>RCMY010005683.1_pt1 | contig 11011 bp, 8 predicted proteins | sample 2041341 | NCBI WGS metagenome assembly RCMY01 (sample SAMN09708234, study PRJNA481090) | Marine sediment metagenome, whole genome shotgun sequencing project.
CGGGCAGCTCTTCGGTCAGAACGGTGTCAAAAAGGCCCAGCCAGACGGGAAAATGCTCGGCATGCACATCGCTCGCCGCCTCGTGGACCTGCATCGGATTACCGTCATAACACCGCTCGCGCAGAATAGCGTTCGCCCAGAACCGGGCGATTTTCTCTTCATGTGCTGGCCATCCGTCCGGCGCGATATGTGCGCCAAATACAGGCCCCAGCACGGGATCGCGCCGCACCTGCGCATAAAACCGTGTCACAACCCTCTGAATCTGGTCACGCGTGATGTCAAAGTGCTCCAGCGGATTGACCATGATGCGTCTCCTTCACATTCACTCTCAACCCTTGGCAGCCGTGCCGCCATAGGCCAAATCACCGCAGCCGCACGCCCTCTGGACGCGGGCGCAGCGCCACCTTATAACGCGGCCATGATGTGCAACGTAGCGATCATCATCCGAATTACATGCCCGGCGCTCTGACCTCTGAGCCGCCGGGACAAGGCGTTCGAGCCCATCGCGCCGCCCCCTCATATCCTCACGCCGACCCGAGATAAAGGACGCCCGAAATGTGCCCCCAGAACACGCCCGAATACAAAGACACGCTGAACCTGCCCCAGACCGACTTCCCGATGCGCGCAGGCCTGCCCAAGCGCGAGCCGGAATGGCTGGCCCGCTGGGAGGAAATCGGCATCTACGACCGGCTGCGCGAAAAGGCGGCCGAGCACCCCGGCGCGCGCACGCCCTTTACCCTGCATGACGGCCCTCCCTATGCGAACGGCCACCTGCATATCGGCCACGCGTTGAACAAGATCCTCAAGGATATGGTGGTGCGCTCCCAACAGATGATGGGCCGCGATGCGCGCTATATCCCCGGCTGGGACTGCCACGGCCTGCCCATCGAGTGGAAGATCGAAGAGCAGTATCGCGCCAAGGGTCAGAACAAGGACGAGGTCGATATCGTCGATTTCCGTCAGGAATGCCGCAAGTTCGCCGAGGGCTGGATCGACATCCAGCGGGACGAATTCAAGCGCCTCGGAGTGACCGGCAAGTGGGAGCGTCCCTACCTCACGATGGATTTCCGCGCCGAGCGGATCATCGCGGAGGAGTTCCAGAAATTCCTGATGAACGGTGTGCTCTATCAGGGCTCCAAGCCCGTGATGTGGTCGCCGGTCGAGCAGACCGCGCTGGCCGAGGCAGAGGTGGAGTATCACGACAAGGATAGTTTTACGGTCTGGGTGAAGTTTAAGGTGGAGGTTCCCGACGAAGAGACGTGGATCACAAATAGCTTTCCCGACGAAGTTGTTGTTAATCTTGTTACCCCCGCGGCGTCTTCCGCGCTTTATCAGCAAGTCAAGGAGCTTCAAGGCGCAAACGTCGTTATCTGGACTACGACCCCCTGGACCATCCCCTCGAACAAGGCAGTCGTCTATGGTGCCGACTATAATTACGGCCTCTACGAGGTCACCGACACGCCCGAGGAATGCTGGGCCGCACCCGGCGACCGCTTCCTGCTGGCCGACAAGCTGGCGGGCGACGTATTCAAACGTGCGCGCCTTGAGGACGGCATGTGGAAACGCGTGCGCGGTGTGTCGGCCGACGAGTTATCCGGCCTCTCCCTGTCCCACCCCCTCGCCAACGCCGAAGGCTCGGACGGCGAATGGGACGCCCCCCGCGATTTCCGCGCCGCCGACTTCGTCACCGACGACGAAGGCACCGGCTTTGTCCACTGCGCCCCCTCCCACGGTATGGAGGAATTCGAGCTTTACCGCGATCTCGGTATGCTGGGCGATGTCATCACCTATAACGTCATGGACGACGGCACCTTCCGCGACACGCTCCCCTTCTTCGGCGGCAAGGCCATCCTTACGCCCAAGGGCAAGGAGGGCGACGCCAACAAGGCCGTTATCGACAAGCTGACCGAGGTCGGCGGCCTTCTGGCGCGCGGCAAGGTCAAGCACAGCTATCCCCATAGCTGGCGCTCCAAGGCACCGATCATCTACCGTAACACTCCCCAATGGTTTGCCGCTATCGACCGCCCTGTGGGCGACGGCCTCGACACCTACGGAAAAACGATCCGCGAGCGCGCGCTGACCTCAATCGACGAGCTGGTCAAATGGACCCCACAAAAGGGCCGCAACCGGCTGCACGCAATGATGACCGCGCGCCCCGACTGGGTGCTGTCGCGCCAGCGCGCATGGGGCGTGCCGCTGACCTGCTTTACCAAAAAGGGCGCGCTGCCGACTGACGTCGATTTCCTGCTGAAGAACGAAGAGGTAAACGCCCGCATCCTTGAGGCCTTCGAGGCCGAGGGCGCGGATGCGTGGTACAAGGACGGCGCCAAGGATCGGTTCCTGTCGGGCATCGTAAACCCCGACGAGTGGGACAAGGTCGACGACATCCTCGATGTCTGGTTCGACTCTGGCTCCACCCACGCTTTCGTTTTGCGCGACCGCGAGGATGGCTCTGATGACGGGCTGGCCGATCTCTACCTAGAGGGCACTGACCAGCATCGCGGCTGGTTCCATTCGTCGATGTTGCAGGCTTGCGGCACGATGGGGCGCGCGCCCTATCGCGGCGTGCTGACCCACGGCTTCACGCTGGACGCCAAGGGCATCAAGATGTCCAAATCCATCGGCAACACCATCGTCCCCGAGGAAGTGGTCAAGCAATACGGCGCCGATATCCTGCGCCTCTGGGTGGCTCAGACGGATTACACCGCCGATCAGCGCATCGGGCCGGAAATCCTGAAGGGCGTGGCCGACAGCTACCGCCGGATGCGCAACACCATGCGCTTCCTCTTGGGCGCGCTGGCGCATTTCAATGAGTCAGACCGCATCGAACCATCGGAGATGCCTGAGCTGGAACAATGGGTTCTCCACCGCATGGCCGAGCTCGATACCCGCGTGCGCGACGGCTACGCCGCCTATGACTTCCAAGGCGTCACGCAGGCGCTCTTGAACTTCTGCACACTCGACCTCAGCGCCTTCTATTTCGACGTGCGCAAGGACGTGCTTTATTGCGACGGCGATAGCGCCCGTCGCCGGGCCGCGCGCACCGTGCTGGACCTACTGTTCCACCGCCTCACAACCTGGCTCGCCCCGGTCATGGTGTTCACCATGGAGGAAGTCTGGCTGGAACGCTTCCCCGGCCCCGGCTCGTCCCTACACCTGCAGGACATGCCGGAAACACCGCAGAGCTGGCTGAACCCCGAGCTTGCCACTAAATGGTCAGGCATCCGCCAAGCCCGCCGCGTTGTGACAGCGGCGCTGGAGGTTGAGCGCACGAACAAGGTCATCGGCTCCTCGCTTGAGGCCGCGCCAGACGTCTATGTCGAGGACGAGGGCACGCTGGCAGTCCTCAAATCCGTCCCGTTCGAGGATGTCTGCATCACCTCCGCCGTCACCCTCAACGACGGCACCGGCCCCAAGGACGCCTTTCAATTGCCCGAAGCGGACGGCATATCCGTCACCTTCCACAAGGCGCCCGGCGACAAATGCTTGCGCTGCTGGAAGATCCTGCCGGATGTCGGCACGCACAAGCATCCCGGCACCTGCCAGCGCTGCTCGGACGCGCTGGGCTGACGCAAATACCGGGCGCGGCCCATATCCGCGCCCGGCTTTCATTGTTCCAAAAATACTCTCGCCGAAGGCTCCACCACCAGCCAAACCCGCAAAAGGTCCGCCAATGACGACCGATCGCCGCAACCGCCCTCTTGCCCCAGCGACGCGCCTCGCGCAGGCCCTGCATCACGTGGAGGAGCGCACAGGCGCCGTCACCCCGGCAATCCAGCCCTCAGCGACCTATGCGCGCGGGCCGGACTACGCCCCGCGCCAGCCCTATATCTATCGCCGCGACAGCAACGAAACGACCGAGTTGGCCGAGGCCGTGATCGCCGATATCGAAGGCGCGACCTCGACCCTGCTTTTTGCCTCCGGCATGTCGGCGGCAAACGCGGTCTTGGACGCGCTGCCGATGGGCGCGCATGTCGTGGCCCCAGACATCATGTATCACGGCGTTCTGCATCAGTTGCGCAAACATCAGGGCACCGGGCGGCTCAGCGTCAGCTTTCACCCCGTCGGCGATCTGGACGCCATGCGAGCGGCAATGCGCCCCAACGAAACCGCGCTAATCTGGGTCGAGACGCCCAGCAATCCCGACTGGACCGTCACCGATATCGCCGCCGCCGCCCAGATTGCCCATGACGCAGGCGCGCGCCTCGTCACCGATTGCACCGCGACGCCGCCGCCCTGCACGCGGGCGCTGGATTTGGGCGCGGACATATCATTCCACTCGGCCACGAAATATCTGAACGGCCATTCCGACGTCACCGCCGGCGCATTGTCCGTGCGCGAACCCGATACGATGTGGGACCAGATCGCGTCGATCCGCACCTTGCAAGGCACCGTCCTGCACAGCTTTGACGCCTGGCTGCTGGTGCGCGGCATGCGCACCCTCATGCTGCGGATCGAGCGTCAGAGTGCCAGCGCACTGACCATCGCGCAACATTTCCAAGGGCATCCACTGCTGCAAATGGTCCTCTATCCCGGCCTGCCGTCGCACCCGGGCCACGCCATCGCCGCGCAGCAAACCGGCGGCCTCTATGGCGGTATGCTGTCGATCATCACCAACGGGTGCGAGCAAACAGCCATAGATACCGCGCGCCACTGCGCCCTGTTCTATCCCGCCACGTCCCTCGGCGGCGTCGAAAGCCTGATTGAGCATCGCAAGACAGTGTCCGGCCCCGGCTTTGACGTGCATCCGAATCTTCTGCGCGTGTCAATCGGGATTGAGGACGCAAGCGATCTGATCGCCGATCTGGAACAGGCCCTGACCCGCGCCGCCGGATAGACAGACGCGCATGCGGATCAGGTATCCCCGCCGCCCGTGGTGCCGAACCGTCCTTCGGCCCATTTCGACAGGCGCAGCATCGGGTAGCAATAGATGAAATAAAACGCCGCGATCAGGCTGTAGATGAACAGGATATCGCCCGGCATCCGCATGATCGCCACCTCGCCCTGCCGCGTCAGTTCGGCGATACCGATGACCGACAGTACTGCCGTGCTCTTGATCACGATGACATAGATGCTGGCCATCGGCGGGATCGTCAGCTTCAGTGCCTGCGGCACGACGATATGGCGATAGGTCTGCATCCGGGTCATGCCCACGGACCGCGCCGCCTCGGCCTGACCGCTGGGCACGGCATTGATGGCCGCAGCCACGATCTCGGTCACGTAGCTGGACGTATAGAGGGACAGCGACACGACCGCCGCCGTATAACTGTCGAACGAGAGCCACGCGATACCCGTCGCGGGCAGCACGAAATAAACGATATAAAGCTGCACGAGGTAGGGCGATCCGCGCAGCAGGTGAAGGTAGAGGTTGATCACCCCGTTAAGCAGCCGCAGCCCCATCGTCTTGGCCACGCCCAGAACAAATCCGATGGCCGAGCCGATGACAATGGCGATGATCGAAATCTGGAACGTCAGCCACAACCCCTTAAAGAGGAACGGGTAGAGGGCGACGATAATGCCCCATTTGTCAGCGATCCATTCCATGCTGCGTCCCCCTCAATTCGCTTTCCAGGCGCTGCCGCCCAGACGGTTTTGAACGATGCCCGATAGCACCAGCATCATGGCATAGATGCCGAGGTAGCAGACGGCGACGGTGACATAGCTTTCGGTTGCGACGACTGTTTCCGAGAACATCAAGAGGCCCGCGCCCAGCAGTTCAAACACCGCGATGATGCTCAGCAGCGACGTGTCCTTGATCAGCACGGCGGTCTGACCCAGCAGCGGCGGCATCACGTTGGCGATCGCCTGCGGCAGCGTCACATAGCGCATCGTCTGGCGCGGCGTCATGCCGACCGACAGCGCGCCCTCGATCTGGCCGCGCGCGACCGATCCGATTCCGGCGCGGATGATCTCGCCCATATAGGGCGACGTGTGCAGCGTCAGCGCGATAATGCCAGACTGCACCTCATCGAACAGCATTCCCGCCGGCATGATCACTGGCAGGCCGTAATAGACAAGGTAGATCTGCACCAGCAGAGGCGTCGAGCGGATGAACTGGATATATCCCGCAACGGGCCGCCAGATGGCTGGATTTTTCGACATGCGCCCCAGTGCCAGCACAGTGCCCAAGATCAGCGACAGAACGAGGCAGACGGCCGAAATCCACAGCGTCTGCCAGATGCCCGCCGCAAAGACATCGGCATATTCCAGCACTAGCCTGAGGTTGAAATAATTCTGGAGCCACATCATCGGCGGGGGGCGGTCCTGTCTGAAATCTCAGCGAAGTATAGACAGGGGCCGCCTTGGCCCCTGTCCCGTTCGATCACTTGTGATCGGCTTCCCAATCGGTGGAATTCCACCAGTAAGCGATCTTTTCGTCCAGACGCCCGTCGATACGGATCAGGCGCATGTAGTTGTCGAGGCTGTTCAGCAGATGCACGGAGTCGGGACGCACGGCAAAGCCCAGCGGCTCTTTGTTCAGCTCGCCTTCGAGCAGCACGATGCCCTCGATTGACGACTGGAAACCAGACAGCGTTGCCTTGTCCGTAACGCCCGCAGTCGCCCGGCCAGACATCACGGCCTGAACCGCCTGCGCGGTGCCGCCCGAGAATTCCTTGAGCTCGGCATCAGGCAGAAACTTGCGCGCCGCCGCCGCATAGGACGACGCCTGCGTTGCCGCCAACGAGATGTCCGCGCTGTTCAGATCCTGCCATTTGGTGAACTCAGACCCTTCCTTGGTGAAGGCGACCGTTTCGGCAAAAAACACCGGCTCGGTAAACATGATTTGCATTGAGCGTTGAGCAGTCGGCGTCATGTCAGCGGCGATAAAATCGGCCTTGCCCGAGGTCAGCGCGGGGATCAGGCCCTTCCAGTCGTAGTCCTGCACGATCAGCTTGACGCTCATGTCGTCGGCCATCATCTGCGCCAGCTCGATGGCGAGGCCTGTGCGCTCGCCATTCTTGTCGATAAAGCTGACAGGCGGGCCTTGGGTCTGCACGGCGATCGTTATCTCGCCAGTGCGCACGATTTTTTCCATCGTGGTTTCGGCCAGCGATACGGTCGCTGCGGCGGCCATGACGGCACCACCGATCAGGCCTGCTATAAGGGATTTCAGTTTCATTGCCTTTTCTCCTCCTTGGTTGAACTGGGTGAGACTACAGGATCTGGCTCAGGAAATCCTGCGCCCGATCAGTCTGCGGGTTGTCAAAGAATTCGGCGGGGGTGTTTTCCTCGATGATAGCGCCGCCATCCATAAATATCATCCGATCCGCCGCCTCGCGAGCGAACCCCATCTCGTGCGTGACGACGGCCATGGTCATCCCCTCGACGGCCAAGGCGCGCATCTGCTCTAGCACACCGCCGACGGTTTCGGGGTCCAGCGCCGATGTCGCCTCGTCGAACAGCATCACCTTGGGCTTCATCGCCAGTGACCGCGCGATGGCGATACGCTGCTGCTGGCCGCCCGACAGCATGACGGGATAGCTGGCCTCAACGTCAGGCAGCCCGACCTTTTTCAGCAGATCGCGCGCGATGCTCTCGGCCTCGGCGCGGCTGCGCTTGGCGACGATAATCTGGGGCAGTACGATATTCTCCAGCGCGCTCTTGTGCTGAAAGAGGTTGAAATGCTGGAATACCATGCCGACCTCGGCGCGCAGCTTGTTGATGTCGGTCTTGCGGTTCGTCACCTCGATCCCGTCTATCACGATGCGGCCCTCATCCACCGGCTGAAGCCCGTTCAGCGCACGCAAGAGCGTGGATTTACCCGACCCTGACGGTCCGATGATCACCACAACCTCGCCGCGTGCGATGGTGTTGCTGACGTTGTCCAATGCGCGCACATCTGGGCGGCCCTTCATGCGATAGGTCTTGCTGACCCCTTCGATGACGATCATCGGTTCGCTCATGCCGTCCCTTCCAATTCACGCGGCAAGCGGCCGCTGTAGCAAAACGCGACCGGCCCGGTCATGACGGCGTCGCCGGTTTCCGAGACTTCGACGATCACCGCGCCCGCGCCCATATCCACGCGGATAGGCCCCTCGCCGACCAGCCCGCGCAACTGCGCGGCACGCACCGCGACGCACGCGCCGGTGCCGCAGGCCCCGGTCAACATTCCGGGCCGCTCATACGCCTGCAGCCGCAGCGACGCCACCCCGGTCACTTCGGCCAGACCCACGTTCACCTGTTCGGGAAACAGCGGATCGCTCAGCACCGGATGCGCCAACGCGGCAACATCCAGCGCGGCAAGGTCCGGCACAAAGAACGTGACATGCGGGTTGCCGATGTAGGATGCCACCCCATGCGCCAGCGGCCCATGCACCAGCGGCAGATCCAGCGTATCGACCGCATGCGCAAGCGGAATGGCCTGCCAGTCATGCACGATGCGCCCCATCTGCACACTGACCGCGCGCAGCCCCGCACGCGTGCAGCTCAGGATGCCCGCCCCTGTCTCCAGCGTCACGTCATCGCGCCCGGTCTCTTCTAGCAGCAGCCACGCAGCGCAGCGGGTCGCGTTGCCACAGGCCGACACCTCGCGCCCGTCGATATTCAAGATTCGCAGAAAAGCGTCGGCCCGGTCCGAGTGCTGGACTATCAGCAGCTGATCCCCGCCCACACCGACCTGCACATCGCAAATGCGCGCAATCTGAGCCACGCTTGGCGCATAAGGTGCGTCCCGCCCGTCCACGATCACAAAATGATTGCGCAGCCCGTGCATCTTGACGAAGCGCCGCCCACCCTCGGGCGCGATCCTGCTCCAAGCCGTCGTGCTCATCGCGTTCTCTTCATGGTAGATCCAACGAACGACCGGTCCGCGACCAAGTATCGGCGCATGACGACCCCGATGCAAGAGTCGCACCAGTCGCCCTTGGCACAGCGCCATAATCAACGCGTGCCCTTCGGTTTTTTCTTGGCCCAAATATCTACGGCGCGTCAGTGGCCAAGCCGCCCGGCGCCTACGGCCACGCACCGCCCGCGTTGCATTTTTCCGCCCTCCTCGCTTGAGGCGCGCGCGGCCATGCTCTACCCAAGGACAGGATATCGACGAAGGACCCGCGACAATGGCATTCACTATCGCGATCGACGGCCCCGCAGCGGCGGGCAAAGGCACGGTCGGGCGTCGCCTTGCGGCGCATTTCGGCTTTGCCCATCTGGACACTGGCCTGCTTTACCGCGCGACCGGACTGCGCACGCTGGATGGCGCCGACGCCGTCGAGGCCGCGCGTAGCCTTCAACCGCGCGACCTTGAGGCGCGCGATCTGCGCACGCCAGAGATAGGTCAGGCCGCCAGCCGCGTCGCTGCGATCCCCGAGGTGCGCGAGGCGCTGATCGACTTCCAGCGCGCTTTTGCCTCCCGCTCAGGCGGTGCCGTTCTGGACGGGCGCGACATCGGCACGGTGATCTGCCCCGATGCGGACGTAAAGCTATACGTCACCGCCACCGACGATGTGCGCGCCGCCCGCCGCCTGACCGAGCTGGTCAGCACAGGCCACGATATTACCTACGGCGAGGTGCTGGACGACCTGCGCCAGCGCGACGCGCGCGATAGCGCCCGCGCCGCCGCCCCGCTGACACCCGCCGACGACGCCGTGCTATTGGACACCTCGACGCTCACCATCGAACAGGCCGTCGCCGCTGCCATCGCCGAGGTGATACGCGTTCAGCAGGCCTGAGTCGCCCTTGCCATTCAGGCCCGCCCGGCATATACGCGCGCCTGTCACTAAGGCGGTAATTACCGCATACCCGGAAGAATCGAGCAGGGGCCGTCGCGTCGGGCCCTCTTTCGGCGTTTTGCACATCGTCTGACCAATGAAACCCCAAGACCGGCGGAGACAACCGCACGGCCCGAAAAAAACCATAAAGGAATCCGAGACCACATGGCTCAAGATATATCGATGGAGGAATTCGAAGCCCTTCTGAACGAAAGCTTCGAAATGGACACGCCCGAAGAGGGCTCTGTCGTCAAAGGCAAGGTCATCGCTGTCGAAGCGGGCCAAGCAATCATCGACGTTGGCTACAAGATGGAAGGCCGCGTCGACCTCAAAGAATTCGCAGATCCCGGCGAGCAGCCGAACATCAACGTCGGCGACGAAGTTGAAGTGTTCTTGCGCTCGGCCGAAAACTCGCGTGGCGAAGCTGTTATCAGCCGCGAAATGGCCCGCCGCGAAGAAGCATGGGACCGCCTCGAAAAGGCCTATGCCGCAGAAGAGCGCGTCGAAGGCGCTATCTTTGGCCGCGTCAAGGGCGGCTTTACCGTCGATCTGGGCGGCGCTGTTGCGTTCTTGCCCGGCTCGCAGGTTGATGTGCGCCCTGTGCGCGACGCCGGCCCGCTGATGGGTCTCAAGCAGCCGTTCCAGGTTCTGAAAATGGACCGTCGCCGTGGCAACATCGTGGTATCGCGTCGCGCGATCCTCGAAGAGTCCCGCGCCGAGCAGCGCGCCGAAGTCATCGGCAAGCTGACCGAAGGCGACAATGTTGACGGCGTCGTCAAGAACATCACAGAATACGGCGCATTTGTCGATCTGGGCGGTGTTGACGGCCTTCTGCACGTCACCGACATGGCATGGCGCCGGGTCAACCACCCGTCCGAAATCCTCGCCATCGGCGAGACGGTCAAGGTGCAGGTCATCAAGATCAACAAAGAAACCCACCGTATTTCCTTGGGCATGAAGCAGCTTCAAGAAGATCCGTGGGACATGGTTGCCGCGAAATACCCGCTGGAATCCAGCCATACGGGCCGCGTCACCAACATCACCGACTACGGCGCATTCGTCGAACTGGAGCCGGGCGTCGAAGGCCTGGTTCACGTCAGCGAAATGTCCTGGACCAAGAAGAACGTGCATCCCGGCAAGATCGTGTCCACCTCGCAAGAGGTTGAGGTCATGGTTCTGGAAATCGACCAAGCCAAGCGCCGCGTTTCCTTGGGTCTCAAGCAGACCATGCGTAACCCATGGGAAGTGTTTGCAGAAACACACCCCGAGGGCACCGAAGTCGAGGGCGAGGTCAAGAACATCAC
>RCMY010005272.1_pt1 | contig 11008 bp, 5 predicted proteins | sample 2041341 | NCBI WGS metagenome assembly RCMY01 (sample SAMN09708234, study PRJNA481090) | Marine sediment metagenome, whole genome shotgun sequencing project.
AGCCGCTCGATGAGGGCCGGGTCGGCTTGTTGCTCGCTTTCCACCACGTGTCGGTCGACGCCGGGAGTTTCGACCGCCTCTGGGACGACATCGATGCGCTGTACCAGGGTGACCAACCCGGCCCGCTGGCCGTCGATTACGCGGATCACGCCAGCTGGCAGGCGGCTCAACCATCCGATGCCGCACGGACGTACTGGTCATCGCCTTCGATCGCCGTACCGGTCGCCGACGTGGATCTCGGCTCCTCGTCGTATGCCTCGAGCGACGGATACTGCGAGCAGCGCAGCGAACTGAGTGCCGACGAGCTGCGCACCGGTCCGGGGCAAACGCCGTTCGCCACCGCGCTCGGTGCGCTGGTGGCGACGTTGCGTACCCGGGCCGATGGCGACCGTATCGGCGTCGGCATCACCGGGTCGGCCCGTGACCATCCGTTGGCCGAGCCGCTCGTCGGGTACTACCTCAACACCCTGCCGTTGGTCGTGGGCGCCGAACCGGAGGCGACCCTCGCCGAGGTGTGCGGCGCGGCCAGCACCGCCATCGGCCAGGCGCTGACCCATCGTTCGTACCCGTTCGCACAGATCGTCGCCGACCGCCGAGCAGCGGATCTCCCCTCGCCCTCCGTCTCCGTCATGTTGGCCTTCGAGGATCTGGCTCCAGCGCATCTCGACGGCAGCGAAGTCGGGCACCGGATTCTCGCTTCGGGATCCGCGGTAACCGACGCCACGTTCTTTGTGCAGGTTCGGGGCCAACGGGTCGACGTCGGCCTCGAGTATCGAGGCTCGGTGTTGCGTGCGGAGGCGGCAGCCGATCTGTTGGCGGACTTTGCTGCGACGTTGGTGGCGTGCGTGCAACGCCGTAACGAAACGGTTGCGGCACTGTCCGGGGCCCCGCTCGTGCGCGGCGTCCGCGGGGGAGCGACGGCCGGTTCCGACGCGGACCTTTCCGACGTCGACCGCGAACTCGTCCTGCGTGACTTCAATGCCACGACCGTACCGATCGAGGTTGCGACCCTGCCGGAACAGATCGCGCAGCGAGCGCTTGCTCAGCCCGACCATCCGGCGGTGCGCTCGAACGGTCACACCCTGACCTACGGCGATCTCGACCGACGGGCCAATCAGCTGGCGAACAACCTCCGATCTCGGGGCGTCGTCCCCAACAGCTTCGTCGGGGTGTATGCCGATCGTCGTCCGGAGATGGTCGTGGCGATCCTCGGCATCCTGCGGTCGGGGGCGGCCTTTGTGCCCATCGACGCCGACTATCCCGACGAACGCATCGCGCACATCGTGCGTGACGCCGGGCTCGAGGTGATCGTCACCGCAGGTCCATCGGGTCGTGGTGTCGCCGTGACGGCCGAGCATCTCGACCTTCTCGACTTCGATTTCGAGGCGCACGATGCCGCTCTGCCCCCGGCTCCGTCGGCGGACGATCTGGCGTACGTCATCTACACCTCCGGCTCGACCGGCCTTCCCAAGGGAGTGCTCGTCGAGCACGGCAATATCGCCAGTTCCACCGCGGTCCGCGGGTTTGTGTACGACGCGCCCGTTGACCGGTTTCTCCTGCTGTCGTCGTTTGCCTTCGACAGCTCGATGGTCGGCATCTTTTGGACGCTTTCGCAAGGTGCCACGCTCGTCCTGCCGAACGAGGGACAACACCAGGATGTGCTGCATCTCGATGCACTGATCGAGACCGAAGGGGTCAGCCACCTTCTGGCGCTGCCGTCGTTGTACCAACTCATGCTCGATGAGGCCGAGCCGGGCCAACTCGATGCGCTCACCACGGTCATCGTCGCCGGCGAGGCGTGTCCCGGGCCGCTCGTCGGACTCCACAACAGACAGCTGTCCAACGCCTCGCTGCACAACGAGTACGGCCCCACCGAGGGAACCGTCTGGAGCCATGCGTATCGGTTCCCGACCGACTTCGACCCGGCCGATCCCGTACCGATCGGTGCGGCGATTCCGAACGTCACCAGCTTTGTCGTCGACGAACACTTCCGTCCCGTTGCGCTCGGTGTGCCGGGTGAGCTCGTGATCGGCGGGCCTGGCATCGCCCGCGGCTACCTCAACCGCGACGACCTCACCGCAGAGCGGTTTGTGCCGTACCCCGAGGCGTTCCGTACCCACCTCGCAACCGCCGTCGACGATGACGAGCGGCTCTATCGCACCGGCGACCTCGTTCGGTGGCAACCCGATGGCACGTTGTTGTTTCTCGGCCGGATCGATCACCAGGTCAAGATTCGTGGCCACCGTGTCGAGCTCGGAGAGATCGAGTCGGCCATAGCCAATCAGGGCGAGGTCGACGAGGTCGTCGTCGACGTTCGGGACATCCCGATCGGCGGCACGGGGATCGGCGGTCAGGGTCGCACCGCTCCACGCCTCACGGCCTGGTTCACCGGACCAGCTGATACCGACGCTCTGCGTCGTCACCTCCGAGAACGGCTTCCGGAGTACATGGTGCCGACGTTCATGGTGCCGATGGTGCAGATGCCTCGAACCGCAAACGGCAAAGTCGATCGAGATGGGCTACCCGCTCCAGAGCGCCCGATCGCCACCGCGCAGAACGCCGACGGCGAAGCCAGCGCGATCGAGATCGCGATTGCCGCCATGTGGGCGGAGACGCTCGGGCTCGATGCGGTGGACCGTCACGACAACTTCTTCGACCTCGGCGGCGACTCGATCATCAGTATGCAGATCGTGGCCAAGCTCCGCCGTGCGGGCGTGAAGCTCAGCCCCCGCCAGGTCTTCGAGCACCAGACGGTGGCCGAGCTGGCCATGGTGGCCGAGGGGTCGACAGCGTCGACAGCTGAGCAGGGCCGCGTGTCCGGAGCGGTTGCGCTCTCCCCGATCCAGGAGTGGTTCTTCGATCAGGACTTCGCCGAGCCGAACCATTGGAATCAGTCGTTGTGGCTGTCGATGGCCGACGACGTCGACCTCGACGTTCTCCGCCGGGCGGCGCAGGTCCTCCCGCAGCACCACGATGCCCTGAGGACGGTCTTCGTCGGCCGCGCCGCCGAAATCCTGGACACCGAGGTCGCCGTACCCGTCGAGGTGTTTGCACCCGACGTCGACCCGGCCGCAGCCGCTCGCTCGCTCGAGGCGGGGTTTGACCTTGCGAGCGGCCCGCTGCTTCGCATCGGCGTCTTCCCGGGCACGGAGCGCACCAAGGTCTTCGTCACCGCTCATCACCTCATCGTCGATGGCGTGTCCTGGGCGCCGCTGCTCGACGATTGGGCAACGGCGTACGCGCAGCTCTCCGCGGGCGAACCGGTCACGTTGCCGCCGAAGTCCACGTCGTGGAAGCGGTGGGTCGGGTCCTTGTCGGCGTTCGCCGACTCGGCGACGTACGTAACCGATGTCGAGCGCTTCGCGGCCTCGCCCCCGCTGCAAGGCATGGATCTGCCGGTGGGAGCCACCGAGGCCGAAGCGGGGGTCGTCGCTGGGTCGCTGACCGACGGCGAAACGTCCGCGCTGCTCGGCGTTGCCACCGCCCGACACCGAAGCTCGGTCGAGGAAATCGTCTTGGCGGCCGCAGCCGCCTCGTTCACCGAACATTTCGAGTGGCCTGCCTTGGCGGTACTACTCGAAGGCCACGGTCGTGAAGACGTGGTGGATGCCGCGGCCGACGTCTCGCGTACGGTCGGCTGGTTTACCACGCAGTACCCGTTGACGATCGACGTGGACGATCCGAACGATCTCGCCGCTGCGGTCAGCGCCACAAAAGCGGCGCGGCGCGCCGTGCCCAACCAGGGCGTCGCCTACCTTCTCGGTCGCTCGACGCTCGGTGGTTCGGTATTGGCCGGCCGGCCGGACCCCCGCATCGTCTTCAACTACCTCGGTCAGCTCGATCGCAGCCTGGCGATGCCGGACCTGTTTGCCCTCGAAGGGCCCTTGCGTGGCGGCATCGGTGCACAGAACCGACGACCACATGCCGTTGGGATCATGGCGTTCGTGCAGGACGGGGTTCTGACATTGCAGCTCGACTACGCGACCTCGCTTCTGACCGACGCCGATGCCGAGGCGTTGCTCGGCGCGACGCTGCGCACGCTGCGGAGCCTTCTGGCCGACGACGCCGGCGGCGCCGAGCTCGGGGCCGCCGACTTCGACCTGCTCGATTTCGATGACGACGAGTTCGCGAACCTTCGGAATCTGCTCGACTGAGCGTTTGTCAGAGGTTGTCGACGATGTGGCGGGCGAGCACCGCGACGTTGGGTTCGACCACCAACGAGTCGTGATCACCCGGCGCGATCGCCACGGTGAGATTGGGGGCCAGGCCGGCCCAGCCATTGTCGGGCGTGGTGTGCTGCCAGCCGTCTCGGTTCACTTCGGCCTTGAGCATCACGACGTCGCCGTCGTATCCCGGCGTTTCGTACGGGGCGACGATCTCGAACAGATTCTTGGTGAGTTGCCAGTCGCGTGCTTCGAACGGAATCACCTCTCCCGCCGCGTCGAGGCGGGCGACGATTTCGTCGGAGTTGCTGTGTCGGCTTTCCCGGCTGGTGCGTTCGGTCCACTTCTCCTTGATGTAGGACGGGCCCTGGCGAAGCGCCCGAGCAAGGTGTTCGGAGCGCGATAACCGTTGCGCCGGAATCGACGGGTGGATCGTGTCGATCAGCATCACCCGGTCGACGCGCTCGCCGGCTGCCCGAAGTCGGCTCGCCATTTCGTAGGCGATCACTCCGCCCCCTGAATAGCCGCCGAGGACGTAGGGGCCATCCGGAAAGAGGGATCGGAGCTCGTCGAGGTAGGCCTCGACCATGTCGTCGATCGATTCGTGCGGTGGTTGAATGCCGTCGATGCCGCTGGCCTGCAGTCCATAGAACGGCCGGTCGGCACCGATCCGGGCGGAGAGCGCTCGGTAGGTCAGCACGTTTCCGCCGGCGCCGTGAACGAACACGAGTGGCTGAACGTCTGGGACGCCCGCCGCTATCTCGACGAGGTACAGCCACGGTCGGCTGGCATAGCGCGCAGATGCTGCGGTCTGCGGACTCGCCGACGCGGTCGTCTCGGCCCCACCGATGATGGCGGCCAGCTGGCGGGCGGTCGCGGCATCGAACAACACGGAGAGCGCGAGGTTGGACTCGAACCGTTGTTGGAGTTTGGAGAACAGGCTGACAGCGACGATCGATTGCCCACCCATTGCAAAGAAGTCGTCGTCGAGTCCGATGTCGACGCGTCCGAGGGACTCGCGCAAAAGCAGGAGTACCTCGGCCTCGATCGCCACCAGTTCCTCGTCGGTCGTCTCGGCGGTGGTCGGTCGGTCGGACGGTTGGTCGGCCGGGGCCTCGACGTCGACGGGTAGGATTTCGATCCGGCCATCGCCGATCCAGCGGCCGAAACCGACCTCTCGCGCCCCCTGTTTCGGGCCGCCAACCGCAACGGCCGAATCCGATGTTGCACCGAGATCGCTTCCCCCGGCCCAGATCGTTGCGATGGCATTCGTCGGGGCAAGCCGTCCGTCGTCGTCGAGGAGACGAACTCCGGCATGCGGACTCGGAACCAGTGCGACCGAGTTCACCGGCTCGTCGGCGCGGTGGTGGTGCCAGCCCAACCGCGCACCGTTCTCGAGGTCGTAGGGAATGAACAGCTCGCGATCGGGGAGTCGTCGGGCGAAAGCCGAAACGGTTTGCGCATTCGGCTCGGTGCCGGTGATGAACCACGTCCGTGCGTGCTGCAACCGCAGCCCGAGGTCGTCGAAACGGGTGAACAGCCGTTCGAGCGCGTCGTGGGGGATGACGACGACCGTCGCCTTCGCTTTGGCGAGGTGGCGAACCAGCCGGGCGGGATCGGCGAGGATGGATGCGTCGATCGGTTCGCGTTTGACGTGGGCGACGGCCGACGCAACGGGGTCGGGGAGCATGCCGCCGGTCGACCACTGCGAGATCGCTGGAGCCTCGTCGACGTCGGCGAGAACGAGTTGGTCGATCCGACGGTGTGGATCCGACGCGATTGCGACGAGCACGCGGTGAAGGTGCGCCAGCACGTGATCGACCCGGGCCTTCGGCAGACGCATGGCGTCATGGGAAGCTGCGAATCGAATCGTGTCGCCCGGCATGATCAGCACGTCGAGGTCGAAGTGACTCTGGTCGAAGGTCCCGGTGACGTTGAACTCGACCGAACGTCGCTCATCGCCATCTGCAATCGGATAGTTCTCGAAGACGAACGTCGAATTGAACAGCTGCTCCGACCCCGGCAGCTCGGACCAGCCCGCGATCTCGGCCGGCGACGCATGTTGAAACTCGCGCAGTGCGCTCTGATCCGATTGGACCTCGCCTAGCCAGTCGGCGAACACGCGGTCGGGCCGCGGGCGCAGGCGGAGCGGCAGGGTGGTGACGAACATCCCGACGATCGACTCGACGCCGGCGAGCTCGGGCGGCCGGCCCGAAAGGGTTGCGCCGGCGACCACGTCGTCGGTGCCGTGGTAACGCCCGAGCACGACACCCCATGCGGCGAGCAAGACCGTGTTGAGCGTGGTGCGTTGCCGCTGAGCGAGGGAGCGCAACGCCGCGGTGGTGGCGGCTTCGACGACGAACTGTGCGTGCCCGCGCGCTGTCGACCGTGGGCCGTCGAGCGCCGGAACCGGGGTCGGCCGGGTGAAGCCGGCGAGCGCCTCGGTCCAGTACGACCGGCATGCGTCCACGTCCTGTTGGCGGCGCCACGCGACGAACGCCTTGAACGGCGGCGACGATTGCAGCATGGGCGTGTTGCCCGACGCGAGCGCGTGGTAGGCGATAGCCCACTCGTCGAAGACCTGCGCGGACGACCACCCATCGAGTAGCAGGTGATGCGAGTTCCAGAGGAGATGGAAACGCGGCCCGGGCAGTTGCACGAGCACGACCCGCAACAGCGGTGCGTGATCGAACACCATGCCGTCGGCTCGGATGTCGGCGGCGAGCGCGTCGAGGTCGGCCGCACGGTCATCGTCGGAGCGCTCTACCGATCGCCAATCGTGGACCTCCCATGGCACCTCGACGATCTCGCGCACCACCTGCACCGGCTCCGGCACGCCCTCCCACAAGAATTGCGTGCGCAGCATCGGGTGCCGTTGCACCACGATGTCGAGGGCCCGGCGAAGCACGTCGCCATCGACGGGGCCGGTGAGGTCGAACCGGACCTGCTCGAAGTACAACTCGGGGTCGGCCGAACGTAACCCGTGGTACAAGATGCCGGCCTGTGTCGGGGTGAGTGGGTAGATGTCAGCGACGTTTTTCATCGTGTTGCAGACCGCGCGGTAGACGTCGTGATTTCGGATTCGTTGTCGACATGTTTGCGCGACCCCTGTATCGAACTCTTCGCCACGTCGGAGCCGCGCGGATGCACCCGACTAGCATCGCACCCGCAATGGCCCCTGTCGCAAACACGCCCTCGATCGTCGAAGCCCCCGCAGTCGTCGACTCGTTCGCCCGGCTCGGTGCGCCGGTGGCTGCGTTCGAGTTGACGGGCGATGCTCTCGCCGCGGGTGCAGCAGCGTGGCTGCTTCCCGAGGAGCGCCCCTTCGTCGCGAAGGCGGTGGACAAGCGCCGCGCCCAGTTCGGTGCCGGGCGCGCCTGCGCACGGTCTGCGTTGGCGGCCCTCGGCGCCGATGTCGATGAGGTCGAACGCACGGCGGTCGGCGTGGCCGAGCGTCGTCAGCCGGATTGGCCGCCCGGTATTGCCGGCGCCATCACCCACACGTCGGGCTATTGCGCTGCGGTGGTCGGTCGGATCGATGCCCTGCGAGCGGGTCGGATCGGCATCGACGCCGAGGTGATCGGGCGCGTCACGCCGAACCTCTATCGAAAGCTGTTCACCGCTATCGAACTCGTTCGGCTCGCCGGAAGTGACGATCCCGACACGTTGGCGACGACGATGTTCAGCGCAAAAGAGGCGTACTACAAGGCGCAGTTCCCGTTGACCGAGGCGTGGGTGGGGTTCACCGATGTGGAGATCCGGGAAGCCGACGGCGCTCTGACGATGCACCCGGCATCCGACCTCGAGGTGCTCGGCCGGCTGGTTTGGCCCCAGCCGCTCGAGGTGATGCAGCGAGACCGGCTGATCATCACCACTGCGGTTGCCTCCGCTCGGCCCTGAGCGTTTCGGCGCCGGTGGCCTACCGCGGTTCGAAGATGCAGAACTCGTTGCCTTCGGGGTCGGCCAGAACGTCCCATTCGATCTCGTCATCGCGGCGCCGGAGGACCGTGGCACCGTGTTCCACGATGGGATCGAGGTGTGGTGCGAACAAATCGAGGTGGAGGCGATTCTTCACCGACTTGGCTTCGGGCACCGGCATGAACGTGAGACGGTCGAATGGCGCGCCGGGTATGGCGGTGAGCGCGCTGTAGCGGTCGCCCTCGTGGTGCACGAGACCCCCGATGGTGTCGGCCCACCATCGCGCCTGCGATCGGTGGTCGGCACAGTCGATGACGACCGCGTCGATGCGCCGACCCGGTGGCAGGTCGCGCGCTTGCAGACAGAACTCGCCGCCTTCGGGATCGTCCATCGTTGCGAAGTCGCCGTGGACGTCGCGGATTTGGGCGCCGCCGGTAGATGCGGCGTCGATCGGTGCCGAAACGTCGAGGTGTACCCGCTGTTTCACCGTCTTGGTCTCGGGGACCTGGTTCACCCAGATCGTGTGCTCGGGCGTCGGGCCGAGCAGGTACGAATCGCCATGGTCCTGCAGGTGTAGTTCGAGGCCGAGCAGGTCAGCCCAGAAGCGACCGGCAGCGTGGCCATTGGTGGCATCGATGCACAGGTCCTTGAAACCGGCGGTCGCCATTACAGATCCGGTAGGCCAAGCTCGAGGTTGCTGCCCTGCACGCCACCCGAAATAGCCAGGCACTCACCGGTGACGTAACTCGCTGCGTCGGATGCGAGGTAGACGGCGGCCGCGGCGATGTCGTCGACTTCGCCGATGCGTTTCAGCGGCGTGCCCGCATTCATCGCCTCCTCGAGCTCGTCGTTGAGTACGCCTTCGAGAGCCGAGGTGCGGATGGCGCCCGGGGCAATGGCGTTGACCCGCACCTTTGGGGACAGATCCTGGGCCATGTGGCGCGTCAACTTGATGAGCGCGCCTTTCGCGGTGCCGTAGGCCGCGAATCCACGATTGCTGAACTGGCCGGCGACGGAGGCGATGTTGATGATGTTGGCGTGCGGACTCTCCAGCAGATGGGGCAGTGCGGCCTGGCTGAGGTTGAACGCGCTCGTGACGTTCCAGCGGAATGCCAGCTCGAAGGACCGCTCGCTCGTGTCGGCGAAGGCTTGGGGACCGGAGCCGCCCGCGTTGTTGACCACGACGTCGAGTTGGCCATAGTGCTCCATGGCCGCCGCGACGAGCCGCTCCATGCCCTGGCGGTCGGAGAGGTCGCCGACCACCGCCACCGCTTCGCCGCCGCCGGCTCGAATCTGTTGCGCCACCGCCTCGAGTGCGTCGGCGGAGCGCGCCCCGACCACCACCTTGGCGCCGACCTCGCCCATCGATGTGGCGATGCGAGCACCGATGCCACGGCTCGCGGCAGAAACAACTGCAACTCGGTCGTCAAGTCGGAAGGAATCGAGGATCATGGTGGGGTACCTGTCGAGAAGCCACGGGCGGCGTCGGTCGCCGCCCCTGAATCTCTACACTTCTTTCCTTGATGAGCGCCACACCCCACTCCGCAGATCTGCTGGCCGATGTCGTCATGGCCGACGATGTCTCCGCCGCGCTTTGGGATGCCGTCGAGAGCGGACTTCTCGAAGAGCTCGTGCCCGAGATGATGGATCTGCAGATGGAGCAGGATCCCATCCACAAGCACAAGGACGTGCTGAGCCACACCATCGCGGTGGTCGGCAAGACACCAGCCGACCTCGAAGTGCGGCTCTCCGCGTTGTTTCACGACATCGGCAAGGCCCGCACGCGCCGCATCGACGAGCACGGCGTAACCTTCCGTCATCACGAAGCCGTCGGCGCGCGGATGACCCGGAAACGGCTTGTCGCATTGGGTTTCGACGAGCCGATCGTCGACGACGTCGTCGAACTCGTGCGCATCTCGGGGCGATTCAAGGGCTACGCCGATGGCTGGTCCGACTCGGCGGTGCGCCGATATGCGCGCGACGCCGGGCACCTTCTCGGCAAGCTCAACACCTTGGTGCGCTGCGATTGCACCACCCGGAATCCACGCAAACGGCTCGAGCTCCAGGAGCACGTCGACGCGCTGGAGGAGCGAATCAACGCGTTGGCCGAGGCTGATCGCGTCGCAGCCGAACGTCCCGACATGGATGGCAAGGCGGTCATGGACTACCTCGATCTGCCGCCCGGCCCGTACGTGGGCAAGGCGCTTGCGTTCCTGCTCGAACTGAAGCGCACCGAGGGTTCCCTCGACCAATCCGAACTCGAAGCGCGACTCGACGCCTGGTGGGCAAACGAACAACAGTAAGTCCATGGCACAAGACTTGGCACCACTCGTCGACCCGGCGCACACGGCGCTACTCACGATGGAGATGCAGCGAGCGGTCACCGGTGATCTGGCAATGATGACCGATCTGCGCGACCTCATGATCGCCGAGGGCACCATCGACAACATCGCCGCGGCGGTACGCGCGGCCCGTGATGCCGGTGCCCAGGTTGTTCACTGCACGGCCGAGACGAGAGCCGACGGCAAGGGTCGGAAGAACAACGCTCGCATACTGGCCGCCACCGCCAAGATGGCGGGCGGCTTGGCTCCCGGTGAGCCTGGCGCCGACGTCATTCCCGAGATCGGCGTGGCTGCGACCGACATCGTGGTGCCCCGTCTGCATGGGCTCACGCCCTTCACGTCCACATCGCTGGATCAGATCCTGCGCAACATGGAGGTCCGAACCGTGGTCATCACCGGCAACTCCGTGAACATCGGCGTGCTCGGCGCGGTCATCTCGGCGGTCGACCTCGGCTACCAGGTTGTGGTGCCGTCAGACGCTGTGGCGGGCATCCCGACCGAGTACGCCGCCGCCGTGCTCGTCAACACCATCGGCCTTCTGGCCACGATCACGACGACCGAAGCACTCGTCGCCGCCTGGGGTTA
>RCMY010005273.1_pt1 | contig 11006 bp, 12 predicted proteins | sample 2041341 | NCBI WGS metagenome assembly RCMY01 (sample SAMN09708234, study PRJNA481090) | Marine sediment metagenome, whole genome shotgun sequencing project.
GTGTGGGCTTCAGAGAAGCCGTGACCTCGGACCACGAGGCGGAGCGTCCGGAGCCGCCGCTGGGAGATCGAGAGTCCTCCATCGCCGCCGGTTGGAACTCGGCTCGGGAAATTGTCGAATCCGTGCAACCTGGCTACTTCTTCGACCAGGTCGATCGGGCGAGTCACATCGGGCCGGTTAGTCGGAACCTCCACCGCCAACGGATCCTGACCGGACACGCCAAAATTCAGGCGTCTGAGCAGTCCGGCGACGTCGTCCGGTGAGAAGCGAATGCCGAGAATCCGCTCGACCTCCGACACAGGAAGGCTGAGCTGCAAAGGCTGCACGGGTTCCGGGTAATTGTCGACGATTCCGCCAACGATCGTTCCTCCGGCGTGGGCGGCGATCAGTTCAGCCATCCGGTCGGCAGCCAGCGGAGGAAGATTCGGATCGACCCCACGCTCGAATCGAGCCGACGCTTCGGAACGAAGACCATGGCGCCGGCTCATCCTCATGATCGTTGGTGGGTCCCACGAGGCGCATTCGATGAGCACGGTGGTCGTCGAAGGGGAGACCTCAGAGTCGAGGCCACCCATCGTCCCGGCGAGCGATGATCCCTGCTTCACATCGGCCACGAGAAGGTCTTCGGCCGTGAGTTTCCGCTCGACACCGTCGAGCGTGACAAGCTGTTCGCCATCGGCGGCTGCCCTGACGACCACGTGTCCGTCGGCGACCTTGTCACGGTCGAATGCGTGGGTTGGCTGGCCGAGTTCAAGCATGACGTAGTTCGATACATCGACGATGTTAGAAATCGATCGAACTCCCGCTTTGACCAGGCGCTGGGCCATCCAAAGAGGGGCGGGGCGCACCTCAACGTCGCGCACTTCCCTAGCCACGAAACGACGACACCGATCGTCTTCGATATCGACTTTGAGGTCGATATCACCGTTGGTGTCCGATACGTCGGGCGCCGGTATCCGAAAATCGATTTCGAAATGGGCGGCGAGTTCTCGCGCCAAACCGACCATCGACATGGCATCGGGACGGTTAGGCGTGATTGCCAGATCGAACACGACGTCCGGGAGCTCGATGTGATCAACGAACAGTGTGCCGACCTCAAGATCGTCGGCAAGAACGAGAATGCCCTCGGCGTCCTCACCCAACCCCAACTCTTTCGCCGAACAGATCATGCCGTTAGACGTCACACCTCGGATGTCGCGTTGGGTGATCAGGAAGTCTTCGCCAAGGACGGCTCCCGGGACAGCGACCGGCACCGTTGCTCCGGCCTTGAAATTCCACGCACCGCAAATGATGTCGGTCGGACCGTCACCGGTGTCGACTGAACAGAGCCTGACCTTGTCGGCGTTCGGGTGGGGCGCCACGCTGAGCACCTTGCCGATCAACACGTCCCGAAATTGCGGCTCGAAAACCTCGACACCTTCGACCTCATGCCCAAGATTGGCGAAGACGTCCGAGAGCGCAGCCGGATCTAGGGTCGGGAGCGTGATGTAGTCGGCAAGCCAACTGAGCGATACCTTCATACGAACTGACCTAGTACCCGAAGATCGTTCTCAAAGAAGTGCTTGACGTGGGTGATCCCGTGGCGAACCATCGCCAGCCGCTCAACGCCCATCCCGAACGCGAACCCGCTGACAACAGACGGGTCATACCCAACGGCGTCGAACACGTTCGGATCGACCATCCCACATCCCATAAGTTCGATCCACCCCGAGTTCGAGCACACCCGGCATCCGCTGCCGTCGCAGGCGAAGCACGAAACGTGCATCTCCGCCGACGGTTCCGTGAATGGGAAGAAATGGGGTATCAACTTGATGACTCGGCCGGCACCGAAGAAGGTCCGGGCGAAGTGCTCCAAGGTCCCTTTCAAATCTGCAAACGTAATGTCGGTGTCGACCACCAGACCCTCGACCTGATGAAACACCGGCGAATGGGTCGCATCGAGGCTGTCAGATCGGAAGACCCGTCCGGGAACAACGATGTGTAGGGGTGGTTCATGTTCCTGCATGTATCGGGCTTGGACCGGAGATGTCTGGGTGCGAAGCAGCATCTCATCGGTCGGATCGCCGAAATCTACGTACAACGTGTCAGATTCAGCTCGAGCCGGATGGCTGGCCGGAGTGTTCAGAGCATCAAAGTTGTACCAGGCAGTTTCAACTTCCGGGCCTGTGGCTACCCGGTACCCGAGCGACACGAAGATGTCACACACCTCATCCATTACTGTCGTAAGAACGTGTTCAGTCCCGAGCTCGGCTCGGACATGCGGAACGGTCACGTCGACCCGATCAGCCACGAGCAGGGTGTTTTCTTCGGCTATTTCCAGCTGGCGCTTCCGCTCGGCCAGCCAGTCTCGGATCGTGCTGAATACGTCGTTGATCTTCGCCCCCACGAGCGGACGCTGGACAGCATCGAGTCCACCAAGGCCGCGCCGGAGGCGAGCGATCACCGAATTCTTCCCGAGCAGCTCTGTCTCGGCCGCTTTCAGCTCGTCGAGCGATTCGGCAGCGGTGATAAGGCTCGGGGCGCTTGTGGCTACGTGTTCGAGTTCATCCATAGAGTGCGACAGGTTAGCTGCCACCCTCGGACCAGCGACTTCCAATTGCGTAGAGGGCGATCGAGGCTGCTGCCGCGGCGTTGAGCGACTCTGTGCCACCGGGCATCGGGATCGTAAATCGGTGGTCGGCCGCCCCGGCCAGTTCCTCAGGCAGACCGTGTGCTTCGTTGCCCACAATTATCGCTACTGGCCCGTTCGGGATCTGGTCCGGACCTACGCCACCCGATCCGACAGTTGCAACGGTCACGAGCCCGCGCGCTCTAAGTTCATCGACAGTGAGGCCGGGGGCAACCTCGATCGGCGTCGCAAAGTGTCCCCCACCGCCAGCGCGGATCGTCTTGGGCGACCACACATCGACACTGTGTCCGGCTACGACCACTCCGAAACCGAAAGCGGCGGCGCTTCTGATGACGGTGCCTGCGTTTCCGGGGTCTCTGAGGTCCCACAGGACGACGACCGAGCCCAATGCGGCCCTAGATGGGGGGATCGCGATCACGGTGACCGGACCGCGTGGGTTTTCGGTGTCGGCGACCCGGCGCAGCGCTTGGTCGTCGACAAGGAGCAATTCTGCCCCAGCTTCGACGGCGAGCGCGGCTGCCGTTTCATCATCGGGCGCCGCAAAGATGGTCGTGATAGGCACACCGAAACGAACCAGATCTGCCAGCAGGTGAGGACCCTCTACGAGGGTCAGGCCGGATTCCTTTCTTCCTTTGGCGCGTCGAAGCCGGTCAGCTGCGACCACGCGTGGGTTGCGTGACGAGCGGACCGGCTCCTGCGGGCTACTTTGTGCTGCCGGCAACCTTGACCAGCTGGCTGAAGGCCTGCGGGTCGTTGACGGCCATTTCGGCCAACATCTTGCGGTCGACGGCAACCTCGGCGACCTTCAATCCAGCCATCATCTGGCTGTACGTCGTGCCGTTCTGGCGCGCTGCTGCATTGATGCGGGTAATCCACAGCCGGCGGAAGTCGCCTTTGCGGGCTCGCCGATGGTCGTAGGAGTCCTGCATGGCGTGCATGACCTGTTCATTGGCAGTGCGATACCGGCGGCTTTTCGCTCCCCGGTATCCGCTCGCCCGCTCCATGACCTTGCGGTGCTTTTTGCGGGCATGTACGGCGCGTTTAACTCGAGCCATAATTCCTCCTACTGTCCCAACAGTTTCTTCATGCGCTTCGCATCACCAGGGGCAACTCCGGTCTCGCCGTCGAGACGACGATATCGGTTTTTGCCTTTGGCCAACCGCAAATGCTGCTTGCCTGCCTGGCGTCGGCGAAGTTTGCCGGTTCCAGTTGTCTTAAAGCGCTTTGCAGTGCCCTTATGAGTTTTCATTTTTGGCATGTGCTCAGCTCCTTTCTTATTCCGACTCGGTGTCGTCTATCTCTTCCGAAATAGCATCTTCCGAATCCTCAGGATCTGATTTTTCTTCAATCGGATCTGATTTGTGGTGAATAACAATTGTTTTAGCCAGCGACGTCGGTGCGAGCACCGCGGTCATCGACCGGCCTTCTTTTGATGGATGCTGCTCGAGGGTCACGTAATCTCCGAGATCCCCAACCAGTCGACCGATGAGATTCAATCCCAACTCGGGCCGCTCATTCTCACGTCCTCGAAACCGAACGGTGACTTTGAGTTTGTCACCTTCGGACAGGAACTTGAGCGAACGATTCAAGAACATCTCATAATCGTGATCGCCGATTCTCGGCTTGAGCCGGATTTCTTTGATGACGGTGCGGGTTTGCTTTTTGCGAGCTTCCCGGTCACGTACGGACTGTTCGTACTTGTGCTTGCCGTAGTCCATGATCTTGCAGACCGGCGGCCGCGCCTCGGGGGCTACCTCGACAAGGTCAAGTCCCAATTGGTCGGCGAGCCAAACGGCCTCTTCAGTTTTCTTGGTTCCGATCTGAGATCCATCCGGGGCGATAACCAGCACCTCTTTGGCGCGGATATTCCCGTTTATACGTAGGTCGGCGATCTGTGCCCTCCCGGGGTTTGGTGGTTATTTCGCTGGTCCAACAAAAAACGCAGCATGAAGATGCTGCGTACAAGTGCACCGCCATCGCGGCAGCACATGTTGTCGACCTCGGCGCACTGCACTTGAGCGAACTCGGTGTGTGGCCGGGTGGGAAGCAGCAGCCTCCTCTTTTCCGTTTTCAGTTGTACTACCAGTATACGGGGTGGAAAAAGGGTGTCAATGTGACCTTCGGTCACCCGGTCAGTCGCTCAGCGAGCGGATGGCCTCCACCGCTTCGAGGGCGGCTCGGACAGCTTCTGCCCCCTTGTTGCCAGGACCAGGCAGGCTCCGTTCTCTGGCGTGCTCGTATTCGCGAACTGTCAACACGGCGTTTCCGATCGGCACTCCGGTCTCAATCGAGACTTGCATTAGGCCCGCCGACGTCTGAGTACAGACATGGACGTAGTGGTCGGTCTCGCCTTCGATGACGGCCCCGATGGCGATGACCGCGTCACAGGTGGCTGACAAGGCCTTGACGACAACTGGCAATTCGAGGGCTCCGGCAACCTGAACGTCGACAACGTCCGAGATCCCGGCGACCTCGAGTTCGCTGAGCGCTCCTTCTCGCAGTGGAGACGTGATGTCCGCGTTGAAGGAGGCAGTGACCACCCCGACCCGCAACCCGCTCATTCCTGCTCGAAGGTCAGGTCATGGCCGAGCTTGGTGGCCTTGGTCTCAAGGTAGGCACGATTCTCGGCGGTTGCGGCTGTCTGGAGCGGGACCCGTTCACTGATCGAAAGGCCGTACCCTTCGATTCCGGCACGCTTGATCGGGTTGTTCGTCATCAACCGCAAAGAGGTCAGCCCGAGGTCGGTGAGTATCTCTGCCCCGACCCCGTAGTCTCGAGCGTCGGGAGGGAAACCAAGATCGACGTTGGCCTGGACGGTATCCCGGCCCCCATCTTGAAGCGCGTAGGCCTGTAACTTGTGCATGAGACCGATCCCGCGACCTTCGTGGCCCCTGATGTACAACAACACACCGTTGCCTTCGGCTGCGATGAGTCGAAGTGCATCATCGAGTTGGTACCCGCAGTCGCATCTCGTTGAGCCAAAAACGTCGCCAGTTAGGCACTCGGAATGGACTCGCGTGAGGACGTCCTTCTTACCGTCTACGTCACCCATGACCAAGGCAACATGCTCTCGGCCATCTACCAAGCTCTCGTAGCCGACTGCCCTAAAGTCACCGTAGTCGGTTGGAATGCGCGCCTCAGACATGCGTCGGACGACCCGTTCGGTTGCCCGGCGATACGCGATGAGGTCGGCAATTGTGATCAGCTTGAGGTCGTGTTCCTTGGCGAATCGTTCCAATTCTTGGAGCCGCATTACCGAACCGTCGTCGTGCACCATCTCACATAGCACACCAGCTGGATAGCGACCCGCTAGTCGTGCCAGGTCCACGGCAGCTTCCGTGTGGCCAGCTCTGCGCACTACCCCACCCGGGTGATAGCGGAGCGGGAAAACGTGACCTGGCCGATTGAAGTCGACCTCAGAGGTGCTCGGATCACAGAACGCCCGCACTGTGGCCGATCGATCAGCAGCCGATATACCCGTCGTCGTGCCATGGCTGTAGTCGATTGAGATCGTAAAAGCGGTGCGAAGCGACTCTGTGTTGTGCGTGACCATCGGCGGAAGTCGCAGCTCATCAAGTCGGGTGCCTTCAGCAGCGATGCAGACGACCCCGGAGGTGTAACGGACCATGAAGCCCATCTTCTCGGGGGTTATGGCATCTCCGGCAATGATCAGGTCGCCTTCGTTTTCTCGGTCTTCGTCGTCGACGACCACCACGAATTCACCGTTGGCGATGGCTGCGACGGCGTCGTTGATGCTGGCAATGCTCATGCTCGTTCTCCCACGAGGCGCTCGACGTATTTGGCAATAACGTCGATCTCGATGTTGACCCGGTCACCGATTTGTCGTTGCCCGAGAATTGTTACCTGCAGAGTATGCGGTATGAGCGCGATCTGAAAACCCTGATCGGTGAGCGCCGCCACGGTGAGGCTTACCCCGTCGACCGTTACGCTCCCCTTATCGACAACATATCGGTGCAGGGGTTCGTCGATGGAGATGGTGAACCGTTGGCCGTCCCCTTCGGCTTCCAGCCCGGTGATCGTCCCGACCGAGTCGACGTGACCCTGGACGATGTGCCCATCAAAGCGGCCATCGGCCCGCATCGGACGCTCCAGGTTGACCTGAGATCCGACCGTCAGATCGCTGAGATTCGTTTTGGCGAGCGTCTCGAGGATCGCATCGGCAGCAAAGGCGGTGTCGGTGAGTTCGACGGCGGTCAGACAGGTGCCGTTGATGGCGATCGAGTCTCCGATTTTCAGTCCCGCCACGATCTGAGGGGACTCGATCGAGATTCTCATCCCTCTATTGTCGGAAGCGACGCTGATCACGTTGCCGAGTGCTTCGACTATTCCGGTAAACATCAGGTTCCTCTCGGCAGTAGTTCAACCCGGATGTCGTCGCCGAGAACGTCCGTTGATGTGATCCGCATGTCTATGGCGTCGGTAAGCGTGCCGAACTCTCCTGCGAAGGCTCCTTTTCCAGCCCCGCCGCCCAGCTTGGCTCCATAGTAGATCACGACCCGGTCAACGATCCCTGCGTCGAACAACGAGCGTGCCAGGTGTGGACCTCCCTCCACCATCACGTCGAGTATTCCTCTCGCACCGAGTACTCGAGCCATGTCAAGCACATCAACCCGTCCGTCAGTGTCCGTAGCGACCTGCACAAGCTCTCCGGGCCCTCGATAGTCGGGGCCGGCTACGACGAGCGGGGCTCGTTCCCAGATGCGGGCCGCTTTTGGAATCGGCGTCCTTCCCGCCACGATGACCACCAACGGCTGGGGTCCGTCGACGTCGCGGACATTGAGCAATGGATCGTCGGCGATCACCGTCCCTGACCCTACGACCACTGCGTCAGAATCCGAGCGCAGCTGATGCGAGTCTCGGCGAGCCGCTTGACCGGTTATCCACTGACTGGTTCCGTCGGCGGCGGCGGCGTTTCCGTCAAGGGTGAGCGCCATCTTGAGCGTGATTCGACTCCGTCCGAGACGTCTGTGGAGGAAGTAGCCGGGGTCCATTTGCTCCGAATCATCGGCCATGACTCCGGTAACCACTTCGACGCCCGCCTGGCGGAGGCGGGCCAGCCCCTGCCCGGACACTCTGTGGTCGGGGTCGGTAGCTGCGACAACGACTTTGGACACCCCGGCATCAATGAGAGCTTCGGTACAGGGAGGGGTCCGGCCATGGTGTGAGCATGGCTCAAGGGTCACATAGATGGTCGATCCTGCCACCGAAACATCGGCCGACTTCAGGGCAAGGACCTCGGCGTGGTCGGTTCCGGGAGCTACATGTGCGCCTTCCCCGATAATCTCTCCACCGGGGGCGACGATGACCGCTCCGACGCGTGGATTGGGATGCGGTCGCTGTTTGCTGGCGAGCTCGATAGCGCGAGCCATGGGGTCCATGGCTGTCAGGCTAGCGATGGTTCGTTCGCCCCTACGACGACCTCCGGTCGATCTCGAAGGAAGAGCCGATCTGACGTTTGGCGAATTCTTTCATCTCCACTGCCACAGCAGATGCCTCCCACTGAGAGGTGATCGGCCTATGGAGATTCGTGACGACTCCAATTGACACGGTGACAAGGGGAAACGCGTGTCGATCGCCACGACGGTCGGTGACCTCGACGTAGCCTCGCAAGGCGTCCTCAAGGTCGTAGTAATCCAATGCGCCCTCATCGAACAGGCGGACAACGGTCTCACAGTAAACCAACGACTGATTGGCGTCGAAGCAGGCCACGAAGTCATCCCCGCCGATGTGCCCGGTGAAGGCCGATTCATCGCCGATAGCGGCAGCCGCTTCGAGGAGCACATGAGCCGTGAATTTGATGACCTCATCACCTCGCATGAAGCCGTAGTGATCGTTGAAAGCTTTGAAGTTGTCGAGGTCGACCCAGGCAATTGCCAGTGGTTCTTCGGGGTTGGCGATTCGTTCGTCGAGGGTGGCCGAAATACGAAAGTTTCCTGGCAGACCCGTCAACGGTGAAACGTCGCGTAATGCCTGAGTCCGGCGCACGACCGCCTTAACCCTGGCCACCAATTCTCCGACATCGAAGGGTTTAGTGATGTAGTCGTCTGCACCGAGTTCCAAGCCACGGATCCGGTCTTCTGTTACGGCTTTGGCCGTCATCAAGATGATGGAGGTATTGGCGGCGGCTGGGTGGAGACGTAACCGCCGGAGGACCGTCAATCCATCCATTTCGGGCATCATGATGTCAAGCAGCAGGACATCAGCCGGATCGGTCAGAGTCATTTCTACCGCCGCCCGCCCATTGCCAACCGTTTGGACCTCAAAGCCCTCCAGTTCCAGATTCACCCGGACGAACTGGATGATGTCCGGGTCGTCGTCGGCTATCAACACCTTTGGTTTGGCGCTCACCTATCCCCCAATCGCGTTCCGCAGCGCAGTCACTGCCGCGACCGGGTCTGGTTGGCCGAAAATCGCTGAACCGGCCACAAACACATTCACCCCGGCACTCCTGGCGAGCGGTGCAGTTTCGACGGTAACACCTCCGTCTATCTGCAGGTCGACATTGAGGCTTCGATTATCGATGAGTTGACGGCATCTTTCGACTTTCGAGAGAACCTCCGGCATAAACGCCTGTCCGCCGAACCCTGGTTCAACTGACATCACGAGAACCTGACTGCACAACTCGATGAATGGTTCAATGGCTTCGATAGGCGTTTGGGGATTTACAACGAGACCAAAATCCAGCCCTGCGTCGCCAGCTTTGCGATGCACCTCCGCAGGATCTGGAAACACTTCGATGTGTACCGACAGAAGATTGCCACCTGCCGCAACGAGGTTGTCGATGTAGAGGTCGGGGTTGCTCGTCATCATATGACAGTCGAAGTACAGATCGGTGACCTGACGGATGGACGAAATGACCGGGTAGCCCAGTGAGAGGTTGGGAACGAAGTGGCCGTCCATCACATCGATGTGGAGCATGTCCACATGGTCGGCGATTCGCTCGATCTCCTCGCCGAGTTTGGCGAAGTTTGCAGCGAGAATCGACGGGGCAATCTTGATGGTCATGTGGTGAGTGTATTAGGAACGGCTATGGAACTTATGAACATCCCGTCGGTACCGGTCAGATGCGGTGCGAGCAGTATCCCGTTGCCCCATAGTTCGCCGGGAATGCCGTCTGGCGCAGAGGCCGCCAGGGTGGCGACCTGGTCAATGGTTTCGGCGGCGGTGACGGTACAAACCGAATAGATGACGGTGCCGCCCGGACGGGTGACCCGGATGGCCTCTCTCAGAAGATCCGATTGAATGGCCGCCATCCGCCTGACATCTGCTGCGTTGACCCGCAGCTTGATTTCGGGACGCCTTCGTAAGGTGCCGAGCCCGGTGCACGGTGCATCCAACAGCACGGCGTCGAACGTGCCGTCTGCAAATGGGGCTGCCCGACCATCAGCTCTGACCCACCGCGGACTCTGGCCGGCTTTAGCCAGTCGTTTCCTGGCCCGGTCGATCCGTTTCGCATGGGCGTCGGCCAACACCAACCGGTCCGGGTCCTCCAGTCGGTCAAGCAGATGAAGGGCCTTCCCCCCTGGAGCGGCGGCCATTTCGAGGATCGGACCAGATCCGGCCACGGGAACCACCCCACCGACTGCAATGGAGGCCGCATCTTGGACGGCCCAATCGGCTGGATCAACATTGCCAATCACCTGATAGGCATCGGTTACATCAGGAATTGCGATCGCGTCGCCTACCTCTATGTCGCCACGGCGACGAGCGACGGTCGTAGCCGGTTCAAACGACGCCTCCATGAACGCGTCTGTGACAACGGCACCCCAGGTGGCATCGAGCGTAGCCAGGACCTCAGGGTCGAGTCCGAATCGTTCCTGCCGATCAGCCGTGGCCGGGTCACCGAAACGTTCGACCGAGCGCAGTAAGCCGTTGACGAAGCCTCTGAGTTTGGCTCCTCCAATAGTGGCGGCGGCCTCAACGGCGCCGTTGACCACGGCATGCGGTGGGCTATCGGTTTCGAGTAACTCAAAGGTGCCAATTCGCAGAATGTCCATCACTTCTGGATCGATGCGCGACCGCTTCGAGTAGCCGTTGATAACTCGGTCTACTCGTGTCACGTGCCGGAGGGTCCCGAATACTAGAAACCGCACGTGTCCGGCATCTCTTGATTCAAGATCTTTGGTTTCGGCTTGGACAAGCACGTTTGAGTAGGCACCCGAACGAAGCACTCGCCCGACGATTCGGGCAGCCATCAAACGATTCATGTGAGGTGCCCGAGGCTCTCGGATCGACCGCGAGCCCATGCGGCACCGGCCATGACCGATTTCCCGGCTGGCTGGACTGAACGCAACCCCAATGGCCTGGTGCCGGTACCCACCCAGAGCTCATCGCCGTCGAAGGACAGTTCGCCAGG
>RCMY010005274.1_pt1 | contig 11004 bp, 9 predicted proteins | sample 2041341 | NCBI WGS metagenome assembly RCMY01 (sample SAMN09708234, study PRJNA481090) | Marine sediment metagenome, whole genome shotgun sequencing project.
TGCCCTGTTTGCCGATTCCGCGAGGGGTGCGGCAGGCGTCGATGATCCAAGCTTCAGACATGAGATTCTCCATTCGTGAATCGCATGAAAGTGCCAGGCACTTTCATGCGTTGAGGGGGGTTATGCGTTTTCGGATTCGTGGATGGCGGCGCGAACCTTGGCCGCGATCTCGACGGCACTGGCACCGGGGGTGAGCACCGTGGTGATGCCGACCTCCGCGAGTGCTTCGAGGTCGTGGTCGGGGACGATGCCACCCAGGACCACCGGGATGTCGAGGCCGCGCTTGCGGACCTCTTCGACCACGAGCGGCGCGAGGGTCATGTGCGCGCCCGACAGCATCGACAGCCCGATCGCATCGACGTCCTCGTCGACCGCTGCAGCGGCCACGGTCTCGGGCGTTTGAAACAATCCGGTGTAGACCACTTCGAAGCCCGCATCACGCAAGATGCGCGCCACCACCTTGATACCTCGATCGTGACCGTCGAGCCCGACCTTCGCGATGAGGATGCGTTCGCCAGCCATCAGATGACCGGCACTTCGACGTGGCGACCGAACTCGGATTCCATGGTGCCCATGATCTCACCGATCGTCGCATAGACCTTCACCGCGTCGATCAAGGCCGGCATCAAGTTGATCTCGGGGTCCTGAGATTCGGTGCGTACCCGAGCCAGCGCGGCGTCGACGGCTGATTGGTCGCGATCCTGTCGCACCTGGTCGAGTCGCTTGCGTTGCTTGGTTTCATCCTCGCCGGAGATCCGCAGGAGTTCCATCTGGTCCTCGTCATTGCCGTCGGTGAACGCGTTCACCCCAACACGAATGTGATCGCCGGCGTTGATGCGTCGCTCCAGTTCGTATGCCGAGTCGGCAATGCGACCCTGGAACCAGTTCTCCTCGATGCCTTGGATGGCGCCTTCGAGCATCGAACCGTCACCCAGTTCGTCGAGGTAGGAAAACAGTTCCTCGGCTTGGCGTTCCATCTCGTCGGTCAGCGCCTCGACGTAGTACGAGCCGCCGAGCGGGTCGGCCACGTGCGCGACGTTGGTTTCGTGAGCGATCACCTGCTGGGTGCGCAGCGCGATCCGCGCCGACTTCTCGGTCGGCAGTGCGAGCGCCTCGTCCATCGAGTTGGTGTGCAGCGACTGGGTCCCGCCGAGCACCCCGGCGAGCGCTTCGATCGCGGTGCGTACGATGTTCACCTCGGGCTGCTGGGCGGTGAGTGACACGCCGGCGGTCTGGGTGTGGAACTTGAGCTGCATGGACTTCTCGCTCGTTGCGCCGTAGCGCTCTTTCATCCAGCGCGCCCAGATCCGGCGGGCCGCTCGGTATTTGGCGATCTCTTCGAAGAAGTCGATGTGCGCGTTGAAGAAGAAGCTGAGGCGGGGAGCGAACGTGTCGATGGGCAGCCCTGCCTCGAGCGCCAACTCGACGTAGGCGAAACCATTCGCCAGCGTGAATGCGAGTTCTTCGGCGGCGGTGGAGCCGGCCTCGCGGATGTGATAGCCGGAGATGGAGATCGAGTTCCAGCGCGGCATCTCGGCGGCGGTGAAGTCGATCGTGTCACGCACCAATCGCATCGACTGGCGGGGAGGGAACACGAACTCCTTCTGGGCCTGGTATTCCTTCAAGATGTCGTTCTGGAGCGTGCCACCGAGTTTGGATCGGGGAACGCCGGCCATCTCGGCCTGGGCGATGAACATCGCGAAGATCACGGCCGCCGGCGAGTTGATCGTCATCGACGTGGTGATCTCGGCGAGGTCGATTCCGGAGTAGAGGTCCTCCATGTCCGCGAGCGTGTCGATGGCCACGCCGCAGCGTCCGACCTCACCGAGCGACATCGCGTGGTCCGAGTCGAGGCCGAGCAGGGTGGGCATGTCGAACGCTGTCGACAATCCGGTGCCGCCCGAGTTGATGATCTCCTTGAACCGCCAGTTCGTGTCCTCGGCTGTGCCGAACCCGGCGAACATTCGCATCGTCCACAGCTTCGACCGATACATCGAGGCATACGGACCGCGGGTGTACGGATACTGGCCGGGAAACTCGCCGTCCTCAGGCCCGTAGACCGGTTCGACGTCGATGCCCGACATCGTCGCGTAGGGCTGATCGTCGCGCACCCGAGATGCGTCGAACGCTTCCTGCCACACTTGGCGATTCGTCATGATATGAAACTAGCCCGACGGTCAATTCTTCGACGAAGCCGTCCAACCTGTTCAGCAGCCTCTGATCGACGCCACGACGCAGCGAAACGCTGCACCTTGATGGGACCTTGAACCCGAGGTGACGCATTCCTGACATGCGGCACGACTTCTTCACGTTGTCGTGTGCCAGAGGGCACTTTCCCTGGTCATTCATCCGCTCATACTGATGACACTTCTCTGCCCGATCGTGTGACCGGGCAGGGCGACGAACCAGCGGACGATTCCACGATGCCTCTCACCTCCTCTCTCACCGGTGCTCCGACGCCGGCCGATCGGCGCACACCTCGGAGCGCTGACGCCGGCTCGACGCTCATCGAGATCCTGATCTCGATCGCGTTGCTCGCAACGATCGTCATTGCGCTCGTCACAGCGGTACAGACAATGCTTGCCACCTCGGTGACCTCCTACGAGGTCGCCCAGATCGAAACCGTGCTCCTCAACGCCGGCAGCCAGGTCGAGCGTGCTCACCAACAGTGCAACTACGACTCCGTCGTCGAATCCGCCGCGACCGCCGAAGGTTGGCCCGCTGATTCGGTGACGGTGACCGTCGAGCTCCTCGTGTCGAACACGGGCGACCCGGGCGCCGACTGGGCGCCGCAGGACTGCTCGGTCGCCCTCGAACCCTTCGACGTGCAACGCCTCGTGATTCGAGCGCAGCACCCGACCCAAACGGTCTCCAGAATTCTCACGGTGGTGAAAAGCGATGTCGGTCTCTAATCCAAAGCGCAAACGGATCGATGCGGGCACCACGCTGCCCGAACTCCTCATCGTCATCACGATGATGGGAGTGATCGCCGCGGTCGTCGGCGTCGCCATCACGGTGTCGTTCCGAGTGGCGCGCGACAGCGAAGGCCGCGTGAACCTCGCTCGCGCCGAACAGAACATCGACATCTGGCTTCCCGCCGATCTCGCTTCGACCAACGTCAAGGACACCGAGCTTCCTGCGGTCGATCTCGACCCGACCGCCTCACCGTGCGGGAACTGCGGCGCCCTCGACCTCTCCGGAGCCAACGCGCTGCAACTCTCGTGGACCACGCTGCTCCCCGGTTCGCCGCCCATCGAGGTCATGACCCGTGTCCAGTACCAGTACATCAAGGTCGGCAACGAGTGGCAAGTCCAACGCATCGAGTGTGTGGGCTCGCAGCCCTGCCGGATGATGGCGGTCGTCCACGACCTCGCGGCGCCGAGTGACGAAGCGAACTACGCGGAGACCGCTCCGATCAACGTGTTCCAGGTCTCGATCCCCGACCTCGCGGACAACGCCGCCCGCGTCGTGGTGAGCATCAACGGCGGTGGCACGACCCCGGGCGCCGGTGGCGGCGCCAACACCGTGAGCCTGACCGCGGGCGGTCGGGTGACGAGCGAGATCCCCGCCGACACGTTCGATGTGCCCTCATTCGTCCGCTCCGGTTCGCGCTGTGGTGGCCCGATCTCACTCCTCGTCGACACATCGGGCTCGATCCCCAACAGCGGGCCGATCAATGGTCCGAACCGCGTGATCGACCGCGTGATCGAGCCGGGGGTCAAAGCGTTCATCGAGGCCTTCCGCGACACACCGACCCAGATCCAGGTGATCGAGTTCGGCGACCACGCCCGACCGATGGGCCCCGGCAACGATTGGCACAAGTACGTCGACATGACCGACTCGGCAGCGGTCGACGCACTCGTGCAAGAAGTCGACCTGCTCTCCAGCCGGCGTGCCGGAGGGCGGACCAACTGGGAAGATCCCTTCTTCCGGGCTTTCCGCAACGAAGACGGCTCGCTCGCCGCGCAGGCATCGAACCGTGTGGTCCTCTTCACCGATGGCATCTCCACCGTTCACCGTCAAATGACTGCCGAGAGCGGCAAGCCCGCCGACCAGTTCTTCACCGGCACGCAGGTGGACTTCAACGCCGGCAAGTACAACCCGGTCAAGTGGACAGCGATCAAAGATCAGACTGCGGTCACCAAGTTCAACCAGGAGGCGTTCGATCGCACGGACGCCCTGCTCGACCGGCACCGCAGCACCGACCTGATCGTCGTCGGCGTCGGCCCCGACCTGACCAACAACAGCAAGCGTGGCAACTGGATCCAGAATCCCGATGCGTACATCAACCCGGATGCAGATCCGGCTCCCGGCCAACTCTTCCACGGCGCTGACATCCTCAAGACGCTGCTCGGCACCGTCTTCGCGGCCGAGGAAGCGGCGGGCGGCGGCTACTCGAACCCCGAGGTCGCCAACTACTACCAGCAGGATTCGTTCGACAAGGACGACTTCGCTGCGGCGATGCGGGCAGCGGCACTCAAGGACTGTGGTGGAACCTTGACCCTCCAGACCCGTCTTGACACCGGTGCCCCGGTGCTCGACGAGTACATCTACGAGAACAGCGCCTACCGCGACGACAACGGAGATCCCATCACTGCCACAGCGCGACGGGTCACGACGTCGACGACCTTCAAGACCGGCACGTTCGACTTCGACATCTCCGACACCACCGACTATTTCGACGTCGACGTGATTCCGCAGGAACTGCAGACGTTGGCCGCCTACGACCCGATCGGCTGGTCGTGCAAATCCGGCGCAACGCTTCGCACCACGCAACCCATTCCGATTCAGATCGTCGACGACGACGGCGCAACGGTCACCTCGAACTTCGAAGGCATGACGGTGCGGGTCGGCCCGAACGAGGCGGTCTCGTGCATCTTGACGGTGAAGACGAAATGAGTCGCCCCGCCCAGAATGGCCCGTCGACCGATGCCGCGATCCGTGACCGTGGCGGCGTCCTCATCCTGGTGCTCGTCACCGGCGTGATCGCCACGATGTTCGTGCTGCCGATCCTGTACTACGTCACCACCGTGACGCGCGCGAACCGAGTGACGTCGAACAAGGCCGAGGCGGTCGAACTCGCCGAAGGCGGCACGTGGGTCGCGCTCAACAACCAGGGTGAGCTGTTCGAACTCTGTGTCGGCGGCGAACTGAACAGTTCGCTCGACGACGTGACCACCACCTGCGAGGTGCTCGCCATCGAGTCGTTGCGAGACCTGTCCGAGATCCCCTTCGATGCCGCTGCGATCCAAGCGGATCAGCCGCTTCCCGCAGGTGTCGGTGCCAATCCGTACAGCAACCCCAACACCGCCGCGAACCCAGCGGCGTGGCTGACCAGCCCGGACTGGACCGCCCAGACCACAGCCGGAGCGGTGTGGCTCCCCCAACTCCCGGTGCGCCCAGCGGGCGCCGGTAGCGAGCGGGACAAAATGCTGGTGAACGGTGCCGAGGACGGCGACTACGACTCGTGCCGCGTGTTCTTCCCCGGCACCTTCACCGACCCGATCGACATCGCGGAGCCGACCTACTTCGTCTCGGGCGTCTACTACTTCACCCAGCCGATCACTCTGCGCGCCGGAGCCGATGTCGTCGTCGGACCCGGCTCGGAGATCGGTTGCACGAACGAGTTCACGGCGTTGAGCAACGTCGTGGGCGGCCCGCCGATCCCGCTCGGCACGAGTGGCTACGGCAGCACCTTCGTGTTGGGTGATGCGGCGAGCATCCTGATCGACGACGACGGGAGCGACAAGGTTCGCTTCGCCATGAACCCGCGCTACGTGGGCGCCGACGAAACCAGCTATCTCGCATCGGCCGGCGTGTCGATCATGTCCGTCAATGGCGACCACGCGTCGCCGGCGCTCACCGTTCCCGCTGATCTGAACGTTCCCGGCGTGATCGCCGTGCCCGCGTCCACCGTGGGAGTCGACGGTTCCCCGTTCGCTGCGGACCGCGGCTATTCACCGTCGGTGCTGACACCGAAGCCGGCCCCGCCGTCTGTGCCGACGATCACCTCGGCGATGTCGTACCAACGTGATCGTTCCGGCGACGCAGGCCCGCTCGACCGCGGCCGAGTGACCGTGTTCTGGGATGCCCCGGCCGACAATGGTTCGACGATCAGCGGATACACCGCGACCGACTCGGTGTCGGGCCGATCGTGCTCGCCGGCTGCTCAGCCCGGGTTCGAGATCCAGACCTCGTGCACGATCGACGGCCTCACCAACCAGACCGAAGCCTCCGGCCAGCATCCGACGCTCACGGTGACCGCCACGAATGACGTCGGGGTCAGCGTGCCGTCGGATCCGTTCGACGCGGATCGTGTGGATCTCGAGGACAGCACGCAGGTGCCGAGTGCGAGCGTCCCCGATTCGCCCCAGAACGTGGCGGCGGTCGATCACCCCGACGGCGTTGCAGCGACGTGGGATGCGGTTTCGGGCGACGGCGGGAGTCCGATCACCGGATACCGGGTCGTCGTCGTGGCAAGCGGCGTCGATGGTGGAACGAGTAGTTGTACCGCGCGATGGAACGAGACGGCTTGCGTCGCACCGGTCCCGACGCCGCCGACCACTCCGGATCCCGATCCCGGCGCGGCGAAGTACACGATCGATGTCATGGCGCTCCAGAGCGAGGGTGCGCCCGCGGTCGAATTCGTCGGAGTCGCCGAAGACGTCGACAGCGGCGACTTCTCGACGAGCACCGACCCGGCCCCCGTCCTCACTCCCGCTCCGTTGCCGGGAAGCGCCCCCCGCAAAGCGATCCTCGACTTCTCCGTCGAGAACAGCGCAGACGTCATCGTCTCGATCGGGGGATATGTCTCGGTGCCCGAGGGTCGAATCGCGCTGAGTTCGGCCTCCCCGTCGTCGTCATCGATCTCGATGTCGGGCGGCTTGCTCGCCGGCGTGGTCGACATCGACCCCGGCGGTGCACCTGCGCTCGACGTCCGATTCGACAACCCGATCGGCCAGAAGCGGATCCGGCTCGTCAGCACGTCCGTTGGCCGCATCTCGGCAACGTCGACGGCGATCGTCCAGGTCAACGAGTCAGGGTCGTTGGCGATCAACTCCTGGATCGTTCAATAGCCCCGCCTCACCTGATCGTGCGTCATCTGGTGTCAGACACCAGATGAGGCGCGTCGACTCTTGGGTGTGGTCCACTGTGGAGATGGCCGATTCTGATCCCGCAACCGTCCACGACCTCCCGACGCCGGCTCTGGTGGTCGAGCGGTCGGTGTTCGACGCGAACCTTGCGGCCATGGACGCCGTGCGGCCGGGGCTCCGACTCCGACCCCACGTGAAGGCGTTCAAGTCGACCGCTCTGGCGCGGCGGCTCCATGCCGACGGCCACACGGGATTCTGTTGTGCCACGCCGCGCGAGGTCGAAGGGTTGGTGTTGGCCGGCTTGGGTGATGACGTCCTCTTGGCGAACGAGTCACTCGACGTTGCTCGCCTCGGCGCCCTCGCCGCCCGTGGCGACATCACCGCCGAGATCACCGTCGCAGTCGATTCCGACATCACCCTCGACGCCGCGATCGCCGGTGGGATCCGAGCGGTGCTCATCGACGTCAACGTCGGCTTGCCTCGCTGTGGCTGCGCTCCGGACGACGCCGGTCGCCTCGCGGATCGGGCGCGGGCGGCGGGGCTCGATGTCCGAGGCGTGATGGGCTACGAAGGCCACCTGATGATGGTGGAGGATCGCAACTCGCGGATCGAGCGTGTCGCAACGTCGATGGAACTGCTCCTCGCAGCGGCCGCCGATGTCGGGGGTGACATCATCTCTGGGGGTGGCACCGGCACGTTCGACACCAACACGTCATGTACCGAGATCCAAGCGGGGAGCTACACGTTGCTCGACACCGACTACGCCAAGCTCGATCTCCCCTTCGAGATCGCCCTCAATGTGTTGGGCACGGTGATCTCGGTGAACGCGGATGGTTGGATCGTTGCCGACACCGGGTTGAAATCGATGGGCATGGACCACGGGAATCCCAGCTGGGAAGGCGGCAAGATCTTCATCATGTCCGATGAACACGTCACCCTCGTGCCCGACGACCTCGGCGCCTGGTCCGTCGGCGACCGGGTTCGGCTCCAAACGGCGCACGTCGATCCGACGGTCGCGAAGCACCAGCAGATGTGGGTCGTCGACGGCGATGATGTGGTCGACCGCTGGCCTGTCGACCTTCGCCACTGGTGACCGCGCCTCATCGGGTGTCAGACACCAGATGAGGTACGAACCTCTTCGTTGTGACCGATGGTCGTGCGGCGCAGGACTCGAACGAGTTCGGTAGCGGCCAGGACGACGAAGAACTGGCCGACGGCGACCCCGGCGACCGTTGCCGACGCGGCGGTTTGGGCGTGATAGCTGGTGGCGAGACCGAGCACGACGGCCAGCCATCCGAAGCCGACTGCGGTGAGCATCGCGATCGGGACCCGCCTCACGAGAAGTACCGCCGTGGCGGGCGGGGCGACCAGAAAACCGAACACGAGCAACGTCCCCACGACCCGGAAGCTGGACACGACGGTGAGCGAGAGGAGCATCAGCATCGCGATGTGGGCGACGCCTGGATGGAGGCCGAGCGTGGCGGCCTTGTCCTCGTTGATCGACAGAGCGAGGAATGCTCGATGGCCGATGACGACTCCGATCACGGTGATCGCCAGCGCCACGGCACCGATGACCAGCTCGTTGTTGCGGACCCCGAGCACGTCGCCGAACAGGAAGCCGGTGAGGTCGCCGGCGAACGATCGCTGCTTGCTGATGATCACCACACCCAGCGCCAGCATGCCGACGAACAACAGACCGATGCCGGTGTCATCGGAGAGCTTCGTGGTCTTGCGGACGAGTCCGATTCCGAAGACCATCACGACGGCACTCGCGGCCGCACCCAAGGTGAGGTCGAACCCCCACACCACAGCCAATGCGATGCCGGGAAGTACGCCATGGGCCATGGCGTCGCCGAAGAAGGCGAGCCCGCGGATCACCACCCACGTGCCGATCAGCGAGGTCATGGTGGCGGCGAGGAGGCCGCCGAGCAGGGCGCGGCGAGTGACGTCGGAGCCGAACGCGTCGAGAAACCAGGTGATCATCGATGGCTCACGATGCCAGAGCGTCGGCGATGAGTCGGGCGTTGGTCTCCATCATCGAAACGTAGGTCTCGGCGCCGGACCCGGCATCGCCCAGACTCTCCGAGAACAGTTCCACGACGGTGACCCCTCCAGGAATCAACCGCTTGTCCACTTCGGCGGCGAGTACCTCGGCGAGTCGTGACGAACTCGTCGTCTCGGCGAACACCACAGGCACGCCTTCGTCTTCGATGAGCGTGGCAAGGTCCTCGATGGCCGATGCCGACGGTTCGGCTCCGGTGCTGAGCGATGGCACGATCGTCCCGATGACCTCGAAACCGAACCGTTCGGCGAAGTACCCGAACACTTCGTGGTTGGTCACCAACACCCGCTGGTCGTCGGGGACCAACGCGAGGGTGCCGTCCATCGAGGCGACGAGTTCGTCCAACTCCAGCGCGTACGTCTCGGTCGAAGCCGAGAGTGCGGTGGCATCGACTCCGTCGATGGCGGCGACGGCCGCCTCGAGGGCCGTCACGACCTCGGCAACTCGTACGGGGTCGGTCCACAGGTGCGGGTCGACAGCGCCGGAATCATCGTGGTCGTCGAGGGTCAGGAGGTCGATGTGGTCGGCGGCGGTGAAGATCGTCGTTCCCGAATCCGCCACGTTCGCGATGATGTCGAGCATGCCGGCCTCGAAGCCCGCGCCGTTGATCACCAACAGGTCGGCCTGCTCCATGGCTTCGGCCTGACGGGCGGAGGGTGCGAAGTCGTGCGGGTCGGTACCGAGCGGCATGACCACGTCGACGTCGGCGGTGTCGCCGACTGCGTTGGACACGATGTTGCCGAGAATGTTGGTGGTGACGACGATCTCGATCCGCCCGGACTCGGTCGGCGAGTCGTCATTGGACCCGCAGGCAACGACGGTTCCGAGGAGCAGGACCGCGGCGACGACCGGCCTGGCGACGCCCAGACGAACGAGAGTGATTCCCATAGACTTGGATCAGGTTATGGGAATCATTCCAAGAATAGAACGTGCGATGAGATGACGATCGAGTTCGATGAGGTCCGTGTCGATCGGGGCGGTCGCGAGGTGTTGACCGTCGATCGGCTGACGATCGAACCTGGGTACACCGCGCTCGTCGGCCCGAACGGCTCGGGCAAGTCGACGCTGCTCCACGTGATCGCTGGGCTGATAGCGCCCCGCACCGGCACGGTCCGATCCACAGCGACAGAGCGTCCGGCCTACGTTCTCCAGTCGCAGCACGCCTCAGAACAACTACTCGTCACAGCGCGCGAGGTCGTGTCGCTCGGTCGGGCACCTTCGCGCGGTCTCATCGGACGGTTTGGATCCGAGGACCGACGCGCTGTCGACGACGCCATGGGGCGCCTCGACATCGCCGACCTGGCCAAGCGCCATGTCGCGGACATGTCGGGAGGGCAACGCCAACGGGTGTTCATCGCTCAGGGGCTTGCACAGGGCGCCGAGGTACTGCTGCTCGACGAACCGGTGGCCGGGCTCGATTTGGCGTCGATCCAGACGATTCGCCGTGTCATCGACGAGGAGCGGACCGCCGGACGCACCGTGGTCGTGGCAACCCATGATCTCGAGGAGGCCAAGCGTGCTGATTGCGTGGCGATGTTGAGCGGCCGGGTCGTGGCCTTCGGGCCGCCCGACGAGGTGCTGCGCGCCGAGAATCTACGCGCCGCCTACCGAGGCAGAGTGCTCGAGATCGCCGGTGACGTGATCGCTGTGGACGACGACCACCATCACTGACCAACGTGCAGCCGGGAGTGGCTGGGGTCAGACCCCAGCCGCGTCGGAGCAGTCGCGGCAGGTGCCGAAGAGGTCGACCGTGTGGCCGGTGACCGTGGCTCCGGCGGCGCGGGCGATCTTGGTGAACGTCTCGTCGAGCGCTGCTTCGAGTTGGGCGTCCAGCGTGAAATCCTGCAC
>RCMY010005275.1_pt1 | contig 11004 bp, 9 predicted proteins | sample 2041341 | NCBI WGS metagenome assembly RCMY01 (sample SAMN09708234, study PRJNA481090) | Marine sediment metagenome, whole genome shotgun sequencing project.
CATGGCTCAGTCGTCGCCGGCGCTTGGCGCCGGCTTGCAGGAACAATTGCTTCAGCACTCGCACGGATTTAGCACCGGGTCACCCGACGTCGAACCGCTCAAGGAACCGATCCCCGAAATCGTGCCGGATGGGGAGCGCTTCATCACGGCCTCCTATACCAACCAGGCGGGTACCCGCAGCTACAAGCTGTATGTCCCGAGCGGCTATTGCGCGCAGCCACTGCCGCTGATAATCATGCTCCATGGGTGCATGCAAGGGCCTGACGATTTCGCCGTCGGCACGCGCATGAACGAACTTGCCGAAGAACGCCTGTGCCTGGTGGCCTATCCCGCCCAGACGAATGCCGCCAACATTTCGAAATGCTGGAACTGGTTCACGGCCTCCGACCAGCAGCGCGACGAGGGCGAGCCCTCGATCATCGCCGGGCTGACGCGCCAGATCTTCGAAGACTACGCCGTCGACACGCGGCGGATCTACGTCGCCGGGCTCTCGGCTGGCGCAGCAATGGCGGCGACCATGGCGAAGAACTACCCCGAGCTCTATGCGGCAGCGGGCATTCATTCCGGACCTCGCCTTGGAGTTGCCCCCGATCTGCCGTCTGCATTCGCCGCGATGCAGGGGGGCGGATCCTCCACACTCGGCGGGCGCGCGGCAGACACCGTCCCGACTATCGTGTTTCATGGCGACCGGGACGCCACGGTGCCTCCATCCAATGGCGAGCAGGTGATCGCCCAATTCGTGCCGGCCCATGTCGGGTCGGGGATGTCCCAGGGCACAGCCGAGGCGCCGCGGGTGACGGTGCAGCCAGGGCAGGTCCCCGGCGGTCACGCCTACACCCGCACGATTTACCACGACGCGAGCGGGCAACCCATCGTTGAACACTGGTTGATCCACGGGGCCGGCCACGCGTGGTCGGGCGGGAATCCCCGCGGCTCATTTACGGATCCTGCCGGGCCCGACGCAACCCAGGAAATGCTCCGCTTCTTTCTCGAGCATCCCCAGAGCGCGACGTCCGGGCGCGTTGCCTGAGCGCTTGTCACGTGCGGAAGTCCCGAGAAACGCACCTTAATTACTCCAAAAACTGTCGCTTGTTCGCATCTCCCGAAACGGCCAACATGCAGTCGAATAACACGAGAAAGTCATGGCGATCTTGATCGAGGACGTTCAGATGGAGAAATTGGCGGAACAGATCGCTGTCGCCGAGGGTGTGCCCGTCGCCGAGGTGTTGCGCGAAGGCTTGCTATCGCTCGCCGGTCAGCGTGGCCTGGTGACGCGCAAGGCACCCCTGCGCGAACGCCCTGCGGCGCTGGCGCTCGAAGTCAACGCCGTTCCCGCGCGGATGCCGGCAGACACGCGTAGCGACGATGAGGTCCTTGGCTATAACGAGTACGGCGCGTGGTGATCGACACCTAGCGGTGCCGGCCTGGCTCAAACAGGAGCCGGAGTGCGAACGCATCGTCGCCGCGCTGGAAGCCCACCCGATTTGCCGGATCTCGGCGGTCGGCCTGCTTGAGGCGCACATCGTAGTGCGCGCCCGCGAGCATCCAACCATGGTCGGCAAGCTGCAGCGCTTGCTGGAGGAAATCGGCGCTGTCGTCGTGCCCTTCGACGAACGCCTGACGCGGCTCGCCGACACGACCTTCCGGCGCTATCGGAAGGGGCAAGGCCCACCCGGGCCAGCTTAACTTTGACGACTGCGCCGTCCACGCGCTCGCCGTCTTGCTCGGCGAGCCGCGCTTGTTCGTCGGCAACGCCTTTGCCCAAACGGACATTCAACGATGCTGATCGGGTATACGCGCGTTTCCAAGTGCGACCAGAAACCGCGCCTGCAGACTTGCGAAGGGTGGATGACAGCTTTCCGAGTGGACCAGTCCTGCTTCCATTGAGAGCGGCTGACAGGTCATTGCGGTAAGCCTGAGGCATTCGGCGGCACCAATGTCAGTTTACGCACGCTAGCTGCGAACTCACACTTCCGGCCAGGAAGAGTCATCCTCAGGGTCGAATACCTCCTCAGTTGAACGGCAGGTGAGTCATCCCGAAGCCGCCTCACGCATGCCACGCAGCACATGAGGGGCGTCATATTCCGACCGAAACGAAAGAGAGCCCACAGACGGCGGGGCGACCTGAGCCAACCCCAGTTCGCGATGACAATGCTACAAAATCGACCTGACCCCCCGTACGCGTACTGCACGACCTCGGCGTGCATGCCGGCACGGGCGCAAAGCTGTTGTGCTAAGGCCTGCCGCTGTTCGGCACGCTGGTCGCCGCCTACGCCTTGCTGAGCCTCGGTTTCTGACCACTTGGGGTGGCCTCGCGACCGCGCAACCAGGGTGCTAAGGTCTGTTCGGGGGTTTTTGGGCCGGGTTTTCGTCGAGTGATCGCTGACCAGCAACTGAGGCTTGAGGAGCAATGATCACGCTCGCCGATCGGGGCGAGACAGGAGGATGCTCGATGTTCCTGCTACGATTTATCGGTTCGCAGCCCACACGTTTGACTAGAATGATTCAGCGATGGGAGACAACACCTCCTTACATAAAGAAGACTGATAGTTCGGCTCCGGCTTCCTGTGGCCTGCCTCCGGTTTTCGTCGTCTTCGCGGGGTCTCGCTTTTGTGCCCCGTCTTTTTTGCGCTGCCGAATCTGGAGCGCGTTGTTGAACGGAGCGAGCAATGACCAATAAATTCAATGTTCCGGATGAATTCATCCAGGGCTTCATGAAGACCGGGCAAGACATGTGGGCCAACTTCACCACGTCTTATGCCGAGAAGATCGGGGATGCCAGCAAGATCGGCATGCCTCTGATGAAGTTTCCCGGAGATACGCAGGCGGCAAAGCTGCAGATGAGTTACTACCAGCAACAAATGGAGTTGTGGATGGCGACCCTGGGAAGGGTCGCCGGCATGGAGAGGGAACCGGTTGTCAGCACGGAGAAGGGTGATCGCCGCTTCAGTTCGGACGAGTGGCGCGACAACCCCTATTTTGACTTTCTCAAGCAACAATATTTGCTCAATGCCCGATTGATCGGCGACATGGTCGAGACGGCTGAGGTCGACGATCAGACCCGCGACAAGCTGCGCTTCTATTCTCGCCAGTACATTGATTCGCTGAGCCCGGCCAATTTTCTTGCAACCAACCCCGATGTGCTGAAACTGGCATTGGAATCGAAGGGGGAAACCCTCAAGGAAGGCTTCAAGAATCTGATCGAGGACGCCAAGAAAGGGCGCATCTCCCTGACCGATGAGGCGGCCTTCGAAATCGGCAAGAACATCGCCGTATCGGAAGGCGCGGTGGTGTTCGAAAATGAGCTCTTCCAGCTCATTCAGTACGCGCCGACAACCCCGAAGGTGGCGACACGCCCGCTGCTCATCGTGCCGCCCTGCATCAACAAGTTCTACATCCTTGATCTTCAGCCCCAGAACTCGTTTGTTGCCTACGCGGTGAGCCAGGGTCATACCGTGTTTCTCATCTCGTGGCGCAATATCACCGAAGAGCTGGGCAACGTCGTGTGGGACGATTACCTGCAGCTAGGGGTGATGCCGGCTATTGAAGTCGCGCTGGCCATTAGCGGCGCGGACAAGCTCAATGCCCTCGGCTGGTGCGTCGGTGGCACCCTGCTGTCGTCGACCCTGGCGGTGCTGCGCGGGCGCGGCGACGATCCGGTATCGAGCATGACGCTGTTCACTGCCATGCTCGATTTCCGCGATCCCGGCGAACTCGGCCTATTCATCGATGAGCAGGGGGTGCAGGCGCGGCAAAAGGCGATCGGCAATGGCGGCGTCTATCCGGGCAAGGAGCTGGCTTTCGTGTTTTCCAGCCTGCGCGCCAACGATCTGATCTGGCCTTATGTGACCAACAACTACCTCAAGGGAAAATCGCCAGAAGCCTTCGATCTTCTGTACTGGAATTCGGACAGCACCAATCTGCCGGGCCCGATGTATTGCTGGTATTTGCGCAATATGTACCTGGAAAACAATCTGCGGGTCCCGAACAAGCTGACGATGTGCGGGGTGCCCGTCGATCTGGGCAACATCGACATGCCCAGCTATGTGCTGGCGACCCACGAGGACCATATCGTGCCATGGACCTCGGCCTATCTATCAACCGATCTCCTGGGCGGTGATCCGATCTTCGTCCTCGGAGCGAGTGGGCACATTGCCGGGGTCATCAATCCGGCGTCCAAGAACAGGCGCAATTATTGGCTTGATGGCGAGGTGGGTAAAGATGCCGACCACTGGTTTGAGACGGCGGAAAAGGTTGCCGGAAGCTGGTGGCCGCACTGGAGCGAGTGGCTAAAACCGAAGGCCGGCAAGAAGGTCGCGGCGCGCACTCAACTGGGCAGTGTCGACTATCCGGTGATCGAAGCGGCCCCTGGGCGCTACGTCAAGGTGCGCAACGAATGATCGAGCCTGCGAGACGACGGGGCCACTGAAGCGCACCGCGCTTCAGTGGCCCCGCGCAAAATCAGCTCGCGAACAGCCAGAATTGCAGCAATCGGGTCACTCGGGGGATCACAAGGTAGGTCATCAGCAAGACTTGGCCGACCACTGTCAGCGCCACGCGTGCGTACAACGGGAACTCGGCCAGCCAGCTACCAAAAAGGAGATTGATGGCAAGCACCAGTAGATAAACAACAACAATCAACACCAAGGCCATCTTGCGGGGTTACGGTGCCATGCTTGCCGGAACCTCCGGCAAGCTGAACCAGAACTCCACACCGGTCACCTTTCTAACCTGCTCATCACCCTCGATGACGCCCTGCAGTTGCTGCATCATCTCGTGTCGTTCCGGCGACTTCTCCCAGTTGGAGAGGTTTCGATAGGTATCGAAACGGAAAATGCTCACATAGTCTTTCTGCCGGGCTCCATCCGGGCGAATGAAGTTGCCCCCCATGTGCCCGGGAAACTTTGCGCCTACAGCCGACACCTTGCGCCGCCAGAGCTCGTGCAGCAAATGGGGTCACCCATTAGCCTCCCCGTTGCGATAGGGCGAGCGTAACGCTGCGGCCCGCCCGCATCCTGACTCTTCAATGCCGGCGCAGCGAGTGCTCTGCGCACTCGTCGTCCTCGATCTTCAGGTGCGCGACGCCGCGCACCAGTCACCCATCAGGTTTTCACGTCTTGAAATCCAACACCAAGAAGCGTGGTTCGTGACAGCGTGTGGCGGAATTCAGGCCAAGGTCCTGACCGCCAAGACTGGAACCCGAGCGGCGGCCAAGCGATCAGAAAGCTGCCACAAAGCTTGATTCGTCATGTGACAGCGGTGGGTCGGCTGCTGTCCGCCAAACGTGACTCCTCAATGGCTCCTTGCAAAGTGGAGCGGACCGCTGAGCCAAGAAGCGTCAAGATTCGCCTCCAGTGCCCGGATGAGTCGGAAAGCAATCGTTTGGCCTTTTCAGGCCACCGGCAGTGATCGACCCGTTGCTGCCACCCAACCCGACAATTTCGGCGCCCAAAAGCCGACAGTTGCCTCCGCAACTGGGGTAGTGCTCTAAGTCGATTTCGAAGACAGGCCTGAGCAGCCTCGCCCAGTTCTGCGCGCCCGCCGGCCATATGCAGCGTGCGCCTGGCGCTCGTCGGCGCACAGCGTTTGGGTGAATGCGGCGTCTTGCGGCACGGAGCCTTGCACCGTGAAGACCTTCTGCCCGGCACGCGGGCCGAAGGCAATTCGATATGTGCAGGCGGCAGCCTGCAGCGGCCGCAGCGTTCGCGCGTCGTCCGAGTCGGCATCGCTGTCGGCCAAGTAGGTCGACCCCTCGTCGTCTTCGATCAACACGCCTCGGCGGGTCAGTAGCTTCATCAGGGGGCCAATGATCTTGCGCAGCAACGACTGCAGCGCTTCATCGCTGGGCGCGGGCACTTCGACAAAGACCGGCTCACCGTCGGTGCGCCGGTACACGCCGTCCAGCACCAGGCAGTGCAGGTGGATGTTCAGGTTGGCGGCGGAGCCGAAGCGCTGGATCAGCGTGACCGCGCCGCTGTCGGCCTGTTCGGCCTTCAGCCCGGACTGATCGATCAGGAAGCGCGTGATCCGCACCGGCACATGGGGGATGACGTGGTCGACCAGGTGTGCCGCGTTCTGCGACATGCGCCGCGTGCCGCACGAGGGACGGAGTTCCGTCGAACTCGTCCTTGCCGAATTGCGGAAGGCCGGCGCCGGTGGCCTCCTCGGCTTGGGCGAAGAAGGTCTGGGCATGTTGCAGCACCAGGCGATACAGCGTGGTCTGTTCGGGCCGTTGGCGCTCGTAGTGGACTTGGGCACCATCGGGCGCCCGGTGGGGCTGCCGACCGATGGATTGCACGCGCTGCCCCCGAGGTTGTGACCTCGAGCCCGGTCACGGGGCGGTGATGAGGCCTTCATCCTTCATCCATTGGAAGGCGACGTCGGCTGGTTCCTGTCCATCGACGTCGACCTTCAAGTTCAACTTTTGTTGTTCGTCGTTTGTCAGCCTTGACGAAATCTGCCCGAAGACCTCCTTAAGCTGCGGATACTTCTCAAGTACTTCCGTCCTCAACACTGGTGCCACGTTGTACGCCGGAAAGAACATCTTGTCGTCCTCCAACACCTTCAGGTTGAGGGAAAGGATGCGGCCGTCCGTCGTGAAGACTTCACCAAAATTGCAGACTCCGCGGGAGGTTGCTTCGTAGACCGTGCCGGTGTCCAGGATCTTGACGTTGCTGTCCGGCACGCCGTCCGGGGCGCCCATCTCAAGGCCGTAAGTCTTGAGCATGGGCTTGAAACCATCCGGGCGGGAATTGAATTCCGACTCCACGCAGAACGTCCTTTCATTGACAGGAAGATCCTTGATCTGCGAGAGCTGGGTGATGCCACCCAATTTCTCGACTGCATCCGCACGCACCGCCATCGCATAGGTGTTGTTCAGGGCCGCGGAGGCAAGCCAGGTGAGGCCGTTTCCCTTGTCCTCGTCCCGAACGGCGATGTACTGTTCCTCAGGGTCAGGGATTCCCTCCTTGTGGCCGAGATAGGTCAGCCATGCCGTCCCGGTGTAGTCCCAGACCATGTCGGCGCCGCCATTGAGCATGAGCTCGCGCACTGCCACGCTGCCGGGGACGTTGGACTTGTCGGTGACATTGAAACCGGCCGCCTGGGCTGCGAGAACTGCCATCTTGCCGAGGATGAGGGCCTCGGTGTAGTTCTTGGAGGTGACGGTGATTGAGGCGTCTGCGGGAAGGTTGTCGATGTGCTGGATGGACCCCGGAGCGACCGCCGGGACGAAGGCCGTTGCCGGCTGGAGACCGCAGCCGGTCAGCGTCAGCACGCTGACCAGGGATGCGTAGAGAAGCGCCAGTTTTCTGATGCTGCGTGTTCGAGTGCTAAGGATGTTTTTCATCGGAGCCCCTTCGGACGGGCATAGAATTCAACGACTCGGCCAAGCCAGTCGATGAGCAGGGCAAGCAAGGCGACTAACAAGGCGCCGGAGATCAGCACACTCGGCAGGAACAAGTTCACGCCGGTGGTGATGAGCAGTCCGAGCCCGCCACCACCGATGAATGTCGCGAGGGTTGCCGAGCCGACGACCAGCACGAGCGCGGTACGGATGCCCGAGAGCATCACGGGGACTGCCAACGGCAATTCCACGCGCATCAAAACCGAAAACGAGCTCATGCCCATGCCGCGGGCCGACTCCACCAAACGTTCGTCCACGCCCTGAATACCCACCATGGTGTTACGCAGCACCGGCAGCGCCGCGTACACGACCAGGGCGATGACAGCAGACCAGAAGTTGAAACCGAGCCAGAAGGCGAGCAAGACAACCAGACCGATGGCCGGAGCTGCCTGCCCGAAATTTGCGAGGGCGAGGATGGCGCCGCTGACGCGCACCAACGGACGCCTCGTCAACAACACCCCGAGGGGAATGGCACCCGCCAGCACGATGGCCGACGAGACGAATGTCAGCGCAAGGTGCTGGCCGGTGTAGTCCAACAGATCGCCTGGATTCAATGTTGCCCGCTCGGTCGCGGACAAGTCTGCCACCGTCAACCACACAATATATGCGGCCAGAATCAGCAGCACCACGGCGGGCTGGATGACCATGCCTTTCCAAGCCGCCGTTTGCTTGGTAGTAACTTCAGCGCGTAGAACGTCACTCATTCGGGGCCGCCTTGCACCTCGATGGAGTCCGTGTTTGTGCCGACGGGGGATTCGTCGCTGGCCAGGGCCGAGGCCTTGCGTGAGGTTGTAATGGCTTCCATGACGACTTCGACAGTGATGACGCCCACGAACGCCTTCCGGCGACCGGTGACGAGCGCCGCACCGGAGCTTGAAACCAGCATGGTGTCGAGCGCATCGCTCAAGGTGGAGCCTTCAGTGACCAAGGGAAGATCGTCTTCTGGCTTTGTCGGGATGACTTCCAGGCGGGACAACTGGCGCTTGGACAACCAGTTGATCGGCCGCTTGTGCTCGTCTAGGATGACGGCGTGGCCATGGCCGGCCTCCTTGATGCGCGACAGCACGTTCGCCGCCTTCTCACCAGGGGAGCCGGTGACAAATTGAGCAAGTTCAACGTCCCGGACACGGTTCAACGTCAGTTGCTTGAGCCCTGCTCCGGCGCCGATGAAGTCCTCGACAAAGGAGTTGGCAGGGGAGTTGAGGATCCTCTCGGGGCTGTCGTACTGGACAATGTGGGCGCCTTCCGAGAAGATCACGATCCAGTCGCCAAGCTTCACGGCTTCGTCGAAGTCGTGGGTGACGAAGACGATGGTCTTTTGCACCTCCTCCTGAATTCTGATCAGCTCATCCTGCAGCCGCTGCCGCGTAATCGGGTCCACTGCACCGAACGGCTCGTCCATGAGAAGCACCGGAGGGTCGGCTGCCAGCGCACGGGCAACACCCACACGCTGCTGCTGTCCTCCGGAGAGTTCCCTTGGAAAGCGGTCGCGGTATATGGCCGGTTCAAGCGAGACCAGATCGAGCAGCTCATCGACCCGATTTTTGATCTTCTCCTTTGACCAGCCGAGCATCTTTGGCACGATCGCGATGTTTGCTGCGACGGACATGTGCGGGAACAGTCCGCCAGCCTGAATGACGTAACCCATCCGGCGTCGCAACTGGTCCCCGTCAATGTCGGTGACGTCTTCGTCTCCGAGCATGATGCGGCCTTCAGTCGGTTCAATCAGGCGGTTGATCATCTTGAGCGTCGTCGTTTTGCCGCATCCGGAGGGACCGACGAGCATCACTATTTTGCCGGCAGGGATCTCGAGCGTAATCCCGTCGACGGCGGGCTTGCTTTGACCCGGATAGCGTTTGGTCACCTGGTCGAGAAGGATGCGTTTCGAGGCGGATGACTCAATCGGGGAGCTGTTAGTTTCCGACACGGATACCTCGCGAAATGGTTAGGCGGCCGAGTCCGACGAGAAGAAGGTCCAGGATCAAGGCAAGGATGACGACACCGATGACCCCAACCCACACGCTCTCGATGGCGTTGGCGCCACCCAGCCGGGACAGGCCGGAGAAGATGAAACCGCCCAGGCCGGGACCGAGTGCGTATGCGGTCACGGCGGCAACCCCCATGACCATTTGGGCTGAAATCCGCACCCCCGTCAGGATGACGGGCCAGGCCAGTGGAAATTCAATCGTGAGCATGGTGCGCATGCGCCCCATGCCGATGCCCCGGGCCGACTCCACGACGGCACGGTCAATTCCTTGGAGTCCCACAACTGCGTTGCGCAGGACAGGAAGTGCTGCGAAGAATGTCACGACAATTACCGACGGGATGACGCCAAACCCGAAGGGCACGATGAGGATGCCGATTAGAGCAAAGGAGGGAATTGTCAGTCCGATCGCGGATACCCCGTTGGCCACGGCACTGAGCTTCGGGCTGTTGTAGACAAGGAATGCGATAAGCAGTGCCAGCACAGTGGCCAAGATGAGTGACTGCACAACAAGCGAAAAGTGCTGCCAAGATCCGAACCAGATTTGTGCCCATCGATCAACGACATAGCTCCACCACATAGGTCCGCCCTTCATATAGATTGCCTGCAACCGTAACGCTGTTGGCTTCGAGGCACAAGCGGGGTGACAATAATCAGGCTGATAGGGTAAAGCGGAGAATTCCTTGTAGCGGCGTGCCTTGAAGCAGCGTTGCGGCGGTCCGTCCGTGGACCGGTTAATTGCCGACAGTGGTGTGAATAGGCTTTTCAAACGGCATGTTTTCGCGCCCGCTGGTAAGGGCGCGCCCGCTCTGTGGTGGTCCACTGGGGTGTTTCGGCCTGGCCGAACGCGCGCTGAGCAGCGGCAGGCCCGTCGCCTGCCCGCGGCTTGGCCTGAAAGCGGCTTGTGGTTCGATTTGTGGTCCGGGTAAACCCTCGCGCTTCGTAGCCCCTCACAGGGCTCTATCCGCGCCAGGCGCAGCCAGTCACCGAAGCTCGGGCAGTGTTCGAGGCCGATCTCGAAAACCCGCTTGAGCAATCGAGCCCAGCTGATGTGCGCCGGCCGGCCGTGCGCGCAGCCTGACTCGGTAGCGGCGAGCTCCGACTTGCCGGTGGCCTGTTCGGGCACGTCCGGCAGCACCAGTGCCCTCAGCTTCGCGTTCGGCGCCAGCACGCCGTGGAAGCGGATCAGGTGCAGCCTCGGCCGCGGCACGAGCGCTGCCAGGTGCTGCATGAACTCCAGCGGCGACATCACGATGTGCGTGGTGCCGTCGCGCCACGCGGTATTGAGCTTGAGCACCACCTGCCCGGCGGCGTTGCATTGCACGCGTTCGTTGGCCAGCGCAGTGGGCTTCCAGGTGATGCGGAGCAGATTGCGATCGCGCGGCGAAGAAGTGACATGTCGATCAATTTCGCCGGAACTCTCGCCGGTCGGCGTGTTCAACCATTCGCAGACGCGCGACTCGAATAGTCGACTTGGATTCGCGTCTGCGGTCACGTCGCCCAACCGTCGGCAAGCTGAATATTCCGACAGCGAGGGTGTTATCCGATCGGGTAGCGCGAAGCCTGCGTGCCCGGTGAGTCGAAGAGCATTGCGCTGTCTATTTCGCTGCGCCTG
>RCMY010005276.1_pt1 | contig 11004 bp, 10 predicted proteins | sample 2041341 | NCBI WGS metagenome assembly RCMY01 (sample SAMN09708234, study PRJNA481090) | Marine sediment metagenome, whole genome shotgun sequencing project.
AGGGGGAACCATTAGAGGGGCAGTGCCTCTAATGGTTCCCCCTCTCCGGCGAGCTTGCCGGGATCTGCTACCAGGACATGCGCATGGGCAAGCCTTTGCCCGCGCAGTAGTCCTTGACGTCTTTAATGGTGTACTGGCCGAAGTGGATGATGGAGGCGATGATGGCGGCCGAAGCTTTGCCCTGGTCCAGGGCTTCGTAAACGTGATGCGGACCGCCGGCGCCGCCCGAAGCGATGACCGGAATGGTCACGGCCGTGGAGATGAGTCGGGTGAGATTAAGCTCAAAGCCGTCTTTGGTGCCGTCGGCGTCAATGGAGTTGAGGCACAGTTCCCCGGCGCCCAACTCCTGGCATTTTTCAGCCCAGTTGAGGGCATCCAGGCCCATGGGCGTGCGGCCGCCATTGATGACGATTTCGTAGCCGGACGGGATGGCTTCGCTGATCGGCACCTTGAGCACATCCATGCCCACGACAATGGCCTGGGAGCCGAACTGGCGCGCCCCCTCGCTGATAATGGCCGGATTGCGCACCGCCGCGGAGTTGACCGATACTTTTTCGGCCCCGGCCAGAAGCACGGCGCGCATGTCTTCCACGCTGGAAATGCCGCCGCCCACGGAAAAAGGCACAAAGACCTCGGCGGCCACGCGCTTGACCACATCCAGGAAAATGCCCCGGTTTTCGGCCGAGGCGGTAATGTCGTAAAAAACGATTTCATCGGCCCCGGCTTCGGAATAAACACGGGCGCTCTCCACCGGATCGCCGATGTCTTCGTTGCCCATAAATTTCACGCCCTTGGTCAGGCGACCGTCGCGCACGTCCAGGCAGGGAATGATGCGTTTGCTGAGCATGGTTATTCAGACCTCAAGCAATAGTCGTAAAAATTTTTGAGCAGAGCAAGGCCGGGACGGCCGCTCTTTTCCGGGTGAAACTGCACGGCCCATAAGCCCGGCCGACCGAACACGGAACAGAAGTTCACGCCGTAGTCCGTACGGCCGATGACATATTCTTCGGCCGGAACCGGGTAGTAGCCGTGCACAAAATAAAATTGCGCGCCGGGTTCAATGCCCCGAAACAACAAATGGCCGTCCGAAGCCTCCACGCTGTTCCAGCCCATGTGCGGGATGCGGATGGGATCGCCGCCGTCGGTCCAGGCCGGATCAAAGGCGCGATTATGGCCGGGAATATAGCCCAACGTTGGAGTATTGCCGTTTTCTTCACTATATTCCAAAAGAATCTGGCAGCCCAGGCAAATGCCCAAAATGGGCAGACCGGAGGCCGCGCCTTCAGCCAGAACCAGGTCCATGCCGGTGGCCTGCAAATGGTCCATGGCCTGCCGGGCCGCGCCCACGCCGGGAAAAATCAACCCCCGGGCGCCTTTGGTTTCTTCGGCCGTGGCCGCGATACAACAGGGAATGCTCAAATATTCCAAAGCCCGGCGCACGCTGGTTTGGTTGCCCGCTTTATAATCCAAAATCGCCAACATAGGTTTTATCTCCCAAAAAAAGTCTTTTAGGTTTTATCGGCATGACTGGCAAGTCTTTACATGGTTTAAGCCGCTTAGGCAGACCAGGGCGCGAAATATGGCGGCACCGCCTTTTTAACCGCGCCCGATATGGGCTAAGGAGGGAGAGAGCCCCGGAGAGGGGGAACTATCAGGAGTACTGCCCCTAACGGTTCCCCCTCTCCGGGGCTTGCCAAGTTTATCGCCCGGGATTAAGAAATCTTTTTAATACCCCCCAACCCCCCAAAAATGGAGAAAGACCATGGGACTTATCGGCATTTATAACCACCCGGAAGCGGCGAAAATGGCTTATTTCGGCCTGTACGCCCAACAACACCGCGGCCAGGAAAGCTGCGGCATCCTCACTTGGGATGGAGCCAGACAACTGGACTATCGCGGCCTTGGCCTGGTGCCCGATGTTTTTAACGAGGATATTCTCAACAAGCTGCCCGGACGCATTGCGGTAGGCCATGTGCGCTACGGCAATAAGCGCCAGCAGCTCCTGCGCAACGCCGAGCCCTTTTGCGTGCGCCACGGCGATTTGGATCTGGCTGTGGCTCACAACGGGGCTTTGGTGAACAGCAACGTGTTGCGCCAAAAATTGGAAAATGAAGGCGCCATCTTCCACACCGACACCGACAGCGAACTGATGGTCCACCTGATTATTTTGCATCTGGGCAAGCATGATCTGGTGGAGGCTGTGCGCCGGGCCTGCCTGGAAGTGGAAGGCGCTTACTGTTTTCTGATCCTGGCCAACGACACGCTCATTGCCGCGCGCGACCCCTACGGCGTGCGGCCTTTAAGCTTGGGCAAAACCGGAGACACTCTGGTCATTGCTTCGGAAACCTGCGCCCTGGACCTTCTGGATGCCGGAGACCTCGGCACCATTGAGCCCGGCGAAATGTTGATCATCGACAAAAACGGCATAAGTCGAGAATCTTTAGGCATTACTGCCCCGCGCCGCCACTGCATTTTCGAGCTGGTCTACTTTGCAAGGCCCGATTCCATAGTTTTTGACGAGGAAGTTTATTCCTGCCGCAAGCGCATGGGCAATCAAATGAGCATTGAATCCACGCCCGATGCGGACTTTGTGCTGCCTTTCCCGGATTCGGGCGTCTATTGCGCTTTGGGCTTTGCCCAGCAAAGCGGCCTGCCCTACGAACACGCCATTATCCGCAACCACTACGTGGGCCGCACTTTCATTCAACCCACTCAGGAAATGCGCAACTTCGGCGTGCGCGTGAAGCTCAACCCCGTGCGCGGCTTTTTGCGCAACAAACGCGTTATCCTGGCCGACGACTCCATTGTGCGCGGCACCACCATCCGCACCCGGGCGAGGCATTTGCGCGAGCTGGGCGTCAAAGAAGTCCACTTCCGAGTCTCATCGCCGCCGGTGACCCACCCCTGCTTTTACGGCGTGGACTTCCCCTCGCGCAAAGAGCTTATTGCTTCCAGCCAAGGCAAAGATGAAATTGAAAAGTTTATCGGCCTGGACAGTCTGGAATACTTAAGCATTGAAGGGTTGCGCAAGACAGTTTCCCATCCGGATAACTTTTGCTACGCCTGCTTTACCGGCGAATATCCCATTCGCTGCCCCGGCTGCGAACCTGATGACGACAGCAATGACGAAGAATAAGAAATCGATATTCGGTCGATAGCTTATCGATAACAATCTAAACTTGTGCGGCCCGTTTCCTGTTGATCCGGGCCGCCTTTTAAAAAATTATGAGCAAAAACTGGATCCCCGCCGGGCGTGAAGTTTTGGACATTGAAATAGAAGGGCTTGCGACTGTGCGCGACGCCATGGACGAGGCCTTTAACAGGGCGGTGACCGCCCTGGCCGGCTGCACTGGCCGCATCGCCGTATGCGGGCTGGGCAAGTCCGGTCTGGTTGGCCGCAAACTGGCCGCCACCTTTTCATCCACCGGCACGGCCGCCTTTTTTCTGCACCCGGTGGAAGGAGCGCACGGCGATTTGGGCGCCTTGCGCGCCGAAGACGTTATTCTGGCCATTTCTTACTCCGGGGAGACCCTGGAGCTCAACGCTCTGTTGCCGGCCATGCGGGACATGGGCTGCCTGATCATCGCCCTGACCGGGAATCCGAACTCCACCCTGGCTGAAAATGCGGATATTTTTTTAAACTGCCATGTGCCCCGTGAAGCCTGCGCCATGAATCTGGCGCCCACAGCCAGCACCACGGCCACCCTGGCCGTGGGCGATGCCCTGGCCGTGTGTCTGTCCGAAAGCAAGGCCTTCAGCGAATCGGATTTTCTTAAAGTCCATCCCGGCGGGTCCCTGGGCCAGCGCCTGCGTCTGCGCGTTGAAGAACTCATGCACCAGGCCGCCATTCCCACGGCCGAATCCGAGGCCACCATTGGCGAAGCATTGCGTATTCTCGATTCCGGAGGCTTCGGCGCTGTAATCATCACCGATGACGAAAAGCGCCTGCAGGGCATCCTCACCGACGGCGACGTGCGCCGGGCCGCTTGCCGGGGACGTTTGAGGCTTGAGCTGCCCGTGTCCGGCATTATGACCGTTAACCCCAAATGCGGCCTGATCGGCCAATCTTCAGCCGAGCTCCTGGACATTATGGAAAATAAGGCCATTACCGTGCTGCCTGTGGTCGACGCCCAAGGCCGCGTGGCCGGCATCATCCACCTGCACGATCTTTTGGGTAAAGGCGGCCTAAAGTTTGCGTAAGCACGGAGAATTCCGGGAGAAGGGAACCCTCTCCTCTCCTGAACCCTTACTGAAAAGTAAGGCAAGTTCAAAATAAAAAACAATCCCCATAGTTTATGGCTATGAGGGTTGTTTTTTTATAGTCCGCGACTTTTTAACGTTTACACTCGTCCCAGATTGTAGGCATAGGCCTTGTGTCCGCGTCCGGCGTTGTAGTTAAGCACGTCGCCATAGTCTTCAGCCTGAAATTTAAGCATCAGGTCCGTGGAGAGGCGAACGTTGACTGCAGTGCGTACTCTGGATAGATCCGCCGCCAAATTTTCAGTCACATCCGCCGCGCGTTGCGTTTCCGTTTCCGGCCGGCCGGTCAGCGGGGCCAGGCGGCCGGTGGGCACTTCTTCATTGCGGGCATGCACGGTGTAGCTGTTTTTGCCGGTGGACACGCTCAGGCTGGCGTCGCCTTTTTCCATATTCACATGGTTGCTGAAGACTTCGCCAAAGGCGTGGTCATCGCGGTGGGCATACGCCCAAACCAGATGCTCCAGGGAACGATGTTCGCCGTCAATGGTTTCGCTGTAATGCTTGTTTTCGGCCACGCCCAGATTGACCGTGCTTTTGCCTTCACCGGTGGTCACCTCACTGTGCACAGCTGTGGCCAGGGTCATGTCCGTTTCGCCCGTGCCGGTGGTATAGTCGGTTTTCTTGGACAGCAGCGCGGTGATTTGGGCGTTGCCCTCAGGGTTCTTCATTGTGGAACCCTGGAATATGCCGTGCACCCGGTTGTCGCCCTTGCCCAGATTAATGACGCTGTTCAGAGCGGCGGCCCGGATTTTATTGTTGCCCGCGCCGGTGTCAATGTTGCTGGCCACGAACTGGAATTCCTGAGCGGGGTCGCCGTTCAGCCGGAAGTCGCCTATGCTGTCGTCGCCGTCGCCGGCCAGGATGCTTGAGCGGATAAACCGGCCGTTGATATTGTCGTTGCCCGCGCCCGCGTCTATGAGCGAGCCCCCCATAAACAAGCCGCTGAAACTGTCGTTGCCGTCATAGCCGTAGGCTTTGACTTCATTGAAATGGCCGCTGAAACTGTCGTTCAACGCGCCGCCGTTGAGGGTGCTCTTGGTGAACACGCCGGAGAAAATGCCCCGGCCCTGGCCCACGCTAATTTCACTGTTGTCGAATACCCCGGCGAAAGTCAGCTCCCCTGAACCGTCTGTGAATTTGGCGCCTGAGTAAGCGCCCAGATAAGTGGTGTTCAGCCCGGAGACAAATTCGCCGCCCGGCCCGGCAAAGTTGATGATAGTTGTATTTTCACCGGCTTCCACCTTGGAGCTGGAGAAATTGATCAGAATCTCGTCTTTGCCTTGAGCACGCAAAACTCCGCCCGTGGAAGCAGCTCCGCCGCTGAGCAATTGAGGTTCGCCGCTCTCGTCAAAAGTAATGCGGGTATCTTCAGAAACCGTGTAGCGTCTGGCTTCCGCTTCACCGGGCACGTGGATTTCAATAATCTTGCCGCCGTGTTCCACATCCTCGCCCAGCATGCGCATGGTCACGCTACGGCCGTCTGACGATTTGACGCTGTATTGGCCGTAGCCGTTCTCGGCCATGGCGGTATGATACTTGGCGTAGGCTTCTTTGCTGATGGCGGTCACATCGTCAGCAACACCCTTTCTCCACGGCTTGGGCTCCTCCGCCTTGGCTGAGGGCATGGCCAGCACATCGCGGCCCACATACAGCCGGGTTTGCTTGGGGGCCCACAACCGGCCAAAGGAATTAACGCCTGATACCATCATAATTTCGCCCTGAAACCGCTTGTAAAACTCGGTTCTCTACCCTGCTTTTCGGACAAAATTGAAATGACTTTAGGGGTAAAGATAAAAAAATCAGACTGCGCCTCTGGACCATTTTTCAGCCTCAGCTCTGGCCAGAGCGTCGCAGCGCTCATTGTCCGGATGGTTGTTGTGGCCGCGCACCCATTCAAAGCGCACGTCATGTTGCTCAAGCAAAATTATCAGTTCCTGCCACAGGTCCACATTTTTTACCGGCTTTTTGCCCGCTGTGCGCCAACCGTTGGATATCCAATTCTCCAGCCAGCCTTTTTCCACAGCATTGCTCAAATATTGCGAATCAGTAATTAGGGTGACCGCACACGGCTCTTTAAGGGCTTTGAGACCTTCCAACGCGGCCTGCACTTCCATGCGGTTGTTGGTGGTCATGGCCGTGCCGCCGGCAAGAATGCGCTCATGGGCGCCGTAGCGCAAGATAGCCGCCCAGCCGCCCGGTCCGGGGTTGCCCGTACAGGCGCCGTCAGTGATCAAGGTTATTTTTTTCATCAGGAAATAGCGCCCAGCCGTTGCCAGAGCCGGGTCAGACTTTCGGCCAGGGCGTGAAAAAGCTGTCCGTCGCGCACCTGCGCTTCCAGCACCTCATGCTGCAATTTATAGCAAAATTCCTCATCAAGGCCACGCCTGAGCAAAGGGGAAAAGGACATGACCGCTTCCTCGTGCTCCGGGGCCACGGCGATGAACAACTCCAACGGGGCTTCCCCGCTTTTGGGCCATTCAATTTCGCCTTTGCTCACCAGAATCGTAACTTTTACACCATAATTCTCTTTAAGAGCCGCCGACATTTCCCGCAGCTTGTCAAGCTGATCGCCGGTCAGGCTGCCGACTTCGTCCATAACCGCGCCGCGCTGCCCGATAATCTGCATCTGACGCTCGGCGTTTTTCCAAAAGCCGAACAGCGCGGCGCCCAAAACCAGAATCAACGCGATGCCCCGCCAGCCCCGGCCGTTGCCTTTGGGCAGCAAGGGCATGCTCCGCATACCCAAAACCATATTCATCCGGCCTTTCTGTTAAGCGTTAACTCTTGCCGCCGAGCTCCGCAATCCAGCCCTTGAGCGGAGCCTCCATGTCTTTGCGCAGTTCGTTCATGGCGTTTTCAGTTTCCGCTTCAAAGCGCAAAATCAAAGCCGGCTGGGTATTGGAAGCCCGAATCAGGCCCCAGCCGTCAGGGCGGATCACGCGCACGCCGTCAATTTCACTGACTGTGTATTTATTGCGAAAATAAGCCTGCGCCCTCTTCACCACCTCAAATTTGATTTCATCCGGGCAAGGCATATGAATTTCCGGGGTTTTGGCGGTTTTCGGCCAGCCGGGCAAAGCGGAAAGAGGCTTTTCCTGCCCGCTGAAAATATCCGCAAACCGGGCCGCGCCGTAAATGCCGTCGTCAAAGCCGAACCAGTTGTCGCTGAAAAAAATGTGCCCGCTCATTTCCCCGGCAAGAGCGGCGTGAATTTCCCGCATCTTAGCCTTGATAAAGGAGTGCCCGGTAATCCACATCAGCGGATTGCCGCCGTGCTGCTCTATGTCTTTGTACATAAGGTGCGAGCACTTTACCTCGCCGATAACCGTGGAACCGGGTTTGCGGGCAAGCAGCTCACGGGCGAACAGGGCCAGCAGTTCATCGCCGAATAACAGACGACCGTTCTCATCCATAACCCCGATACGGTCGGCGTCGCCGTCAAGGCCGACGCCCAAGTCCGCGCCCTCTTTTGAAATGCGCTCCTTAAGCTGGCGCATGTTGTCTTCCACTACCGGGTCCGGGTGATGGTTGGGAAAATTTCCGTCCGGCTCGCAAAATTGGCGGATAACCGTGGCCCCCATCCGTTCCAAAAGATCCGCGGTCAACTCGCCGCCCATGCCGTTGCCGCCGTCCACTACAACTTTGAGCGGGCGGTGCAGTTTTACGCGGCTTAAAACCGCATCCATGTAAGCGGGCACGATATCATGAGCGCTGACCAGGCCTTCGCCCTGGCTAAAGGCTCCCTCCTCCATAATTTGGCGAATTTTTTGAATTTCTTCGCCAAAGATCGTGGATGCGCCGGCCCAGATTTTAAAGCCGTTATATTGTGAGGGATTATGGCTGGCGGTGATCATGATGCCGCCGGAGAGACTTAAGTTGGTAACCGCGAAATAAAGCACCGGGGTGGCCACCTGGCCCACGCTGATGACGTCCACGCCCGTGGACAAAAGCCCGGCGATAATGGCGTCGTGATAAGCCGGGGAAGAAAGCCGGCAGTCTCTGCCCACCACCACGGTACGGATGTCGTGGTCTATAAAGTATGTGCCGCAGGCTTTGCCCAGAGTTTTTACCCAATCCGCGTCGAAATCTTTATCAACCAGTCCGCGGATATCGTAAGCCCTAAACACGGCGGCGTTTTGTTTTAAAACCATTTTTCCCTCCATAAATATAGTCTTGCCAAGTGGGTTATGTTTGCTTAAAGTCCCATTATGAACTGGGATTGGGATAAACTACAAGAGCGACGGCAAAGGCAACCGGGCACTAGCAAGCCGCAGAAAAATGATTATAACCCGCCTGAGGGTCCAACACAACCCGGCAAAGGCCTGGATGCTCTGCGCGCTATTCGTCTGCCCCCCATTAAACTGATAGTGGCCCTGGTCGTTGTCGTTTGGTTGCTTACCGGCATTTTTATAGTCGAGCCTGATGAGTCCGGCGTGGTTTTGCGCTTCGGCGCCTATAACCGCACGGTTGACCCCGGCCCGCATTACCATTTACCTTTTCCTCTTGAAACCGTCTATACTCCTAAAGTAAAGCAGGTCAGACGCATTGAAATCGGCTTCCGCAGCGGCGATACGCAAATGAGCAGCACCGCGCGCAATCCCGCTTCCGATGAAGCCAGCATGCTCACCGGTGACGAAAATATCGTCAACGTGCAGTTTATTGTCCAGTTTGAAATCAAAGATCCTGTGGACTATTTGTTCCGGGTGGACGACCCCGACTACGCGGTGAAAAACGCCTCGGAAGCGGCCATGCGTGAAGTTATGGGCTATAATAAAATTGACTCGGCCTTAACCGACGGCCGGACGCAAATTGAAAACGATACACGTGTGCTGCTGCAGGAGATTATGGATCGCTATCGCGCCGGGGTGCACATCATCGCCGTGCAGATGCAGGACGTGCACCCGCCCAAAGACGTGAGCGACGCCTTCAAAGATGTGGCCTCGGCCCGTGAAGACCGGGTCAAGTACATCAACGAGGCCGAAGCCTACCGTAACGACATTCTGCCCAAGGCCAGGGGCCAGGCGGCGGAAGTGGTCAACCGCGCGGAAGCTTACCGCCGCAGCGTTATTGAAACCGCACAGGGCGAATCCTCCCGCTTCCTGGCCATTGTTAAAGAATACAATAAAGCTCCGGACATCACCGTAAAACGCATGTATCTTGAAACCATGCAGTCCGTGCTGGCCAATCCTTCTTTAGAAAAAATCATCATGCCTGAAAACGGTACCGCCCCGGTGCTGCCCTATTTGCCCCTGGATCGGATAAGACCCAATCCCGCGCCGGCCGGCCCATCTCCGGCTCCGAATTCTGGAGAGTAAGCTTATGACCCGCAGAACTGCATATATCTTCGCTTTTATAGGCGCGCTCCTGATTTTGGCCAGCCAATGCTTTTTCATTGTCCACCAAACCCAGAAAGCGCTGATTTTGCAACTCGGCGAACCCATGCGCGGAATTTTCGAGCCGGGGCTGCATTTTAAAATGCCTTTTGTGCAAAATGTAATTTATTTTGACGCCCGCATTCTCGACTATGAAGCCCGCAAGGCCGATACGCTGACCAGCGACAAGAAAACCATTGTGCTCGACAACTACGCGCGCTGGAGAATCATTGATCCGCTGCGCTTCTACCAGACCGTGCGCACAACGGCCGGCGCGCAATCCCGCCTGGTGGACATTATTTATTCTCAGTTGCGCGCCCAGGTGGGTCGCTATACCATGACCGAAGTGGTCACCACCAAGCGCAGCGAGATCATGAAAATCGTCACCGAAAGCTGTTCCGCGCAGACCAAAGCCTACGGCATAGAAGTGGTGGACGTACGTATTAAACGCACCGACCTGCCCCCGCAAAACCAGCAGGCTATTTTCGGACGCATGCAGACCGAGCGCGAACGGCAAGCCAAGCAATATCGTTCCGAAGGCCAGGAAGAGGCTTTGAAGATCAGATCCATGGCTGACCGGGAGCGGACAATCATTTTGGCCGAAGCCCAGCGCAAGGCCCTGACCCTGCAGGGTGAAGGCGATGCGCAGGCGGTGGCCATTTTTGCGCAGAGCCTGTCGCAGGCGCCGGAGTTTTACGAATTCCAAAAGAGTTTGGATGTTTATAAAAACGGCCTGCAGGGCAACGCGCGTCTGCTGATTCCCTTAGACAGCCCGTTGTTTAAGTATCTGTCGCCTCGCAGTATTAAATAGACCTGCTCGCCGCCCCAACGGTTTTTTTAATTGTTAACTGGAAATGTAATAATTTGCACGTTGACAAACCTACGCAAAAGATTCACTATTATAAAAAAATAACGAGGGAGGCGGAATAAAAACAGATAAACAAACAGGCCCGCCCCACCAGCGCGCGAAAGCAAAGTCTGGACTTTACATCATATTAAGTATAGCAATTGCTTGCTGTGTGTTTTTTTGTTTTCTCCGGTATATGAGCGCCAATTTTCCCGGAGTGGCTTGCTCATATTCCCGAAATACCCCCGGAGAAACGCCGCCGAATTGTTAGTTTAACGCTGCCCGGATGCTGTTTTGCGGCAAAAGGAGTAAAGCGTTTCGGCAATGGAAATCAGCCATGCGGTTTAGGGGCTGCGGGCCGCTAATAATTGATTACACGGGAGAAAAAAGTGTCACACTTTTCAGAAGTTTTTGACAGAATCAAATTGGCTACAAACGCGCGTACCCAGGTAGAACTGGCCGAAGTCCTGGGCATTAGGCAATCAAGTATTTCAGACGCCAAACGCAGGAACTCCATCCCTGCGG
>RCMY010005279.1_pt1 | contig 11003 bp, 5 predicted proteins | sample 2041341 | NCBI WGS metagenome assembly RCMY01 (sample SAMN09708234, study PRJNA481090) | Marine sediment metagenome, whole genome shotgun sequencing project.
TATATTTCAGCTTAATGATCTTAAAACAGCGTTTCAAAAACTAACAACTAACTACAATCAGTTTTTAGGTCTTTTTGATGACGTTGATTTGAGTTCAAGAAAAATAGGGTTAGATGATCAACAACGCAATATTACGATATCAGAAGTTCTAAAGAAGTTAGCTGATATTAATGTTTTAGGACATAATGGTGATGTGATTGGCGATGCATATGAATATTTGATTGGAGAGTTTGCGTCAGAAGCAGGTAAGAAAGCAGGCGAGTTCTACACGCCTCATGAAGTATCCAATATGATGGCACGAATTGCTACAATAGGGCAAGAAGAAAAGAAACTCTATAGTGTCTATGACCCTACAATGGGATCGGGATCGTTGATGCTTAACGTACGTCATTATCTGAAATATCCTGATATGGTTAAGTATCATGGACAAGAACTTAACACAACAACATATAACCTAGCAAAAATGAACCTAATTCTTCATAATGTCGATTATGAGGATATGAATTTACGTAATGGAGATACATTAAACAAAGATTGGCCAACAGATGAGCCCTATTTATTTGATTCAGTTTTAATGAATCCGCCTTATTCAGCACATTGGTCCGCTGACACAGGTTTCTTGGATGATTCACGTTTTAGTCGTTATGGCAAACTTGCTCCAAAGACAAAAGCAGATTTTGCATTTTTACTGCATGGCTATTATCACTTAAAAGAAACTGGAACCATGGCTATTGTCTTGCCGCATGGAGTTCTTTTTAGAGGTGGAGCAGAAGGTGTAATTAGAGAAAAATTACTTCGTGACGGAAGCATCTATGCAGTGATAGGAATGCCAGCAAACCTTTTTTATGGAACATCAATTCCTACAACAGTAATTATACTTAAGAAGGATCGAAAAACACGTGATGTTTTATTCATTGACGCAAGTAAAGATTTCGCAAAGAATAAAAATCAAAACAGACTTGAACAAAAACACATTGATAAGATAGTAGAGGCTTATAATAATCGTCAATCTATTGATAAATATGCTTATCTAGCAAGTTTTAAAGAGTTAGAAGAAAATGATTTCAATCTCAATATACCACGATATGTTGATACCTTTGAAGAAGAACCCCCTGTAGACATGAAAACCATTGGTGAGGAAATGAAAATTCTCAAAGAAGAAGAAAAACAGTTAACGGATAATCTCATTAAAATGATTAATGACCTAACTTACTCAGAAGATGATGCTGACTGGATTAAAGGTGCATTAGAGGTGCTTAGAGATGAGTAAGAAGATTCCTGATATACGATTTAAAGGATATACTGACGCTTGGGAACAGTGTAATCTCGGTCAAGTTTCTGAAAAAGTTACAAAAAAGAATTTAAAAAATGAGTTTAGTGAAACTTTTACCAACTCAGCTGAACATGGAATTATCAATCAACGTGATTTTTTTGATAAAGATATCTCTAATGAGAAGAATCTGAATGGTTACTATATCGTTAATGAAGACGACTTTGTGTATAATCCAAGAATATCAAATTTTGCACCAGTTGGTCCCATAAAACGCAACAAACTGGGAAGAAGTGGAGTAATGTCACCTTTATATTACGTTTTTAGGACACATAATATTGATAAAACGTATCTCGAATATTATTTTGATGCAACTGAATGGCATAAGTTTATGAGGTTGAACGGTGACTCAGGAGCAAGGTCGGATCGTTTCGCAATTAAAGACTCAGTTTTTAAAGAAATGCCAATCCCATATCCTACTGTGGGAGAACAACAAAAAATTGGTTCGTTCTTTCTACAACTTGACAACCTCATCACCCTTCATCAGCGTAAGTTGGATATAACTAAAGAACTGAAAAAAGGATTGTTGCAGAAAATATTTCCGAAAAATGGCGAGAGCATACCAGAGTTAAGGTTTTCTGGATATACTGAAGCTTGGGAACAGTATAAGTTTGGTGAACTGACTCAAATTAAAACTGGATCAAGTGATTTACAAGATGCAGTTGAAGATGGTGAATATCCATTCTTTGTCCGTTCTGAAAATATCGAAAGAAGTAATCGCTATATTTTTGATGGCGAAGCAATATTAATTCCAGGTGAAGGAAGATTGGGAGAAATTTATCATTACATCAACGGGAAATTTGATTTTCACCAAAGAGTCTATAAAATAAGCGGTTTTGCTGATTCAGATACAGACGGAAAATATGTCTTGTATTATATGCAAAAGAATTTCAAACAGCACGCTATGAAGTTTACCGTCAAGGCAACAGTGGACTCTTTAAGATTACCAATGCTAACTGATTTCGATTTAATAGCTCCAAAAATTGATGAGCAGAGAAAGATTGGTGCGTTTTTCAGTAACCTTGACCATCTCATCACCCTTCATCAGCGGAAGTTAGATTCACTTAAAGAACTGAAAAAAGGTTTCTTACAAAAAATGTTTGTATAATTTCTAATTAAGGAGGCTTTCCATGAACTATAACTATAATGATGAATTATCAGTAGAGAAAAGATTGATAGAAGTCCTCGGTGAAGGCTATAATCAATGGAATTATCGGAGTGATTTAAAATCAGAACAAGATTTATGGAAAAATCTAAGAGAAAAAATTACGCAAAATAATCTCGATGCTTTGAATGATATTCCACTTTCTGATAATGAATTTGAGTTATTAAAAACAGAGTTGCTTTCTAAGACTGTAACTCCTTTTGATGCTGCACGGTGGTTAAAGGGTGAAAATGGCATTGCTCGCATTACAATACCACGTGATGATGCTTCCTTAGATACGGTATCACTTGTTTTGTATTCGAACCACGATATTGGTGGGGGTATTTCCTCATATGAAGTTGTCAATCAAATTGCAACACAAGCAAGTGAAGATGGAAATAGAAACCGACGTTTTGATGTCACACTCCTTATCAATGGGTTACCTATTGTTCAGATTGAATTAAAAAAGGTGAGTGCACAGGATGGTGTATATCAAGCGTTCCATCAAATTAAAAAGTATGCTGAAGAGGGGTTATTTAGAAACAACATTTTTTCAACGTTACAATTGTTTGTAATATCAAATGAACAAACGACACGATATTTTGCGAATGCTATGCCGAAAGATATGCATAAGAAATTTGTCTTCCGTTGGCGTACTAAAGAGAATAAAAGTGTCGAAGATATTTATGAGTTTTCAAAACAAGTATTAAATATACCTGATGCTCACCGGCTTATAGCAGACTATACTATTGTGAGTGAAGACCAAGATAATAAACACCTCATGGTCTTGCATCCATATCAAATTCATGCAATTGAAGCGCTCTATACAGCGGCAATGAAACATCAATCAGGCTATATATGGCATGCAACGGGTTCTGGTAAAACTCTAACTAGCTTTGTAGCGACGAAATTGCTTGCTCGTAAAACTGGAATAGACCGTACAATTATGCTTGTGGATCGCAAAGATTTAGATAATCAAACAACCAGTGAGTTTACAAAATTTGCATCTGAGTTTAATACGGGTATTTCATCGGGAAAAGGTAATGAGAATAGTTTGATTGTTGGAACGGGTAGCTCTACAGACTTAAGTCAAGCACTCTTATCTGAATCTAATAGTAATACTATTATCATCACGACAAGACAAAAATTGGAAGCGGCATTAAGATATGCAGAAAAACAAGAAATTGAAAAAGGGACGCAACGGTTCAAGAAACTTTTAGGACAACATATTGTGTTTGTGGTTGATGAGTGTCATCGTGCCGTAAGTTCTGAAGGAATGCAAACCATTCAATCTTATTTTCCAAATTCGACGTGGTTTGGTTTTACGGGAACACCGATTTTTGAAGTGAATAAAAAACAAGCAAAAGGAAAACTTGCAAGAACAACAGACGATCAATACGGTGAGTGCTTTCATACCTATACTATAAAAAATGCATTGGAAGATAATTCAGTACTGGGGTTTCAAGTTGAACACGACGATACAATTGGAAAGCAAAATCTTGATAATGCTATTTATAGAAAAATGAGACAAGAAGCTCAATATTCACATTTGGATAATGAAGAAATTAATGCGTTGATTGACACGATGAGTCAAATCGATAAAGAAACACATATACCAAATATGCAATACGAGTCTGATGAACATATACAAAATGTAATTAGGAAAATCTTAAAACCTGATAATGTTTATACTAAATTTCATTATAAAAATGGAAAACCACAAATGTCCGCCATTTTAACGACGAGTTCAATTGATATGGCAAAACGTTATTACTATGCCATCAAGGAAATGACATCAGAAGATGATTGGATGGAAAAATATTATAAAAACGAGGGATTGCGTGAAGGAAGAACCATCGATGACCCAGAATTTCCACGCATTGCAATCACGTATTCCTTGCAAGAGAATGAAGAAAATTCTAAGGCAATTCAAGAAGAAATGAAGTTGATAATTCATGATTATAATAGTAAATATGGAACTGCTTGGAGCGTTAGCGATATAGATCGATATAATGGGGATGTTAATAATCGTTTAGCACGTAAAAAAGGCGAATTTAGGCAACCAGGTAATCAAGTAGACCTTGTGATTGTCGTGGATCGTTTATTAACTGGTTTTGATGCGCCAACAATACAGACTCTTTTCGTAGATAGAAATCTAACCTACGCAAACTTAATTCAAGCATTCTCTAGAACGAATAGAACGTATCCTGATAAATTAAAAGGGATGATTGTCACATTTAGAAAACCGGCAACAATGGAACAAAATGTGAAGGAAGCAACCTTACTCTATTCGAATGAGCAAGAAGATAGTGGCTTAATCTATCCTTCTTATGATGAAATTAGAAAACGATTTAGGAAAGCAACCAAGAAATTTAAAGAAATCATTTCAAATCCAATTGAATTTAGTGAAAATGCTCCTATTGAAAATAACATTGAATTTGTTAAAGTCTATCAAGAATTGAGTCGTTCATTAGAGGCGCTTTCAACTTATGATGAGTACAATGATGTAATTAAAATTTCTATTGGTCTTCAAGAAGACGTTAAGCTACTCGAAAAATATGAAGGACTGTATAACACTATAAAAGGAATTTTAAAAGATAGTTCAGATCCAGACTCTGAAAACAATTATTCTGAAATAGAATTTTTTAGTGATCACGTAGCTACTCTGTATGATATTGATGCAAGTTACATCAATAAACTATTAGGTGTTTATACTGCCAACAACACAACAATTCGAGATGATATTGAAAAAGTACTGGCAAAGATGAATAAATCTGAAATTGTAAAAGAAATATATCGACATATATTAAATGACATTGATAATAACTTAATTCAACCAGATGATGATATATTGAGTATTAAAAGAACGTATTTTACTAAAAGAAGAAATAATGAAATTGATGTTTTTGCAGGAAAATGGTTTGTACCAGCAGATCAACTTCATACTTCTGCTGTTCAGTATATGATTGGTATGACTCCAATCCCTAATTTCAGAGGAATACAGCAAAGCTCAAACTACGAAGAGTATGAAAAAGAAAACTCTGAGATTTCAAAATTGAAATACATTGCAACACTTAAAAATAACTGGAATACACTGCTTGATAGTGTGATTGTACCATTAGAAAATGAATTAAAGTAAGCGTTCTAGGACTCATAAAAGTAATGATAGGAAACTATATTAGAAGTTAAGCGAAATTATACTTAGAACAAATATTAAGAAAAACTGAGGAATTTAAGGAGGTAACCACATGCCCTTGTTTAAAAGAAGTGGAAATATACTTGAGAAAATTGATTATGTTGGTTTAAACAAAGAAAGAGAAATTCAAAATCTTTTCGAAAATAATTTACAAGAAATGTTAGGAATAACATTCTTGGCTTCAGAATTTGTTACAGAAAATGGAAGAATTGACACATTAGCAATTGATGGAGATGGGAACCCAGTAATACTTGAATATAAACTAAAGAAAAGTGAGCATGCTTTAACTCAGGGTTTGTTTTATTTAGATTGGTTACTAAGGCATAAAGGTGATTTTCAAATGTTAGTAAACAATGTTCTTGGAGATAAAAACAGTGTATTTTGGGATTCTCCAAAATTGATAATTGTAGCTGAAAATTTTTCTCGATATGATGTACATGCCGTTGATGTTATTCAACGTGACATAAGTTTATATCGTTACTATATGTATGATAATGGTTTATTGTACCTAGAGCGTATTAATACTAATCTATCCACACGAACTGAGTATCCTCTACCTAAATTAATTAAAACGCCAAAAATCGAAGTGTCTGAAAATTCGTTGCTATCTCTGACAGAGGAAGAAAAAGAAAATAAGTTACTTGCTAACGGAAGTATAGAAGTTAGAGACATGTATTTTGAGCTTAAGGAAAAAATACTTGAGTTAAATGATGAAATAAAGTATTACTGTACAAATAAGTACATTTCTTATAAACTTACACTTAATTTTATAGAAATTCACATCCAAAAAAATCGGATTGTCTGTCAAGTTAAACCTCCAAATCGGGAACATAAAATTAAGGGAAGAGTTGTAACGGATACGTGGACACTTAGTTACAGAGTTGATTTTAATGAGCTGACTCAGTTGGATGATATAATTGATATTGTTTCTGATTCACTAGAACAAGTTATGTAATTATTTTACTAATGCATTTATAAAGAGAGGAATGTTTGAGCAGCATAAAACTATAAAAAGTCAGTGCTTTACTTTTCGCGATATACTGTTATAATATAAATAACAAATGAACAAAGGTGTATCCATACAAACACCCTATCAAGACCATAAGCTGCCTCGGTAGTTCGGGAGTCTCGGGGTCGGGGCACCATTGACACATAAGGTAAACTTCCTAGAAATAGGAAGTTTTTTTGTTCTTCTTTGAATTGTTGGATTTTAGAGACCATTATTCATAGCGTACTATCAAGTCCTGCTTTCTTGCAAGATTAGAGTGTCATTTTTTGTCAATAGAACTGAATCATTTTCGTTTCAGATAATATAAATATTTTATAAAACAAAAATTGTAATGCTATAAGTATTTAGATATAATTAGAACAGTATGTAAAAACATAAGAACTTTGGAGGGTTTTAGTGATGGAAACAATTGTGCGCCCATTTGCTCAGTTTATTGGTACTATATTTATGTGGCTCCTTGGAAACATTCATAATCATGGACTTACATTGATTGCACTGAGTATTGTGGTCAATTTTATTTTACTGCCTTTTTACCATATTGCTGAAAAAATAGAACAGAAAGAGAAACGTGTTCAGGAAGCAATGAAGCCTAAACTTGACGAATTTAAAAGTATCTATAAAGGTTATGAATTATATTTATATACGAATAATGTTTATCGTATGCACAATTATCATCCAGCATATGTATTGCGTGGATTAGTCAGTTTATTAATTCAAATCCCATTCTTCATGGGAGCGTATGACTTTTTATCCAATTATGCTGGTTTTGAAGGAGTTTCCTTTCTATTTCTATCAAATTTAGCAATTCCTGACGGATTGTTAAAGCTAGGGACTTTATCCGTTAATGTATTACCATTTGTAATGACAGCAATTAATTTATGGTCTGGTTATATCTATGCGAAAGATTCCTCTCGTAGTGAAAAGATCACAATAGTAGTTATTGCAGTATTCTTTTTAGTGGTTCTCTATAATTCTCCAGCGAGTCTTCTCGTCTACTGGACATGTAACAACATCTTCAGTCTAATTAAGACCATTATTTATGCGAAAATTGATGAGAAGAAAGGGGGAATCACGGCGTGATAATTGCTTATATTGATCCTGGAACAGGGAGTATGTTGATATCCGCAACAATAGCGATGTTGTCAGTAGGTTTCTTTATGTTAAAGGGATTTATCTATCGAAAATTTAGTATTGGGGGAGATAAGGGTGAAGTCCTTGATCCTTCAAGAAAATTTGGTCTAGTGTTTTACTCAGAAGGTCGTCAATATTGGAATGTATTTAAACCACTCCTAGAAGAATGCAGTAGTCGTGGTTTAGAAACCACATACTTTACCAGTGATAAATCTGATCCAGGCCTTACAGAAGAAATTAAAGGTATGGAAGCTATTTATATTGGTACAGGCCGAGAGGCATACTTTAACCTCAATCGTCTCAACGCGGATCTTGTGGTTATGACTACGCCTGGGTTAGATGTTCTTGAAATCAAACGTAGTCCCAATGTAAAACACTATTGTAAGATTTCCCATGCAACAGGTAGTATAAATAGTTATAAAGCTTTCTCCGTTGATTACTTTGATAGTGTGATGATTGGTGGTGAAGGAGATAAACATGTTATTCGAGAATTAGAAGAACTTCGAAACCTTCCAAATAAAAAAATTGAAATCATAGGTAATACTTATCTAGATGTTTCACGCAAAGAATTAGCACAAAGGAAAACTGAAACCAACTTTTTTAAAGATAAACGTCCAACGATACTTATTTCACCAACATGGGGAGATCATGGACTTCTCAGAAAATACGGACATAAAATCTTAACCCAACTGGAATCGGTTGATTTATATAACGTAATAATTAGGCCACATCCCCAATCATTTATTTCAGATACAGAACTAATGAAAGAGTTATTAGAGAAATTTCCAGAAAATGAACACCGTGTTTGGAATAGAGATGCTTCTAATCTAGAATCATTAGCTCAAGCTGATTTGATGATTAGTGATTTCTCGGGAATCATTTTTGACTTTAATGCTTTATTTAATAAACCGATTCTGACAATTCATAGTCAATTTGAAAAACGTGGTCGTGAAGCAATGGATTTAAAAGACACCTCTTGGGATATTAAACTTCTAGATGTAATTGGTAAGACTGTTTATGACGAGGATGTTGATCATATTACGGATGTCGTCGCTGAAATGCTACAAAGTAGTTCACGTTCATCCTTGTCGCAACAGGCTTCAAATGCTTTTAATATGTATCCTGGAGAAGCTGGCAAGCGTGGTGTTGATTTCTTGGTTTCATTACTTGAAGAAATTAAGAAAGAACCTGAATATGTTGATGATAAAGAAGCAAGCGATCTTATTCACGTTCTCAACCGCGATTTCACCTTCAATTCATTTGCGAAAAGCGATCAAGAATCATGGTTTACACGGTCACTAAAAGCAATTTTCAATCCAGCAATGCTCATTCAAATTATGTTAGGTGTTGTTTTGCTTATTGGCTATAGTTTTATTGCCAGACGCTTAATACCAACCGAAGGTCACACAACAGAGTTTCTAGCACGTATCACGCCTCTAATTGTAGGTGTCCTACTTTTACTCGGCTTGCTTGTAACTGCTATAACATGGTTTAAAGAAAAGGGTAAAACAAGATTCACCAAAGAAAAAGAGAAGCTTGATTTTAAAGACTTTTTATTCATTGCTTTCCCTTTAACACCTATTGTTCAATACTTATTTGCAAATCAAGATATTCTATCACTAGAAGGATCAATAAAAATATTTGCTTTCTTCTTCTTAATAGCAACGCTACTCGTTGTACTAATTCCTTGGATACTCAGTCCATTTATAGCGAAAACAGTTAGTGTTTCCATTGGCTTGTCCTTTGCCTTTATTATTAATAATATGGCAAGTTTTGGACGAATAACTCCCATACGTGAAATATTGTTGATACTTATAGGTCTATGTGTTGTGATCTTCTTTATATTGTTTTATCAAAAGAAAATGCTCATTATTATTGTTGCTATGGCTTTCTTCATTACAAGTCTTGTAACATCTGTATCAAAGCATTTGTCAGGAGTCAGTCAACATGCGTTTGAGACTGATTATAATGGTCGAGTTGCAGCAGAAACAAAAGGAATGTCTTTAAAGCACAGCCCAGATATCTATCTTCTAATTTATGATGCATATGAAAATCAAGAAACAATGAATACTTATGGAATAGATAATGACGCTCAATATGAATATCTCTTAGATCAAGGATTTGCGATTTATGATGGTACATATTCAGTTGCACCAAGTTCTCTTTCGTCAATGTCACGTGTGGTAAATCCTGATATTTTCCCAGATGGAAGCATTGAAGCGCGAAGAATTCTTTCCGGATCAGCATCTGTAATCCAAAAATTACAGAGTATTGGTTACTATACTCGATCCATCCACAGTAGTGATTATTATACTAAAGGATACCATCCAACCTTTAGCGAGTATTTCCCTAGTGAATCACTTTCGATTGCACCAGAAGTCATCATTGCAAAGGCAATCTTAGAAGGTGAATTCCGTTTTGATACCGAATTCTCAAATGTTGATTATGATGAGTACCAAGATATTCGAAGTAATGCGCTGACACACCATCTTGATCAACCAGAATTCATGTATTCTCATGAAGATCTTCCTGGTCATACAACGAACGCAGGTTTCTTAACCCAAGCTGATTTTGATCTTCATGTTGAGAATCTTTCAGCGGCTAACTCGCAAATGCGCAAAGATATTGAAGCACTCAATCTTCCAGGACGTGATGCGATTGTAATCATTGCAGGAGATCATGGTCCGTATCTTACAAAGAATGGGGGACCACTTGACGGTCGCGTTGATATTTCAGAGATTGACCAACTTGATGTACAAGATCGCTATGGTGCTTTCTTAGCGATATCTTGGCCAGATCAAGACACGGCAACTCGTTTTGAAATTAAGACTATTCAGGATGTTATGCCAGCCATATTAGCATACATGTATGATGATAATAGTTTGTACGACAAACTTCGTATTGAGCCAAATACTTTATTCACTGAAACTACTTCTGGGGTAGAGGTTATTGATGGTATCATCCACGGAGGCATCGATGATGGTAAACCACTCTTTAAAGTTAGTGGAGTACGGGTTCAAAATCCAGCAGAGTAGTATTCTCGAAAAAAATTATTATAAATTTGAATTAGAACTCTATCATCAAAACTTGATGATAGAGTTTTTGGCTCTTTAATTTCTGGTGTTGGTGATCCAATATCTTAAGTTATTGAACCATGCCACACATTTCTCAATGTGTGGTTTTTTTATTGTAC
>RCMY010005280.1_pt1 | contig 11002 bp, 9 predicted proteins | sample 2041341 | NCBI WGS metagenome assembly RCMY01 (sample SAMN09708234, study PRJNA481090) | Marine sediment metagenome, whole genome shotgun sequencing project.
TGGGTGGCAGGGCATGGCCGGCCTGTCGCCAGTCACGTGCGGTCTGCTGTGTCACATGAACCCGCTCCAGCGGCGCCAAAAGCGCGGCCAGCGCCTGATCGGGCGCATCGAGAAACAGATCGATCCGCGATGCGCCAAGTTCAAGGTAATGTGCGACAAAGGCCATCACCAATGGCGCGGGTTCGCAAACCGTTGAAACGACCCCCCAACGCATCCTGTCCGACCCTTTTCTGTACCACGAATCACACGGGAACAGCCCGCATCCCGGCGGGTTGCGATTTTGTGATCACACCCCTCATCGCTGTGATCACAAATGCCGGTTATTATCTGCAAATCTCTCAAACCCGGTTCCAGTCATCGTTATCATGTGCGAAACAGGGGTCAACAGCAGCCATTGGAGGCAAGTTCTTTGAACATTCACGAATATCAGGCGAAAGCGCTCCTCAGGTCGTATGGCGCCCCGGTCAGCGACGGACGTGCCGTTTTGAAGGCCGAGGATGCCAAGACGGCAGCAAGCGAACTTGATGGGCCCCTCTGGGTCGTCAAGGCACAAATCCACGCCGGTGGACGCGGCAAAGGCCATTTCAAAGAGGCGGATGCCGGTGAAAAAGGCGGCGTGCGGTTGACGAAATCCGTCGCCGAAGCCGCCGAAGAGGCCAAGCGCATGCTGGGCCGGACCCTTGTCACCCACCAGACCGGTCCGGCGGGCAAGCAGGTCAACCGCATCTATATCGAAGACGGATCGGGCATCGAGACCGAGCTCTATCTCGCTCTGCTGGTGGATCGCCAGACCAGCCGTATTTCCTTTGTCTGCTCCACCGAGGGCGGCATGGATATTGAAGAAGTGGCCGCCAACACGCCGGATAAGATCGTGTCGTTCTCGGTCGATCCGGCCACTGGATATCAGGCGTTTCACGGTCGGCGCATCGCGTTTTCGCTGGGCCTGAAGGGTCAGCAGGTAAAGCAGTGCGTGTCGCTGATGGGAATTCTTTATAAAGCGTTCACCGAAAAAGACATGGAGATGCTTGAGATCAACCCGCTGATCGTCACCGACAAGGGCGACCTGAAGGTGCTGGATGCCAAGGTGTCCTTCGACGGTAACGCAATGTATCGCCACCCCGACATCGCCGCCCTGCGCGACGAATCCGAGGAAGACCCAAAAGAACTCGCCGCCTCCAAGTACGACCTGAACTATATCGCGCTGGACGGTGAAATCGGCTGCATGGTCAACGGTGCAGGTCTGGCCATGGCGACCATGGACATCATCAAACTGTACGGTGCGGAACCTGCCAACTTTCTTGACGTGGGCGGCGGCGCGACCAAGGAAAAGGTGACCGAAGCCTTCAAGATCATCACCAGTGATCCGCAGGTCAAAGGCATCCTTGTCAACATCTTTGGCGGTATCATGCGCTGCGATGTGATTGCCGAAGGCGTGGTGTCGGCGGTGAAAGAGGTCGGTCTGAAAGTGCCGCTGGTTGTGCGTCTTGAGGGCACCAACGTCGAAGAGGGCAAGCGGATCATCAACGAGTCGGGTCTCGACGTGATTGCAGCAGACGACCTGCGCGACGGGGCCGAAAAGATCGTGAAGGCGGTGAAGGGATAAGCAGCGGATTGGCGCAAGCCGAATAAAGGTCCGGTGGACCCTTCAGTCCGCAAAAGAGCGGGGTTCTGAGGGCCACCAGACCGCCCCTGTTTTCCCTCGTTCATTGACCCAATAGTCCATCAAGGAGCCGAAATGGCCATTCTCGTAGACGAAAACACCAAAGTCATCTGTCAGGGCTTCACCGGAAGCCAGGGCACGTTCCACTCTGAACAGGCCATCGCATATGGCACAAAAATGGTCGGCGGCGTGACCCCCGGCAAGGGCGGACAGGTGCACCTTGACCTGCCCGTGTTCAACTCGTGCCACGAAGCGGTGGCAAAGACCGGCGCGAACGCATCGGTCATCTATGTCCCACCGCCCTTTGCCGCCGATTCCATTTTGGAAGCCATCGACGCCGAAATCCCTTTGATCATCTGCATCACCGAAGGCATCCCGGTGCTGGACATGATGCGCGTCAAACGGGCGCTCGCAGGCACGTCGTCGCGCCTGATCGGGCCAAACTGCCCCGGTGTGATTACGCCCGGCGCCTGCAAGATCGGCATCATGCCCGGCCACATCCACAAACGCGGCAGCGTCGGCGTTGTGTCCCGCTCGGGCACGCTGACCTATGAGGCGGTGAAACAGACCAGCGACAGCGGCCTGGGCCAGTCCACCGCAGTCGGCATCGGCGGCGATCCGATCAAGGGCACCGAACATATCGACGTGCTTGAAATGTTTCTGGCCGATCCGGAAACGCATAGCATCATCATGATCGGTGAAATCGGCGGCTCGGCCGAAGAAGAAGCGGCGCAGTTCCTGGCGGACGAGCGCAAAAAGGGCCGCTGGAAGCCCACAGCCGGGTTCATTGCCGGACGCACAGCCCCTCCGGGCCGCCGCATGGGCCACGCCGGTGCCATCGTCGCGGGTGGCAAAGGCGGTGCCGAGGACAAGATCGAAGCGATGAAAGCCGCTGGAATCGTGGTGGCCGACAGCCCTGCGGGACTGGGCGAGGCTGTTTTGAAGGCGATTGGCTGAAATCTGTCGTCCGGGGGCCCGGTCCAGGCCCCCGGCTGACGCCTGACCGCGAGTTCCTCTGGAGAGAGTGCTATGAAGGCGATCATTCATATCGGAATGCCAAAAGCCGGATCGACAACGATTCAGGAATGCCTCTGGGCGAACCGGGACACATTGCTTGAAAACGGCGTCGTCTATTCGCGCATGCGCCAGGGTCAGACCGCCAATCGTGAAATCTGTTATGCCGCGTTGCTTTTGTCAGGTGCCGATCTGGCGACGGACTTGATCGCCAAGCTGCGGCCCGGCCAAATCCTGACCGCCAAGGGCAATCCGGCCCGGTTTCGAAACCTCGTGAACAAGGGCGACGGACAGATGCGCAAAACCGGGCGCGACCGAAACACCATGCGGGATGCGCAATGACCCGGACTGTTTCAACGCCCCACCATTTCGCGCCCTTGCCATGACCTTCGTCACTGCCATTCGCACCTGCCTGCGGAAATACGTTACTTTTTCCGGACGAGCGTCGCGCAGCGAATACTGGTTTTTCGTGCTGTTCCTTGTCCTTGGCACAGTGGCGCTCGGCTTTTTCGACATGGCGCTGTTCGGCACGGAAATGATGGAAACCGGCCCCGGTCAAATGACGATGCAGTCCAACGGTCCGCTGGCTTCTCTGTTCGGACTGGCGACGATTTTGCCTGCCCTCTCGGCGGGATGGCGGCGGATGCATGACAGCGGGCGATCGGGTTTTCATCTGCTTTATCCGCTGATCGTGATCGTTGGCATCATGGGTGCCATGTCGTTTTTCGGCGGACTTGGCCCGATGCACGGCGGCACTTCGGGGCCCATTGCCATGATCGTTCTTGTCCCCGCTTTTATCATTTTCGCCATATCACCGCTGCTGGTGCTGTGGTGGCTGACCCGGCCGAGCGAGCCGGGAACGAATTCCTACGGTGCAAACCCATACGAGGTGAACCCATGACCGACCAACCCTCCAATGACGTGTTCCACGCCTCCAGCTTCATGCAGGGGCACAATGCGGAATATCTTGAGCAGCTTTATGCCCGCTATGCCGACGATCCCAATGCGGTGGATGAAAGCTGGCGCGCGTTCTTCAAGGCGCTGGGCGATGACGCCGCCGATGCCAAAGCCGAGGCGGCAGGCCCGTCATGGGCTCGCACCGATTGGCCGCCGCAGCCCAACGACGACCTGACGGCAGCGCTGGATGGCCAGTGGCCGGTGGCGCCCGTGGCCGAAACCCGTGCCGCCGGTCAGAAAATCGTTGCCAAGGCCGAAGAGCAGGGCGTGAAACTGTCCGACGACCAGATCAAGCGCGCCGTTCTCGACAGCATCCGCGCCCTGATGATCATCCGCGCCTATCGCATCCGCGGGCATCTGGCCGCCGATCTCGATCCGTTGAACTTCCGCGAAGAAACGCCTCACCCCGAGCTTGAGCCCGCTTCCTATGGTTTCACTGAGTCCGATCTGGATCGGCCGATCTTCATCGACAAGGTGCTGGGGCTTGAAATTGCCACGATGCGGGAGATCATCGACATCGTGCGGCGTACCTATTGCGGCACTTTCGCGCTGCAATACATGCATATTTCCGATCCGGAACAGTCTGCCTGGCTGAAGGAGCGGATTGAGGGTTATGGCAAGGAAATCGAGTTCACGAAGGAGGGCCGCAAGGCCATCCTGAACAAGCTGGTCGAGGCCGAAGGTTTCGAAAAGTTCCTGCATGTCAAATATATGGGCACCAAACGGTTCGGTCTGGACGGTGGCGAATCCCTGATCCCCGCGATGGAACAGATCATCAAGCGTGGCGGCAGTCTGGGCGTGTGCGACATCATCATCGGCATGCCCCACCGTGGCCGTCTCTCGGTGTTGGCCAACGTGATGCAGAAACCGTACCGCGCGATCTTCAACGAATTTCAGGGCGGCAGCTTCAAGCCCGAAGACGTCGACGGTTCGGGTGACGTGAAATATCACCTTGGCGCCTCGTCTGACCGTGAATTCGATGGCAATTCGGTTCACCTGTCGCTGACTGCGAACCCCAGCCACCTTGAGGCGGTAAACCCCGTCGTTCTGGGCAAGGCACGCGCGAAACAGGATCAGCTTGGCGATCCGGACCGCACCAAGGTTCTGCCGATCCTGCTGCACGGCGATGCGGCCTTTGCCGGTCAGGGCGTTGTGGCGGAATGTTTCGCCCTGTCGGGGCTGCGCGGGCACCGCACCGGCGGCACCATGCATATCGTCGTGAACAACCAGATCGGTTTCACCACGGCGCCGCACTTCAGCCGCTCGTCGCCCTATCCCACCGACAACGCGCTGGTGGTCGAGGCACCGATCTTTCACGTCAACGGCGACGATCCCGAGGCGGTGGTGCATGCCGCCAAAGTCGCAACCGAATTTCGTCAGAAGTTCCACAAGGATGTCGTGCTCGACATCTTCTGCTATCGCCGGTTTGGCCATAACGAGGGGGATGAACCGATGTTCACCAACCCCCAGATGTATCAGAAGATCAAGAAACAGAAGACCACGCTGACCCTGTATACTGATCGGCTGATCGCGGATGGTCTGATCCCCGAGGGCGAGATCGAGGATGCCAAGGCGCAGTTTCAGGCGCATCTGAACGAAGAATTCGAGGCTGGAAAAGAATACCGCCCGAACAAGGCGGACTGGCTGGATGGCCGTTGGTCGCATCTGGACAAACAGGGCAAGAAATACCAGCGCGGCAAGACGGCGATCGACAAGAAGACATTCGATGACATCGGCCGCGCGCTGGTCTCGGTGCCGGACGGGTTCGAGACGCACAAGACGGTGGATCGCCTGCTGGACGCCAAGAAACAGATGTTCGACACTGGCGTTGGCTTTGACTGGGCGACGGGCGAAGCACTGGCCTTGGGCTCCCTGATGACCGAGGGCTATAAAGTGCGCCTGTCGGGGCAGGATTCCACCCGCGGCACCTTTTCACAGCGTCATTCGGCCATCGTGCACCAACAGACCGAGGACCGGTATTACCCGCTGAACCACATCCGCGAGGGTCAGGCGAATTTCGAAGTCATCGACTCGGCGCTGTCGGAATACGCGGTTCTGGGCTTTGAATACGGCTATTCGCTTGCCGAACCCAACGCCCTGACCCTGTGGGAAGCACAGTTCGGCGATTTCGCCAATGGTGCGCAGATCATGTTCGACCAGTTCATTTCGTCAGGCGAATCCAAATGGTTGCGCATGTCGGGTCTGGTTTGCCTGATGCCCCACGGATACGAGGGTCAGGGGCCCGAGCACTCAAGCGCGCGTCTGGAACGGTTCTTGCAGATGTGCGGGCAGGACAACTGGATCGTTGCCAACTGCACCACACCGGCGAACTATTTCCACATCCTGCGTCGGCAGCTTCACCGCAGCTATCGCAAGCCGCTGATGCTGATGACTCCGAAATCGCTGTTGCGCCACAAGATGGCCGTCAGCCGCGCCGAAGAATTTCAGACCGGCAGCAGCTTTCACCGGGTGCTGTGGGATGATGCGCAATACGGCAACTCGGACCTGATCCTGAAACCCGACGCCGAAATCAAGCGTGTCGTCATGTGCTCTGGCAAGGTCTACTATGATCTTCTGGAAAAGCGCGACGAGGCTGGGCTTGAAGATACCTATCTTTTGCGGATGGAACAGTTCTATCCCTTCCCCGCGAAATCCGTCGTCAAAGAGCTTGAGCGGTTCAAGGACGCCGAAATCATCTGGTGTCAGGAAGAACCCAAGAATCAGGGTGCCTGGTCGTTTATCGAACCCAATATCGAATGGGTATTGGGCCGTATCGGCGCAACCCGTGCCCGCCCCGTTTACGTTGGCCGCCCGGCCTCCGCCTCGCCCGCGACCGGTCTGGCAAGCCAACACAAAGCACAACAAACCACGCTGGTGAATGCCGCGCTGGGTCTGGAAGGATAAATATCATGGTAACCGAAGTCCGCGTACCCACCCTGGGCGAATCCGTCACCGAAGCCACCATCGCAACCTGGTTCAAGAAACCCGGCGACACAGTGGCTGTCGATGAAATGCTGTGCGAGTTGGAAACCGACAAGGTGACCGTCGAAGTGCCCTCGCCCGTGGCCGGAAAACTGGCCGAAGTGATCGCAGCCGAGGGTGAAACCGTCGGGGTTGATGCCCTGCTCGCCACAATAGCCGAGGCAGGCAACGCCGGCCCCGAAGAGGTGAAGCCGAAGGCCGACCCAGCGCCGAAGGCCGATCCCGCACCCAAGGCCGACGCGCCAAAAGAAGCGCCCGCCGAAGACCTCCAGACCGTCGACATCATGGTGCCTACCTTGGGCGAATCAGTGACCGAGGCGACGGTTTCGACATGGTTCAAAAAGGAAGGCGACACCGTCGCCGCCGATGAAATGCTGTGCGAATTGGAAACCGACAAGGTCAGCGTCGAAGTCCCCGCCCCCGCAGCCGGAATTCTGGGCAAGATCACCGCAGCCGAAGGTGAAACCGTGCAGGCAGGCGGCAAGCTCGCAGAAATGACCAGCGGCGGTCAGGGCAAACCCGCTCCGGTCGCCGAAGGCACCACCGAAAACCCGGATGATACGGAACAGACCGGTGACCAGGGCAAGAGCACTGCACCGGGTGATGTGGAAGACGCGCCCTCGGCCAAAAAGATGATGGCAGAAAAGGGTGTGAGCCGAGATTCGGTCACTGCCACGGGCAAGGACGGCCGCGTGATGAAGGAAGATGTGATCAAGGCGCTTTCCACAGTCGCCGCCGCGCCGACCGCAACCACCACGCCAAGCGCGACGGCTGCACCCCGCGCCCCCGTGGCTTCGGGAGATGAGGCGCGCGAGGAACGGGTGAAGATGACAAGGCTCAGGCAGACCATCGCCAAGCGCCTGAAGGAAAGCCAGAACACCGCCGCCATGCTGACCACCTATAACGAGGTGGACATGACCGAGGTCATGGAATTACGCAACGAATACAAGGACCTGTTCCTGAAGAAACACGGCGTAAAACTGGGCTTCATGTCGTTCTTCACCAAGGCTTGCGTGCATGCCTTGCAAGAAGTGCCCGAGGTCAACGCCGAGATCGACGGCACCGATGTGGTCTATAAAAAGTTCGTCCACATGGGCATTGCGGCGGGCACCCCCTCTGGCCTTGTCGTGCCGGTGATCCGCGACGCCGACGCCATGTCCTTTGCCACGATCGAGAAAAGCATCGCCGAAATGGGTGCCAAGGCGCGCGACGGCAAGCTGACGATGGCCGAGATGCAGGGCGGCACCTTCACCATTTCGAACGGCGGCGTCTACGGCTCGCTGATGTCCTCGCCGATCCTGAACCCGCCGCAGTCGGGGATCCTTGGGATGCACAAAATCCAGGACCGCCCGATGGCGATCAACGGCAAGGTCAAAATCCGCCCGATGATGTATCTGGCGCTGAGCTATGACCACCGGATCGTCGACGGCAAAGGCGCGGTGACCTTCCTTGTGCGGGTGAAAGAGGCGCTGGAAGATCCGCGGCGGTTGCTGATGGATTTGTAGTAGAATGTCCGAAGAAGACTCGGCCATCGAACTAGACTTAGAAGGTTTTTTGAGGCGGCTTAATAGTGAGTCGCCTCGCGCCCGAGTGGTGTTGACTTCCGGCTTGCTAGAAAGCCTGCTCCGAAACGCTATACTTCTTCGACTAACCAAGAACCGGTCATCTCAAGAGCTTTTCGGGCCTAACTCTAGATTTGCGTTGGCGGAATTGGCAAAATATGCGCACGCGCTAGGAATGGTTTCCGACCTTGAACGTCAATCGATCCAGATGCTTTCTAGGATCCGAAATCGGATTTCGCATAACTGGGACGTGAGCTTTGAAGACGCAGAGATCCAAAAAAATGCCGGTAATATCAACCTAATCGACCTTGTCTGTGAGGGTTCCGTTTCGGAACACCAAAAGGCCTTCTGGCGCACTGATTATCTGGGAACCTCCCTAGTTGAAGAGTTCGCGAACCGATTTTCTCTTGCAGGACCGGGTATCGGAATAGAAGTGCCTCATCTCAGTTTGATAAAGATCGATGTGTCGGCAAGTAAGAAAGAATTTGTGCGAGAAGCTCGATCATGACCCACGAACTCACCATCCTCACCCTCGCCGCCCTGCTACAGGTCGTGCAATTCGCCCTCTATTCTGTCGCCGCACAGCGGCAGGTGGGGTCGAAGGCGGCGATGGGGCCGCGGGATCGCATGGTGGAGTTGACCGGCACCGCCGGGCGGCTTCAGCGGGCGATGAACAACCATTTCGAAGGGTTGATCCTGTTCACCATCGCCGTTGTCGTCGTGACCACCGGCGATCAATCCAGCACCCTCACCCAGATCTGCGCCACCCTCTATCTGATCGCGCGCATCCTTTACGTGCCGGCCTATGTCTGGGGCCTTGCCCCATGGCGCAGCGTAATCTGGAGCGTCGGATTGCTGGCAACCGTCGTTATGCTGCTCGCTGCACTTGTCTGAATCCAACAATTCAATCCATGAAGTAGTACTTTCTACCCTCAGAACTGTACAAATCGAACAAAACACGGCCCAAGGAGAAACCTATGAGCTATGACGTCATCGTAATCGGCTCCGGCCCCGGCGGCTATGTCTGCGCCATCCGTTGCGCCCAACTGGGCCTGAAAACCGCCGTTGTGGAAGGCCGCGAAACACTTGGCGGCACCTGCCTGAACGTTGGCTGTATCCCGTCCAAGGCCCTGCTGCACGCCACCCATATGCTGCACGAAGCCGAGCATAATTTCGCCGCCATGGGCCTCAAGGGCAAATCGCCTTCGGTCGACTGGACGCAGATGCTGAAATACAAGGACGAAACCATCGCTCAGAACACCAAGGGCATCGAATTTCTGTTCAAGAAGAATAAGATAGACTGGATCAAAGGCTGGGCCTCAATCCCCGAGGCGGGCAAGGTAAAGGTCGGCGACGACGTGCATGAGACGAAGAACATCGTCATCGCCTCTGGCTCCGAAGTCGCCACCCTGCCCGGTGTCGAGATTGACGAAAACATCGTCGTCAGTTCGACCGGCGCGCTGGCGCTGAAGAAAATCCCGAAATCCCTGACCGTCATCGGCGCAGGCGTGATTGGCCTTGAAATGGGCAGCGTTTACAAACGTTTGGGCGCCGAAGTTACGGTAATCGAATACCTTGACAGCATTACCCCCGGCATGGACGCCGAAGTGCAAAAGGTCTTCAAGCGACTGCTGGAAAAACAGGGCATCAAGTTCATCATGGGTGCCGCAGTTCAGGGGGTTTCCACCGCGAAATCCAAGGCGACAACCACATATAAACTGCGCAAGGATGACAGTGAACACACGCTTGAAAGCGATACCGTTCTGCTGGCCACCGGGCGTAAACCGTTCACCGATGGCCTTGGGCTTGACGCGCTGAACGTTGCGACCAGCAAGCGCGGCATGATCGAAACGGACGCGAACTGGGCGACCAACGTCAAGGGCATCTACGCCATTGGCGACGCGATCACCGGCCCGATGCTGGCCCATAAGGCCGAAGACGAAGGCATGGCTGTTGCCGAAGTTATTGCTGGAAAACAGGGCCATGTGAACTATGGCGTGATCCCCGGCGTGATCTATACCCACCCCGAGGTCGCGACGGTCGGCCAGACCGAAGAGCAGCTGAAAGAAGCCGGCAAATCCTATAAGGTCGGCAAGTTCAGCTTTATGGGCAATGGCCGCGCCAAGGCAAATTTCGCCGGCGACGGCTTTGTCAAACTGCTGGCTGACAAGGACACCGACCGCATCCTTGGTGCACATATCATTGGCCCGATGGCGGGTGATCTGATCCACGAAATCTGCGTCGGAATGGAGTTCGGGGCGGCCGCGCAGGACATCGCTATGACCTGCCACGCCCACCCCACCTATTCCGAAGCAGTGCGCGAGGCGGCCCTTGCCTGCGGCGACGGGGCAATCCACAGCTGACCCACATGCTGCCCCCTCAGATACGTGGGGGGGGGGCAGCCAGCCTAAGCCAGCAGCAGGCGCAACCCCTGCGTGACATCGGTGCGCACGGCCAGCCGCAATCCCGGCTCATCCCCCGCCCGCAACGCCGCGAGGATGATCCGGTGGCCCGAAGGCTCCTCGGTCCGGCGCAGGCGGCCATACAGGCGCCGCATGGTCGGTCCAAGTTGCAACCAGACCGTCTCGCACATCGCCAGCATCGCCGGGGCCTGAGCGCGCAGATAAAGCGTGCGGTGAAATTCCAGATTCGTCCGAAGATACCCGACCGCGTCGTGCCGCGCGATCACATCAGCCATGCCGCCATTGATCGCCGCCAATCGGTCGATCAGCGCGATATGCGCCCGCGGCAGGGCGCGGCTGGCGAGTTCAACCTCGATCAGCGCCCGCAGCGCACCCAGTTCCTCGATCCGCTCGTTGCTCAGTTC
>RCMY010005281.1_pt1 | contig 11002 bp, 12 predicted proteins | sample 2041341 | NCBI WGS metagenome assembly RCMY01 (sample SAMN09708234, study PRJNA481090) | Marine sediment metagenome, whole genome shotgun sequencing project.
TATGGCATCATTCTTGTGAACCCTGAAAAGCACGCAAATGTGAAGGCCGTCGAGGGTCAGACATTCATCGATTGGGTACTGTCGGACGCGGGACAGGCTGCTATCGCCGATTATAAAATCGATGGCCAGCAACTGTTTTTCCCGAACGCAGAATAACTGTAGGCTAAGGCGCGCCGGTTTATGGCGCGCCTTTCATTGCCTGCCCTGACCTAGTCCGAGACCCAGCGCACGGTCCCGAGTTCGGCAATATCGTAGCCCCCCAAGGCATCTGCTTTTTCTTGAAAAGCCACCGAACGCGCAAAATGAAACAGCTTTTGTACTGCGGGCGAAAAATATGCGCGTTGCGTGATCAGAAGATCAAACCGCTCTTGCACCAATGGTAAAAAGCCCAGATTGAATTGCTGCGCCATCGCTTTGATACCCGGCGCTGCATCTGCTTGACCCGCCGCCACGGCCACTGCTGCATCGTATTCTGTGCGGGCAAAACCGCTTACCAAATCAACGTCGGCGCTGCTAAATCCGCTCTGCTGCATCTGTTCATTGAAAAATGTGGCACCACCCGCGCCAGGCTGTCGTTGCACGATGCGCTTGCCTTTCAGGTCGCTGAAACGAGTGATCGTGTGATGCGTGTCTTGCGATAAAACCATCCCGCGCGCGCGCGTGGCCCATGCAATCAGGACACTGTTTTTCAGCCCGGTTTGCGCAACGGCATCAACATTCCAACCTGACGCGCTTGGAATGTGCAACCCCGCCATCACGGCGCGCCCTTCCGTGAAATGCGTGAGGCCCTCACCACTGCCGTTAAATAATGTCGCAAGTTCAGAGCCAGAGTCGCGCACCGCCCAATCGAGCAACGGATCATGGGACCCTGTCAGCACCATGGGACGGTCGGTATCCAACGGCCCGCGGCCCAGCTCGATCCAGTCCATCAACTCGGATTTAGGAAAAAGCAGCTTGCCAGTGATCCGCCGGTGCGGAATTTCACCTGCAGCGGCAAGGTCGTAAACCTTGCGCTCTTTGACGCGCAAGATTTCGGCAACCTCTTTGGTCGTCAGGTAGCTGGGATCAGTTTTCATTTTGTCTGCGGCATTGATCAGCCCCACGCACGTAATCGCTTGGAGCCAAGCCAATCCTTATTCAGCAGGGTTGCTGATAGTGCCTTCAATGCGGTGATCGACATCCAGACCGTCAATTGTCAGAACCATCGTCGCCTTGAAACTTTTTCCAGCTGTCTTTTCAGCACCTGCCTCACGGAATGCTTCCTCAATGGCCTGCTGCGAGGTCACGCCTACCTGCTTGAGAAATTTGCGCATCGACATGTTGAAATCTTCGCTCATGGGTGTGTCTCCAATGTTCCATCGGCCTAACGGGCGGCCTTTTTCAAAAACGCGAGCAGCGTTTTGTGCTGTTCGTGTATGTTGCTACCCCGACTATAAGCGTCGGGACCGCTTTGGAAAAGCTCTTAAATGTTTTAGCAGTCCAGACCATAACGCAGAAAATCGCTATTATCTGCTGGATTATGTCGGGCTACCTTATCGGGTTTTAGTAGCTGATCAGGTTCTGCTCACCCTCAGAGACGCGCGCCCCTTCGGTTGAAAAGGCGGTTCTGCTATCTTCCTGAAACACGCTGTTCAGAACATTACCCGCGATAAATGCGATAGCCACAACAGCGACGCATGCGATAAGAAAAGTTTTCATTTGTTAGACTCCTTGAAGTGTTTTGTCAGGTTGAACATGCGGTTGTGATGCCGTCAAACCAGCCCATAGCGCGCGTGCCATGTTGATATAAAGTTGGCCAAGCGGATCGTCAGGATCGCGTGAAACCACGGGTGTGCCGCTGTCTGACGCCACACGCAAATCCATCGTCAGCGGCACCGCGCCAAGGAACGGCACGTTCAGACGCCGCGCCTCTGCCTCTGCTCCGCCTCTGCCAAAAATCGCGTGTTCCTGACCGCACGTAGTGCAAGTGAAATGCGCCATGTTTTCAATCAGGCCAAGGATCGGCACATCAACTTTGCGGAACATCGAGATGCCGCGCCGTGCATCAATCAAGGCCAGATCTTGCGGTGTCGAGACAATGACTGCGCCTGCCAGTGTTGTGCCTTGTGCGACTGCCAGTTGCGCATCACCCGTACCCGGCGGCATGTCCACAATCAGCACATCCAATGTGCCCCAGTCAACGTCAGACAGCATTTGCGTGATTGCCGACATGACCATCGGACCCCGCCAGACCATTGCGGTTTCAGCGTCAACCATCATCCCCATCGACATGGCGGTGATCCCGTTGGATTGCATTGGCAGCAGGCGACGATCGCGGCCCATGCGCGGTTGGCCGTGCAGTGCGAGCAGTGTGGGTATCGATGGTCCGTGGATATCTGCGTCAAGAATACCCACACGCAACCCATTCGCGCGCAGTCCTAATGCAAGATTAACGGCAGTAGTTGATTTGCCAACGCCGCCCTTGCCTGAGGCAACGGCCACGACATAGCGCACGTCAGCCAAAACTTTCGGCGGAGTCTTCTTGGCGGGGGTTAGGCGGGGCGGGACGGGCTTTTCGCCCGTCAAAATAACAATCGCATTTTCGCCGCCAGATATGGCACGTAGGGTGGTTTCTGCGCGCGCCCTAAGTTCGGTTAATGATGCGGCGGCATCAGCAGTGGTCTGGATCGTGACCGTGATACGACCATTTGATATGGTTGGACCCGAGACCTGCGGCGCGCTTAAAAAAGGGGTGCCGTCGGGCAGAGACAATGCCAACAATACCTCACGGGCCGCGTTTAGGATTGGGTCATCGGCCATGGAAATGTGTCTTTCTCGCCTGAAACGCTGTGTCTGGCGCATTACGCGCGCCAGACACAGCCGGTTTTATTCAGCAGGATGCGCCGCCTTGGGAGGCGCATCTTTTTTACCGGAGTCGGCTTGCATCTCTTCGACCCAAAGTGAGTGGTGTTCTTTGGCCCAGTTCAGATCAACATCACCTTTCGCCATTGCGTCAATCGCGCCTTCCATCCCGACAGAGCCGATATAGATGTGCGCGATGATGATGAACGACAGACCCGCCGCGACAATGCCGTGGACCACTTGGATAAACTGCCAATCGGCTTCTGTTCCCGCGATAATGGGGAACAACAACATATAGCCGCTGACGGAGAGTGCAGTGCCACCCAACATTACTGACCAGAAAATAACTTTCTGACCTGCGTTGAATTTTTTGGCAGGCGGGTGAACGCCCTTTTTAAAAATGCCGCCGCCCTGCGCGATCCATTTTGCGTCAACTTTGTCAGGAATATTATGCGAAACCCAGACGATAAACGACAGGATCAGACCCACCATAAACGCCCAGCCAACATAGTTATGCGAGACCTTACCCCATGCGGTGATCGTAGAAAACGCGCCTTCACCAAGCCACGGCAGAATGATGATCCGCCCTAGCACCAGATTAAGGCCTGTCAGCGCCAGTACAATGAAAGATCCCGCCATCAGCCAGTGCGCAAACCGTTCGAACGCGGAGAAACGCAAGATACGGATACCCGACATTTTGCCGTCAATCATAATCCGGCCACGGATCATGTAAAACAACCCCAAGATAACCACCGCACCAACAACCGCTGCAATCGATAAGGTGCGCACAAGGCCGGTATGTTTGTTTCTCCATGATTTATTGTCAGGCTTGATCAGACCGCTGGCCCTTTGATCAGGGATCGAGATGCGCCCTGAAATCATCTGATCGTCTTGCAAGGCTTCCAGTAGCACATCTGCGTTAACAGATTCTGCGGTTGGATTGATTTGTTGGGCCTGCGCCAAGGGTGCAAGAGCCAGCAATGTGACCACACCAAGGGCGGCACCAAAGCGTCGCGCGAGATTTTTCATGTTCATGTTCCTATCTCCCTCAAACCGCGACCGCATCGCCGTAAGCGGTGCGCCAGCCCCATGCACCAGAGCCGTAGCCCCGTGTCACGACCCGTTCTTTGTAAATTTCGGCGATGATATCACCGTCGCCAGCGAGCAGTGCCTTGGTCGAACACATCTCGGCGCAAAGCGGCAATTTGCCTTCGGCCAAACGGTTCGAGCCGTATTTGATGTATTCGGCTTCGGTCATGTCTGCCTCTGGTCCGCCAGCACAATAGGTGCATTTGTCCATCTTGCCGCGTGTCCCGAAATTGCCAACCTTGGGGTATTGCGGCGCGCCAAACGGGCAGGCGTAAAAGCAATAGCCGCAGCCGATGCAGGTGTCTTTGGAGTGCAAGACCACCGCGTCATCGGTGATGTAGAAGCAATCCACTGGACAGACTGCGGCACAGGGCGGGTCGTTGCAGTGCATGCAGGCCATCGACACCGACCTCTCACCGGGCAGACCGTCGTTGATTGTTACAACCCGCCGTCGGTTAATGCCCCACGGCACTTCGTGTTCGTTCTTACAGGCCGTGACGCAAGCGTTACATTCAATACAGCGATCTGCGTCGCAAAGGAATTTCATACGTGCCATTTTTTCTGTCTCCCTTATGCCGCTGAGATCTGGCAAAGTGATGCTTTGCCTTCATGCATGCCTGTCACCGGATCGTATCCGTAGGACATGATCGTATTCACGCTTTCGCCCAAAACAATCGGGTCTGCGCCTTCGGGGTAATTGCCCCGCTGATCGACACCCTCATACCAACCGGCAAAGTGGAAAGGCATGAACGCCACACCTGCGGCCACGCGTTCGGTCACCAGCGCTTTCATCCGCGCCTTGCTGTCGTTTTCGGGGCCGTTGACCCAAACCCAGCCACCGTCAACAATGCCACGTGCCTCTGCATCTGCGGGGTTGATCTCGACGAACATGTCTTGCTGGAGTTCGGCCAGCCAAGGGTTCGAGCGGGTTTCTTCGCCGCCACCTTCATATTCCACAAGCCTGCCAGAGGTCAGCACAATCGGGAAAGTTTCCGACAATTTGCGTTCAACCGCAGAGGCTTGCATCGTATGGCCGATGTTTGGCACGCGGAACTGCCGTCCGTCTTCCATCGTCGGATAGTCTGCAACAAGGTCCGGGCGCGGCGAATAAATCGGTTCGCGGTGCACGGGGATCGGGTCGGGCAGGTTCCACGCAACTGCGCGGGCCTTGCCGTTGCCGAACGGGACACAGCCATGCTCGATCGCGACACGTTGGATGCCGCCTGACAGGTCAATTGACCAACTGACGTCTGCCATAACGGCAGGATCGTTTCCGCCAATGCGCTGGATCATTGCCAGCTCGTCGGCGGTCAGATCGGCGTCCCAGCCGAGCGTTTGCAGAATACCGTAAGTAAACTGCGGATAGCCATCATTGATTTCGGAGCCAACCGGATAGCTGCCCTCTGCCAGCAGCGTTTCACCGTCACGGTCGACGCCAAATCTTGGACGGAACGCGCCGCCGCCATCTTTTACGGCGATATTGGGGTTATATAGGATATGCGTGCCGGGGTGATTGAATTCCGGCGTGCCCCAACAAGGCCACGGCAGTCCGTAATAGTCGCCACCAACGCCCTCCGCGTCCGCAGGCGCGCGCAGACTGACCAGATCGAATTTGTCCTGATTTGCCATGTGCGCTTTTAGGCGCTCGGGGCTTTGACCCGTATATCCAGTTGACCAGCCGCCACGATTAATCTCGCGCAGGATCGATTCAGCCGTCGGTTCCTGCGAAAACTTGCCCTGCACCATCTCATAGGGTTTGAACATCTCTTCGGCAAAACCAAGCTTTTCGGACAAGCGATAAATAAACGCGTAGTCGTTGTCGCTTTCAAAGATCGGGTCGACAACTTTTTCGCCCCACTGCACGGACCGGTTTGACGCGGTCCTGCTGCCATCACATTCGAACTGCGTCGAGATTGGCAGCAGATACGTATTATCAGGGCGGTCATGCAGCGCGGCAAATGTTGTTGGATGCGGGTCAGCGACAACCAACAGGTCAAGCGCGTTCATTCCCTTCAGGGCATCGCCCATGCGGGGCACAGTGTTACCGCCGTGACCCACGACAACCATCGCTTTGATATTGTCGCGCTGGTCAACATCTTCAGCGTCCAGCGTTGTCGCATCGAACCAGCGGGTCGAGGGGATGCCAGGCATTTCCATATTGCCCTTGCGGTCACGCGGATCGCGACCACCTTTTGCAGGCACTTCGTCGAAACGCGACTGCAGATAGTTGTAAGGCACGTCCCAAACGCGCGCCCAATGTTTCCAGCTGCCCTCGGACAGACCATAATAACAAGGCAATGACCCGATATCGAGACCAAAGTCTGTGGCCCCCTGCACGTTGCAGTGTCCACGGAAAATGTTGGCGCCTGACCCTTCGGACCCGACGTTGCCAGTGGCCAGAAGCAGGTTGCAATAGGTGCGCACGTTGGCGGTGCCGACCGTGTGCTGCGTGCCGCCCATGCACCAGATAAAGGTCGCAGGCCCTTTGGTGGCAAAGGTTTCGGCGACGCGGCGCAACTCGGCACCGGAAATGCCACTGATCCGCTCCACTTCCTCGGGCGGGTAATTCTTAACCTCTTCGCGGATCTGCTCCATGCCCCAAACGCGCTGGTCGATATACTCCTGATCCTGCCAGTTGTTCTCGAAAATATGCCACATGATGCCCCAGATAATCGCAATATCTGTGCCGGGACGCATGCGGATATAGTCGGTGGCGTGGGCTGCGGTGCGGGTAAAGCGCGGATCAATCACGATGACATTGGCGCGGTTGGTTTCCTTGCCTGTCAGGATATGCTGCAAGGACACAGGGTGCGCCTCGGCGGCGTTCGAGCCCATGAAAATGATGGTTTTAGAGTTGCGAATGTCGTTGTAGCTGTTGGTCATGGCGCCGTAGCCCCAAGTGTTCGCCACGCCAGCCACGGTCGTCGAGTGACAAATACGCGCCTGATGGTCGACGTTATTTGTGCCCCAGAACGCGGCGAATTTGCGGAATAGATACGCGCCCTCGTTCGAGAATTTGGCAGAGCCCAGCAGATAGACACTGTCCGCGCCGTTCTTCTCACGAATATCGAGCAGCTTGTCGCCGATCTCGTCAATCGCCTGCTCCCAAGAAACGCGCACCCATTTGCCGCCTTCTTTCTTCATCGGATATTTTAGGCGGCGATCACCGTGCACGATCTCGCGGACCGAGGCTCCCTTGGCGCAATGCGTGCCACGATTGATCGGGCTGTCCCATGCCGGTTCTTGACCGACCCAGACGCCGTTTTGCACTTCGGCTTTCACGGTGCAGCCCACGGAACAGTGAGTGCAAACATTGGTTTTTATCTCAATCGGCTGGCTAAAATCCGTCTTGCCAGCTTCGGCGCGGCGCACGGTTGTGCCACTGATCGCGCCAAAGGCCGCGAGGCCACCCACGGCAAGGCCGGATGTCCGCAGAAAGCTGCGGCGATCAACGGGTTTTGCCGAGACGTTTTGCGCGAATGCGGCAAGGCCACTGCGATTTGCATCTGTAGATCTGCGTTTGACCAGCATGGATTATGCCCCCTTATAATAACGGTTTGTGCGGTAGTAGGCCTTGACGTGGTCGGTTTCTTGATACCGCGCCTTGGTCCGCTCGTCGCCCACTTCATCAGCAAACGCTGGCGTGGCCCCGCCTGCGACCACACTGGTGGTGGCGGCAGCTGCAACAGCGCCGAAAAAGCCGCGCCGCCCGATACCTTTGGTTTTTTTGTCGCTATCAGTCATGTCGCGCTCCTTGTCATGTGGGGTCACCGGGCATTATGCCTCTGGGTGCTATATTAACGCCGCTGCGCATGTGCGTCAGGGGTGCGGTGCGCTTTCGCCTCTAGGGCAAAGGCGCGAATTTCAATATCGACGAAGATGCGCCCAACTTCGGCCACAGCGCGGTAGAACTCCGCGCTTGGGGCCACGGCAAGGTCATCAAAAAACTGTGCGGCCCAAGGCTGCAAGTGGCGGGCAAAAAACCCTGCTTCTCCCGCAGCACCACAGCCGAGAACGCTTGCGTCAAATTCACCCACAGCAAGTCCGGCCAACACTTCGGCAATGCTCGCGATGTGATCTTCCGGCTCAAAGCGGCCAGTGGCGCGTTCGATTCCCATTAATCCCAGATCACGGCGCAGATCGGCCAAGGGGCGCTCGTTCAAAAATCCGGTCAGATAAAACGACGCATAGGGCAACAACTCTCCGCGACCCACGCCAACGAACAACTCAAAAAATTCGCGCGCGACCTCGTCCGCATCAGCGGAGGCCGCGGTTTGGGCCAAAACACGGTAGGCCTGCCCAAGTGCTGTGTCATCGCCAGTCAGGTCGGCAAGCGCTTGCAACGTGTCGCGGTCAGGTGCAGCCGCCAGTAATGACGCGATAAGCGCCCATTGCTGGGCCCGAAGCGCTTCGTATTCTGCTAAGGCTGGCGCGACTTTCGTCGGGCTGACTATGGTCATAGGTCTACCTCACGGCCTGAATCTGACGAGATGGGATGTCGCAGCACTATAATCATTACATAATTTTTCCCATGTAGCAATCTATTGTGCTGCCTGTGCCGCGTACAATTGCCGCACTATTCGGGCATTGCGCTGCCATGACGGCGCGGCGGATCAGCGGTGGTCTGCACCTGCGCGCGCGGTGCGACGTCGGGCGATTGCTGGGCAGGCTGGGTGTATTTTTTGGCATGATCACTGCGGCGCACGGCCTCTAGCGGGCGCAAGGCGGGGTCAGTTTCTGCATTTTGGGCTGCGTCATCCGTTTCTATGAAGTCCGCGTCGTTTGGCACAACCTCTTCATCCTCTTCTTCTTCGGGCGCTTTGCCAATCAGGTCTTTCACCATCTTTGCCACGCTCTTATCTGACAAAATACCGCCGCCTCCCGGCACACCACCCGGCGCGTTCCAGTCCCATGCATAATCAACCGCCGGATCGGCATAGTCGCGCACAGACGGGCTTGCCGACCATAACCTGCGAAGGGCTGCATTTTTCAGTGAGGCAGGCACGCCTTTGGCCAGAAACGGTTTGATATCCGTCCCTGCAGTAATATCATCGAGTGACGGCAGGGCGGCAATCTGATCGGCATCCAGACCGGCATCGTCAGCAACCACCTCCGGCGGAGTGTCCGCACCTTCCTGATCAGGCGTTGCGATCTCTTTTTCCACAGGCTCTTGGCGCTTTGCCTCCAGCTTTCGCCGCGACCAGCCGCTGAAAAATCCGCCGTCATTTCCCACGCTACTCATGCTGACCCCTTCGGCGGCAATCCCGCCTTGCCGCGTGACGTGGCCCATTTTTCACTCTCCGTTAACACCCGTGGCGCGCGCGGATCATGAGGCGACGTGGCTGGCACGCGTTTACGTTTATGAAATACCTCAACAACATGATAGGCTTTGATGAATGCGTCAATCTTGTCAAAAACGGCACGCGGCATCGGCAGCGCTTCCACAAGACGTTCGGGGTCGCTCGCCATCGCTTCGCCCTCATAAGGGTCTGCCGTGACAAGCTGCACAGTATCACCCTCGCACGACACCCATAGCGACGGTTGGGCGGCGCGCAGGTTGTCGATATAATGCGCGGTCTCGCCCGAATGCAGCACAACAGCGTGATCGCCCATATAATACGTGCGCACCTCGCCGCGCTCCGCCATCAGCGAACCGCGCGCCAACTCGGGCAGATCAGCCATCAGCGACGCAGGCCGCACTTTGCGCGTGGCCCATTTATTCGCAGGCGGATGCGACACACCCACCACCGCCACACGGATGACCTCGCGGGGCATCAGGCGCTGCCCATTGCGGCAGGCAGTGCGCCCGCCTGACCGTCCCCCACCAGCGGCAAGCCCGTCACAAGGTTTTGCGGCTTGAAATGGATCACATTGCTACCGTCTAAACCGATCAATAAAAACACCGGTTGCGTGCCGATTTGCGGCAAGACCCCGTGCGGGCTGTCAAACGTTAGCGCGAATAATCCGACCAATGCGGCGGGTGGCGCTGCGCCGTTCCAGAGCGCATTGCCGACCGCTGTGCCTGCGGGATCAAGCCCGACATACCACTGCAAATCCACATCTTCGGCGGCCATCATCGGCGTCACCGTCACAGGCTGGCCCAGCAAATGATGCACAAACCGCGCCACCGCAGTGGCAAAACCCGCGCGCGCCGCTGGGTCGGCCCCAAACGGTAAAACCATAGTATGCGCGTCGGAGCGGCTCCAATAGGTCCAGCTATTTGTCTCGTTCAGCACGTCAAGATTCTCGACGCCGCCGTTCATCATGGCAAATAGCGGGTTACTGTGAATGCCCTCCTCCAGCTCACTGACCAGCTCGTCATCGGCCAGCATTAGCGCGTCGTCTTGCACAAACGCACGTTGCGGGCGAAAGAACATTTCCGCTGCGCGCAGGGTATGCACATCATCGCAACCATTCAGCGCATTGCGCATAATCAACTGCACCAGCTGGTCGTAAAACAAATGCGGCAGGCGCACGCGACCCCGCACCAGCGCCAGATATCCTGCCTCTATCGATCCAGCAGCCAGTAATGTGTCGCGCAGGGTTAGTAGGAAATCCCAGTTTTCGCGCGCATCAGGGTCTCGAAGCATGTCACGTTCACTCTGCGGAACCTCTGCAAGCGGGGTGGCTAAAAGGCGGGTATGAAGTGCCACCTCGGCAGCACAAGCCTCGGGCGGCGGCATGATTTCGGGGCGCGCCAGCCATGCGAGGATCAAGGCATCCGTCACCTGCATGCGCCCTGTTGCATCAAGCTGTGTCAGATGGTGGCCTGATGCGACCCAAAATTCCCTCATGATGTGTCCTTTTGTGTGACAAGCGCTGTCAGATCAAACGCCTCACCGTCGTCGTCATCGGTCTCTATCATATGAAACGCTTTGTCGTGGCCCCCCAGATAGGCGGCTGAAAACGCTGTCGTATCGCGGGGCTTCAAGGTGCGAAACTGCTCGCGGATACCAACATCATCCAGCGTGCGGTGCAAGCCGATCAATGTGCCTTCGCTATGACCGCGACACAGATCTTGCGCAAGGGCCAGCTCTTCCTCGGCGGCAAGTAGTGCGGTGGCCAGATCAGG
>RCMY010005283.1_pt1 | contig 11001 bp, 10 predicted proteins | sample 2041341 | NCBI WGS metagenome assembly RCMY01 (sample SAMN09708234, study PRJNA481090) | Marine sediment metagenome, whole genome shotgun sequencing project.
CGATATTGGTGTCAGACACGTGTCTGACACCAATATCGACGGAGAGTGGTGAGGTGGGCGCTCAGAGCGTCCGTACGGGACTACTGCGGGCACGGATTGAAGCCCTCCGGCGGGGTGCAGGTCACCCAGATCGCCTTCACCACGCCGTTCGGATCGAACTCGGCGGTCTGATTGAACGTGTCGTCGGTGGTGTAGAGGCCGGCGTGGCCACCGTCGCCGAGCTGTGTCTCGATCGAGGCGTTGCGGGGCACGACCGAGTCGTCGTCGAAGTTGAAGAACTCCCGGCCCTCGTTGTCGTAGCTGAACGAAAGATTGCCGGGGCCAAACGCAGCGACCATCCCCGCCAATCCGCTGCTGGGTGCGATGCCATTGGCGAAGGCCACGCCTGGATGGTCGGTGATGAACGCATCGACGAAGTCGCCGTCGAACGATATCGCTGCCGAGAACACGATGTCGCCGTCGTAGAGAATGTTGAAACCCGAGAAGTCGACCCGAATATCGTCCTGGGCAACGACGGAGAACTCCGAGCCCAAGGCGGATTGCGTCTCGTCGGCGGTCATGCCGAGCAGGGCCGGACCGATCCCGAATTCGGTGATGACCAATGTTGCGGTCGGCGGTGTCGAAGTACCGGTCGTTGCGACGTTGGTTGTAGATGGGGCGCTCGTCGCCGGAGCGGTTGTTGGCGGGATTGTCGTCGGAGCGGCCGTCGTGCTGGTTGCAACGGTGGTCGGTGCCAGAGTCGTCGGAGCCGACGTGGTTGCCACGGCCACCGTCGTCGAGTCGTCGGTGCCGATAGCCGTCACGTCGAGCGGCGAGCTGGAGCACCCCGCCGCTAGCCAACCTACAACCGCCAGGATAATGATTCGTGCGCGCATGAAGGGACCCTAGTGGCGGTTACCAAAGCCATGGCGTAGGGCCACCGTGTCGCTCTACGACGACAGGTCGAGCGCCCACTAGCCCCGAGCTCGGCATCGGGCAATCGACGCAAGAACCGCGGCGGCACCAACGCCAGCTCTCTGGGCGTCGAAGTCGACTGCGAGGTTGACCATGTGGGTGTCGGCGGGGGAGTGCGAGAGGCCCAGAACACCGACTACCTGACCGCCGCGCTCGATTGCCAGCGGGTCCCAAGTTCGGTCGTCGACCCCAACGTAGCTTTTCGCCAAAATCACCAACGCAATCGGCTGATGATCGGCGACAAACCGGAGTTGTTCGTCGCTCACGCGAACCGTTAGGCATCGGCGCCAGTTCGACCGGTCGATTGGTACGAGCCGAACACCTGTTGCTGCGTTAGCGGTCATCTCGTCCCCATCATCTCGTTGTGCCGTTGTCGAAGAACGTGAGCACTCCAACCGAGGGTTTTGCCCCGAGGCGTATCTGTGGCGCACGGCCGCGCTCGAGGCCGACGCCGGTCGACACATAGATCGCTTGGCCGTCGACCTCGGACAGGCCGCCGGCGCCGACCGAGCGGGGCACGCCCGAAAGCACCGTCAGCGGGCCGATGCCGGGCAACTGGATCTGACCACCGTGCGTGTGCCCGGCGATGACGATGTCGACGCGAACCTCGGCGGGAACGCCGAAGACAACGTCGGGCTTGTGCGCAAACAGGATCGTTGCGGTCTCGCGTTCGGCCGCAGCGAGTGCATCGATGACGCGGGAGCGCGCGTTGACATCTCCGGCCAGACTCATGCCGCCGACGCGGACATCGATCCCACGAACGCTGACGTCGACCACGTCGTTGTCGAGCACGATCACGTCGGTACCGTCGGTGATCAGTCGGAGCCCTGCGAGCGAATCGGTGTTGCCGTGGACCGCGATGACGTGGTCCGCCGACTCGTCCAGCCGGCGCATGACCGCAGCGAACTCTGCAGCTCTATCGGCGAGATCGACGTCGTCGAGTTGCCAGAAGTCTCCCGGGATCAAGACGATGTCGGGCTCTTCGGCGAGGAGCGTGTCGATCGCGTCGCTCTCGTAGTCACCGATCGATCCGGTTTGCAGGTCGGAGAGCACCCCGATTCGGAGACCGGCCGCTGCGGCCGGCCCGCCGATTTCGGCGCGATCGATTTGGAGCTGGAAGGGTGCGACATGTGTCGCGTACAGGCCGAGCAACGCCGGCAGAAGACCGAGAGCGAGCAGAATCCGGCCGCCCAGAGGGGCTTCGGTCGCCCGCAGGATCATGAGGACTGCGGCTACCGGGACGCCGATGCAGAGTATGAGGTACGCCATGTGCGCGACCGCGAAGATGTCGTCGGTGATGGCGCTGGTGATCACCAACGCGACGGCAGAGCCGACCGCGCCGGTCCCGAGCGCGGTAACGAGCTGCACCGGGGTGAGTCCTCGATGCCGCAGACCTGCCATCGCCGCGCTCGCCACGCCGATCAACGCCGCCGCCAGCGTGATGATCGCGTTGAAGCTCATCCGAGCACCATCGTTGCCCGCAGGCGCAGAATCAACTCACCCAGTTCTTGATCTTCTCGATGAGGCCGAGCTTGTCGGACCCCGCCGGGGTGACCTGCAACCGGGTCACGCCGGCAGCCTGGTAGGCCTCGATCCGCTCGCGCACGTGCGACTCCGAGCCGACCATCGCGGTGGCATCGAGAAACTCCTGGGGCACCGCAGCCATGGCTTCTTCCTTTCGGCCGGCGAGGTACAAATCCTGGATCTTCTCGGCCTCTTCCTCGTAGCCGTACTTCTGGAAGATGTTGTTGTAGAAGTTCTTGCCCTTGGCGCCCATGCCGCCCACATACAGTGCGGCCATGAAGCGACCCTGGTCTCGGATCTCTTTGGCCCGATCCTCGTCGCAAATGGCGACCGTGCCGCCCGCCACGATCTCCATCGGACCGAGTGCCGCATCGCGTTTGGCCATGCCGGCGGCCAATGCGCCGCCCCAGACATCGTGGGCCTTGTCGGGATGGAAGAACACCGGAATCCAGCCGTCGGCCACCTCGGCGGTCACCTCGACGTTCTTGGGACCGAGCGAGGCGATGTACACCGGGATGTCGGCGCGCTTGGGGTGATTGATCAGCTTGAGCGGCTTGCCCAGGCCCGTGCCCTGGTCTTCGGGCAGTGGCAGGTGATAGTTCGGGCCATCGTGCACAAGGACTTCGCGTCGCCACACCTTGCGGCAAATCTCGATGAGCTCACGTTGACGGCCGATCGGCTTGTCGTACGGCACGCCGTGCCAGCCCTCGATCACCTGCGGGCCGGAGGCGCCGATGCCCAGGATGAAGCGACCATCCGATACGGCGTCGAGGCCCGCTGCGGTCATTGCGGTGAGGGTTGGGGTCCGGGAGTAGATGGGCAGGATCGCCGAACCGAGTTCCATGGTCTCGGTCTTCGCTGCGAGGTAGCCGAGGATGCTGACGGCGTCGAAGCTGTAGAGCTCGGCCACCCACCCAACGTCGATGCCGGCCCGTTCCAGGTCGCGGGCCTCGTCTGCGGCCTGGCGCGGATCGCCCGAGTAGTTGAGCGTCATCGACAGTTTCATGGATTCCTACGGTGGTCGCGAAGATATTGACAGTGGACAGGACAATAGTTTGCGAACCCGAGCGATTCATGGTCGAGCGACGGGTCAGAGCTCGATCGCAGGCAACACGTCGAGGTCGAACAAGAACAGCGTGCCCATGGCGATACTCAAGACCGCGACGACGACGGCCAGCGTCGCGTAGATGGCGAAGTTGCGGTCGGGTTTCAGCAAGCCGGCGCCCGCCAACAGGGCAAGCCCCGAGTTCGCGATGACGAGACCGACCACCCAGCCCAGCAGCAGGACCAGCCCGAGGCCCTTGCCGCCGATCGACGTCGATGCGACGAAGACCGCAATCTGCGTGGGGCTCTCGACGCCGACACCGTGCAGCATGCCGATGCCCGTCGCGGTGCCATGTCCGTAGCGGGCGTCGGGCGTATCGGGAAGGGCGAGGTCGTGGGCGTGGGGGTGGGTGTGCTGATGTCGACGCAGCGCAGCGACCCGACCGCGGAATCCGCCGACGCCGACCGGTTCGGCCACCGTCATCTCTGCATCCACCGAAAGCTCAACCTCGGCCGGGAGCTCGGCCCCGGCGGAGACGTGCGCATGGTCGTGCGCCCCCGGCGCACCATGCGAGGCATCCTCACACGACTGGTCGTGGTCGTGGTCGTGCTGGTGCTCGACGGTGATGTGGCGCCCTGTGGCCGTGTTTCGCACCCGCCGCAGTCCGGCGAACGTGCCGTCGATGACCAGCATCCAGCGGCTCCGCAGCCGGAAGTTCCGTCCCTTGCGTCCGAGCTCGACCAAAACCCAGACGCCAAGTCCGACGAGGGTTGCGCCGACGATGCGGCCCATCCAGGTATCGAGGCTGTCGGGTATCGCGGCACCGAACAGGATGGCCACGCAGCCCAACGCGAACACGACGACCGCGTGGCCGAGGGCGTACAGGAATGACAGCACGAACCCGTGGCGGCGATTTTCGGCCGACCCGCTGAGGTCGGCGATGGCGGCGATGTGGTCCCAGTCGATGCCGTGACGTAGCCCCAAGGTGAGGGAGGTGATCAGCAATCCGACGGTCATACGCGCCACAGCATAGGACGACACCCGTGCCGACGACACCCGCAAGGTGCTCGTTTGAAGCGGCGGTCCGGCTGCGCAGGCGGACTCGGAACCAACTACGAATGGTGACGATGGACTTCTTGCTCGACCCCGACCTCCAAGCCCTGCAGGTCCGCGCCCGGACGGTGGCTGACGAAGGCGTGACCACGTACGGGCGGCACAACGACAGCTGGATCAACGGCTTCTCCAAGGCGTTCGCCCAGGTGATGGCCGCCGAGGGTTGGATCGGCATGGGCTGGCCGAAGGAACACGGTGGGAGAGCGCGGCCGCCGATCGAGCGGGTGATCGTGGCCGAAGAGATGATCGCGGCCGGGGCACCGATCGCGGCGATGTGGTTTGCCGACCGGCAGATGGGGCCGACCCTCATCGCCTATGGCACCGCTGACCAGCAGGCCGAATACCTGCCCAAGATGTTGGCGGGCGAAACCACCTGGTGTATCGGGATGAGCGAACCCGACTCCGGATCGGACCTGGCCTCGCTCAGCTGTTCGGCGGTGCGCGATGGCGACGACTTCGTCATCAACGGACAGAAGATCTGGACCAGCTTCGGCGACGTCGCCGACTACTGCTACCTCATCTGTCGAACCTCGAGCGACGGCCCACCGCACAAGGGCATATCCGAAATCATCGTGCCGATGAACCTGCCTGGCATCGAGGTTCGGCCGATCATGGACATGACCACCAACCAGCACTTCTGCGAGGTCTACTTCACCGACGTCCGCGTGCCGGCCGAGAACCTGGTGGGCGTCGAGGGCGATGCCTTCAAGCAGACGATGGTGCAGCTGCAACACGAGCGCGGCGGCATCGACCGCCTCGTGTCGAATCGGGCGTTGTACGACAACGCACTCGAACGGGCCGACCGCACCGATCCGCTGATTCGACAGGAGATCGCCAAGCTCGAGTCGGGCTACCGCATCGGCCGGCTGCTGGTCTATCGCGAGGTGCTGCGACAGGCTCCCGAGGGCTTCAGCGCTGCCACCAAGTGCTACTGCACCGAACACGAGCAGCGGGTGGCGCAGTTCGTCGCCCGCGTGCTGGGAATGGATGCGTTGGCGTTCGACGACGTCACCCACGGCATCCTCTACGCCCCCGGCTACACGATCATGGGCGGCACATCGAACATCATGCGCAACATCCTGGGCGAACGAGTTCTCGGCTTGCCGCGCGAACCGCGATAGCGCAGCGCGTCGCCGCAGGCGGTCGGTCCTTGGGCCCCTCGGTCCCGAAGCATCGCGCGCCGATGGCACGGGTCGTGCGTAAGGTTGTGAATGGCTGACGACGACCTGATACGGGTGCCACGCCCGGAACGGGCGCCGCTGCCGGCCATCTTGCGACGCCTCGGTTTCGCCTTGACGTTGGTGGTGTTCGTCGCCCTCGTCGTGCGCATTGGCCGCGCCGGGTACGTCGATGTGGCCGGCACCCCGATCACATTCCTCGACGCGCTGTACTACGCATCGGTCACGGTCACGACCACCGGTTACGGGGACATCACAGCGGTGAGCGACAGCGCCCGCCTGGCCACGATCGTGTTGATCACGCCGGCCCGCATCGTGTTCCTGATCCTGGTGGTCGGCACCACGGTGGAAGTACTCACCGATCAGACCCGCGAAATACTCAGTACACGACGATGGAGAAGACGTGTGAAGAACCATCACCTCATCTGTGGTTTCGGAGCCACCGGGCAGGCTGCCGCGGCCGACCTGGTCCAACGCGGGGTGGCGCGCGAATCAATCGTGGTGGTCGACCGCACGACCGAATCGATAGAGCGAGCGAACACCCTTGGCTTCGTGGCCATACTGGGCGACGCCACCCAACGCTCCGTGCTCACCCAGGCTGCGGTGCAAGACGCCAGCGCGGTCGTGGTGACCCCCAATCGAGACGACACCGCCGTGCTCATCACACTCACGGCGCGCGAGATGAACCCCACCGCGCACATCGTCGCCGGCGGGCGCGAAAAGGAGAACCTGCACCTGATGCGCCAAGGCGGAGCGGACGAAGTCATCGACGCAACCGCTGCGGTCGGCCGCATGATCGGCATTGCCACGCACGCACCGGCGGCCATCGGGGTGCTCGATGATCTGCTCGATTCGGGTACCGGACTCGACCTGGTCGAAGTGGCACCCGACATGGCATCGGGACAGCCGCGGGTGCCGGCCGGGGCAACGTTGGTGGCGATCATGCGCGACGGGACGCGTATCGACGCCGATGCGCCACTGCTTCCCAACGATCGACTCGTGCTTCTGCGGCCGCAGGGCTGACGCGTGGCGGGTCAGGCCGCCTCGATCGTCGGTTGGTCGACCACCGGCGCGCCGGCGATCATGACATCGACCATCATGACAAGGATCATGACGAGACTCACGAAGAGGCGATGAACCGCTCCACCGTCGCACAGATGAACTCGATGCCATCGTCTTCGATGGCATGGTTGCAGGGCAGCACGAGTCCGTAGTCCATCACGCGGTCGGCGTTGGGCAGGCCTTCGGCGGGTTGGCGGAAGGTGATGTTGGCGAATGCCGGCTGGCGGGCGGCGTTGCCGGTCCACACCATGCGGGTGTCGACACCGTTGGTTTCCATGAACTGCTGGAACTCACTGCGTCGGATGCCGGACTCGGGCACGATCTGAATGGGGAACATGTGCCACGCGGTGTCGATGCCCGGGGTGAGGCGGGGGAGCACGAACCGGTCGGGGTGCTGGGCGAAAAACTCGCACAGCAAGTCGTAGTTGCGCTTACGCCGCGCCAGATTGAGATGCAGCTTGCCCATCTGCACCACCCCGAACGCGGCCGACAGTTCTGACGGTTCGAAGTTCCAGCCCAGCTCGTCGAAGACGAACAGGTCGTCGTACTCGGTGCCGTCGGGCAACGCCGAGAAGAAGCGCCGTTCGCCCTCGGCCACGGGCTGGCCTTTCTTCGAACCCCACAACGCGACCTCGCTGCGCCGCCCCCAGCGTCGAAGCATGAGGCATCGATCGATCAGGTCGGGATCGTCGAGGCAGATCATGCCGCCGGTACCCGCGGCGGTGATGATGTGCGACAACGCAAAGCTCGTGAGCGACATGTCGGCCCGCAGGCCCGTGGGCGTGCCGTTCTGCGTGGCACCGAGGCAATCACACGAGTCTTCGATCACGACCAGGTCGTGGCGGTCGGCGATGGCCCGGATGCCATCCCAATCGGGACAGTTGCCGATGAGATTCGGCACCAGGATCGCGATGGTGCGATCGGTGACGGCTTCGTCGATCCGGGTCACGTCGATTTGATACGTGTCGGGGGTGATGTCGACGTACACCGGCGTGACCCCGGCGCGCGCCATCGGCGCAATGTCGGTCGAGAAGGTCACCGGCGAGGTGATGATCTCGTCGCCGGGCTGCGGCTTGAGCAGCTCGATCGCCAGGTACAGCGCCGACGAGCCGGAGTTGACCATGATGCCCTTCGCCTTGCCGAACGATTCGGCAACCAGGCGCTCCATCCGCCGCACGTTCTTTCCGATGCGCAGCGCGGTCGGGGGGCCTCGGAGCACCTCGACCACGGCGGCGATCTCCTCTTCGTCGTGCACGCTGCCGGCGTAGTCGATGCGTTGGACGGCTTCGTTCGACGGGGAAACAGCGGACGAACCGGTTGACGTGGGATCGCTCATGGCCAGAACCCTATGGGCCGGAACCTCATGAGATCGCGATCGGGCTGTCGCACCCGTGGGGGATGGGGCAGACTTGGCCCATGACCGTTCTGGATCCCGAGCTGTTTCTGCCCGAACCCGAGCCGGCGGAGGTTCGCTACACCGTGATCTCCGTCGACGATCACGTCGTCGAACCCCCGCACGTGTTCTCCACGTATATGCAGCCGGGCACTCGCGAGCGGGGCCCACAGATGATCGAGACCGAAGCGGGCCATCAGGTATGGAGCTTCGAAGGTGAGACCTTCACCCAGGTCGGCATGAACGCGGTCGCCGGACGTCGACCCGACACGGTCAAACTCGAACCCTTCCGCTTCGAGCAGATGCGACCGGGGTGCTACGACGCCGATGCCCGCATCGCCGACATGGATCTCGCCGGCATCTGGGCGAGCCTCAACTTCCCGTCGCAGATCACGGGGTTCTGCGGTCGCGTCTTCGCCGACGCCAACGACCGCGAGGTCGGCATCGACGCCGTACGGGCCTGGAACGATTGGCTGTTCACCGAGTGGTACCAGCCGCATCCCGATCGCATCATCCCGGGCGGCATCACGTTCCTCGCCGATTCCGCGGAGGCGGTCGCCGAGATCCACCGCAACGCCGCGCGTGGGTTCACCTCGGTCACGCTTCCCGAACGACCCCACGCCGTCGGGATGCCGTCGCTGTGGGAACGCGACTTCTGGGATCCGATCATGCAGGCGTGTGTCGACACCGACACCGTGATCTCGCTGCATGTCGGCAGCTCGGGCATGTACCCGTTTCCGGCCGGGTCGCCGGCACTGCAGCTGGGTGCCACGTTGTTCGGTCAGCTCTCGCTGGGCGCCGCGGCCGAGTGGTTGTGGTCTGAGTACCCACTGCGGTATCCGAGCTTGAAGATCGCCATGTCCGAGGGCGGAATCGGCTGGGTGCCGATGCTGCTCGACCGACTCGACAACCTCATCGATCGATCGCGCTACGGCCTGGGGTGGGACATCCGCCCCGCCGACGTGCTGCAACGCAATTTCTGGTTCTGCACCATCGATGATCCGTCGACGATCGAGCTGCGCCACCGCATCGGCATCGAGAACATCTGCTTCGAGACCGACTACCCCCATGGCGACAGCACGTGGCCGGGCGTGCAGCAGCTGCTCGACGACGTCTGGGGCCATATTCCTCCGAATGAATTGCGGATGATGTGTTCGGAGAATGCGGCGAAGCTGTACCGCCACCCGCTGCCCGAGTTGGTGTTGCCCCGTGACTAGCAACGCCGCACTGCCTGCGGACGGGTTCTCGCCGAAGCCCGACACGCTCATGCCTGAGCTGACGCCCCAACAAGAGCTGGTCCTGTTGGCGCGCTCATTGTGGCGCGAGGGATACAACGACCATCTCGCCGGCCACATCACCATCAACCGCGGCGATGGCACCCTCTGGTGCAACCCGTGGCTGCTCCATTGGGAAGAACTGCGCCCCGAGCATGTCATCGTCATCGACCTCGACGGCAACGTCGTGGAAGGCGACTGGCCGGCGCCGCTCGGCATCCCGCTCCACCTCGAACTCCACAAGGTCCGGCCCGACGTGCAGGTGGCCATGCACAGCCATCCGCTGTTCGGCACGGTCTGGTCGGACATCGGCGAGATTCCCCCGGTGCTCGATCAGAGTTCCGCGCTCGGCGGCGGGGGAGAGCTGATCCTCGTCGACGAATACGGGGGAACCGTCAACGACGCGACCGCGGCGGGGACCACGGTCGCGGCGATGGGACAAAGCGAGCTCGCCCTCCTCGCCGGTCACGGCGTCTTCGTGCTCGGGTCCACCGTCCGCGCGGTGCATCAACGCGCCATCGCGCTGGAGCAGCGCTGTCAGCGAGCCTGGCATGCGCGCGCCATCGCGTCGGGTGAACTCCGCACCCCGCTACCCGCCGCCTTCCTCGACCAGATGCAGCAGAGCGAGGGAAACGGGTTCATCGGTTTCTGGGAAGCCGCCGTTCGAACCGAGCTACGGCACTGCCCCGACCTGCTCACGTGACGCATCCCTTCGGGGGTGTGGCGATCGCCGGCGTCTTCAACACCGAACAAGCCCGACGACTGCCGGGCGAGTCGGTGTTGAGTCTCACGGTCAAGGCCATCCTCGGCGCGTGTGGCGACGCCGGCATCGACGCCGGGGAGATCGACGGTGTTGTCGGCATGGGCGCCGGCGAGGTCATCTACGAGCTCGGACTCGCTCCTGCCATTCGAACGAACGCTGGGACCGGCATTGCGTCGGTCATTTCCGCCGCCCAGCTGATCACCGGCGGGCAGGCGTCGGTGGTGGTCGTGGCCGGCGCCGGTGCCGCGCTTCTCTCCGACGATGGGTCGGCCGCCAGTTGGACCCGGCCGGCGAACGAGCTCGTGGCCAGCTACGGCCTGTTCACGGCTGCCGAATTCGCCCTCATGGCCAGGCGACACATGGTCGAATTCGGAACCACCCGCGAACAGATGGCCCACGTCGCGGCGACCATCCGGAACAATGGCTCGGCTCACCCCGAGGCGGTCTACTCCGGTCGGGGCCCCTTCGTCGCCGAAGATGTCGTGGCTTCTCCTCCGGTTGCCGAACCGTTCAATCTGCTCGACTGTGCCACGACGTCAGAAGGCGGCGCAGCCGTATTGTTGACGTCCGCCGAGCGGGTCCCCGACCTCGCCACCGACGCAGCGTTCATCCACGGTGCGGGCGTCGACGCTTATGGCGCTGCGTACACGCAGGCCCCCTCGTTCGACCGTCGGGGTCGCGATGGTGAACCAGCC
>RCMY010005284.1_pt1 | contig 11001 bp, 11 predicted proteins | sample 2041341 | NCBI WGS metagenome assembly RCMY01 (sample SAMN09708234, study PRJNA481090) | Marine sediment metagenome, whole genome shotgun sequencing project.
ACCAGGCCATAGAACAACGCAATGGCGAGGGCGAGCGCAATGGCAACGGGGATACTGCGGTCGTTGCTGACGCCGATCAGAACCATGGCTGATGTCGCCACCTGCGCAACGACCGACAGGTCGAGGTAGTTTGCGCTGATGACGACGAACGTCATGCCAACTGCGACGATGCCGATCGGTGCGGCGCGGTTGAAGACATCGGTGATGTTGGCCAACGAGGCGAACCCATCGACGAAGATGGCAGCGAAGAGCACGAGCAACACGCTGAACACGAAGATGCCACGTTCTGACAACCATTCGAGTGCATTGAAGCTCCTCGCCTCAATGCCCGCTTCTTCGGCGTCTTCGACCACGCGATCGACCACACCCAAGCCGAACGCCTGTGGGCCCTGTCGGCAGGACTCACCGGCGTCGACGCATTCGGCTGACGTGCCGAGAAGTAATTGCGGCACGGTTTGATCCGAAACCGGCGGGGGTACGAACCCTTCACAACACAACGCATCCGGATCCGGAAAACCCCACAGCGCTCCCTCCCCCTGCGCTGTCGGGACCGTGTTCTCCCCAGATCGCTCCGGCGCCGGATGTCTCCCATGAAGCGAAGCCTCGGTGATCGATCCCCCCTCGGTCCCGAGGCTTCGCCGCGTCCGGGGTGTGGGTGCAGGTTGCGATATCGATAAAGGTAACGTACTATCGTTAACGTAGTCGACAGGTCGAGAAGGGCTCGACTCGGTCGATGCAGCAGGAGACCCTCACATGGGACATTCCGATCACGTCCATCAGGACAACACACGTCAGGCGCGACGATGGTCTCGCCGGAAGGGAGGCCTCATGGGCCACCGACACGAACACTTCGCCGAGCACTCGCGCGGCGGCCACGGCGGCGGAAGGCATCGAGCCCGCCGCGGCGCTGCCGTCGAAGCAGCACTCATGCTGCTCGACGAGCGGCCGATGCACGGCTACGAACTCATCGGTGAGATGAGCGAGCGGAGTGGGGGGCGCTGGCAACCGAGCCCGGGAACCATTTACCCGGCGCTGAACCGAATGGAGGAACGCGGTCTCATCGAAGCCGAAGAGGTCGACGGCAAGCGTCGTTTCACGCTGACGTCGGATGGGCGAGCTCGTGTTGCGGAAATGCGCGAGGCGCCAGGCGCCGGCGCTGCGCCGTGGGATGACCCGGGGACGGGGCGCCGCGGGGATCTGCGCGGCAGGGTCGCCGAACTGGTTGGCCAGGTCCGCCAGATCGGCCGGTTCGGCACACCCGAACAGGCCGAGGCGGCTGGCACCGTGCTCGACGACGCCAAGCGTCAGCTCTACGCGATCTTGGCCACGAACCCGGCGGAGCCCCAGGACGAGGACGCCTGACGCTCCCGTCAGACGGGCTCGGGTCGAGGGCCGAAGTCGGGGCCCTCGGTACGGGTCTTCTTCAGCTCGAAGAAGCTGTCGATGTCCATCATCGCGATCAACGCGTCCCACATCTTGAGGCTCTGCTCGGTCGGCGGGACCTTGGTGATGACGGGGCCGAAGTAGCCCACCCGAACGCCCTGGGAGTTCGTGGTCGCGATGATCGGCGTGCCGACGTCTTCACCGGTGAGCCCGAGACCGTCCTTCATGCTGGTGCGGATGATCTCGTCCCACGACTCGTCGTCAGCGGCAGCGGAGTGCGACGGGTCGAGACCGACGGCGGTCAGCGCGTCGGCGATGTCAAAGTCGAGTTCTTTGTCGTGGTGAATGCGTGAGCCGAGCTCCCAGTAGAGCTTGAACACATCCTCGTTCCCGGCCTTGTTCGTGGCGCCGGCGGCCCGAACGGCTTCCAGAACCCGAAGCATCCGGTGTGTCTTCATGGCCGGTCCGTAGTAGTCGGAACCCTCGGGCGGCTCGTTCTTGAACAGCAGGCTGATCGGCTGCCACGTGATCGCGACGTTGCGGTTGGGCTTCACTTCGTCGACGACCCAACGGGCCGTCTCCCAGCAGAATGGTCAAATCGGATCGATCCAGAAGTCGATCGCAGTGGGGGTGTCGCTCATGTGTTCGAGCCTTTCACGGTGGGTGGACTTCGAAACGTCTGGAGAGATGTGCGGAGACAATGACCGCTCAGGTCGCGGCGCGAGAAATGCCGAGGCCGCTGCGGGCGTTGCGACCGAAACGTTCGATTTCGGTCCCGAGGTCGAGAGATCCGATCGAGGCTCGGGCGGAGACGTCGGCCTCGGTGAGGTCGGCAGCGGGAATCAGCCAGACGACTTCGAACTCGAGGCCGTCGGGATCCTTGGCGTAGAGACTCTTGGTCGTGCCGTGGTCGCTCGCTCCGACGAGCGCGCCTGCTGCGCCCAGCGTCTCGGAGAGATCCTCGAGTTCGCCGAGTGTCTCGACCTCCCACGCCAGGTGGTACAGGCCGACGGTGCCGCGGCCAGACGGGTTGGCCCCAGCGTCAGAACCGACGGCGAACAGGCCGAGGTCATGGTCGTTGTCGGACCCGGGCGCCTGCAGGAAGGCGGCGCCGGGAAACTCCGAGACCACGCAGAAGCCGAGTTGGTCGATGTAGAAGCGCTTCGACACTTCGACGTCGCGGACGTGGAGTACCGCGTGATTGAGCCGGTGGATTCCCATTCTGGAAGTCTATCGTGTGATTGCGTGCGCAATCAATTAGGAGCGCTGGCGCTTGCGGTGGTCTGCAGTGTGGGTGCGGCTCGCGCAGCGTGAGTCGGAGCAGAATCGCTTCGACCGGTTGCGGGTTGCGTCATAGAAGAGGTGCTCACAGTCGTCGGCGCCACACACACCGAATCGGATCGTTCCGTTGTCGCAGACTTCTTGCGCCAACTCCATGAAGATGTCGGCCAGGACCTGGTCGTCGAAGCGTGCGGTTGCCGGAGTCCAGTGGATGTGGGGGCCGGCTCCGTCGTGTTCGACGATCGACGGAGTGATGGGCAACTCGGTCAACTCTTCGGTGACGCGTGCCGCCGCTGCGTCGGTGTCGAGGTCGGGGAGGGCGCTGAGGAACGGTCCGAGAGAGGTGAAGCGATTCCCCACGCGGACCATCGACGCTGCCGACGCGTCTCGGGCGCGGCTGAATCCGGCGTTGGTCAGCAACGGCCGTGGATTCGTGGTCGGATCGTCGACGAGGGCGTTGTGCAGGTCGACCATCGCCTCGAGCGTGAGGCGGTGCTCGTCTGTGACGGATGCGACGTACATGGTGGCAATCGTAACGCGGGAGAGAGTTGCGTGAGGAGCTATGGCCAGTTAGAACCTTACGCCCGACAGGAGCTAACGCCTTGACACTCCTTACCCACACGACCTCGACTCGCCCATGTTGGTGAGACGGCCCCGGGAGGTGCCGACCAATGACTGCAATCTTCGTCACGATCATGATCGTCGTCGCCAACGTGATGGGCGCCGGCATGGCGTACCCGCAAGCATCCAAGCTGATCCGCACCGGCAACACGCGAGGCGTGTCGGGCGTGTGGGCGGGCGTCAGCCTCACGATGAACATCTGGTGGTTGGCCTACGGTCTCGCCAACGACCTGTGGGGCTTGGTGCCCGTGTCGGGCATCGCCGCAGTCCTCTACGTAGCCATCATCGTCGCCTACCTCCGCTCGGTCGGGCGGTCGGCGGTCGGCGGCGTCGTGCTCGGCGCCGTGGTGCTGGGCCTGGTCCCTGCACCCTTCCTGGCCTTCGGCGGATGGACGGTCGCTGGGCTCGCAATCGGCCTCTGCTACGGCATGCAGCTGGTTCCGGCGGTCTTCGCCGCCTGTCGAACTCGCGAACTGCACGGTGTGGCCCCGAGCACATGGATCATGGCATGGATCGAAGCAGTGATCTGGACGGCCTATGGACTCTTCGTGGTCGACACCGCACTCCTCGCAGGCGGAATCAGCGGAGCGGTGATGGCATCGTTGATCCTCGGTCGGCTCGCCGCGACGGGACATCAGCCCTTCCGGGTCTGGCGTCCGGCCCGAGCGTTGGCCTGAGTCGCGTGACGTTTCGCGCAGCCCCCGAGTACGATGGGGTCGTCAACGTGAGTCATTATCAGGCTCGAATCACACAAGGAGCCAATATGGCTACAGGTATCGTCAAGTTCTTCAATGACGAGAAGGGCTTCGGATTCATTACTCCGGACGAGGGCGGCAATGACGTCTTCGTGCACTATTCCAACATCGTTGGCTCGGGTCGCCGTTCGTTGAACAACGACGCGAAAGTCGAGTTCGAAGTCGCCCCTGGGCGCAAGGGTCCAGAAGCAGTTGACGTCAAAGAAATCTGATCTGAGAGGGGGCGACCTGCATGGCATCCAGCCCGCAGAGTTACCAGAAGCGGCAGCGCGAACTTCGCAAGAAGGAACGCAAAGCCGAGAAGCAAGCGATTCGCCACGGCCGTAGTGCCGAAAAGAAGGAGGCCGGAGAGGACGACGGCCCTGACGAGGATGCATTGCTCGAAGAGTTCCGCATCCTCAATGAACAGTTCGCCGAGGGCGGGGTCGAAGAGAAGATCTTCGAGTTCCGAAAGGCGGAGATCTTCCACCAAATGGGTCTGGGCGACAAGCCCGAGCCGTTGGAGGACGAAGAGGCACCGGCCGAGGCCGACGCCTGATCAACGTTCAATGACGTGAGGGTGGCCCCCGGAGCAATCCGGGGGCCACTGTCGTTTTCGGCCAGGCCCGTCCAGACCATCGTCTTCGACCAGCGACGGGCGAGCCTCGCAAACCGGTACATCAGGCCGCTCAGCGGAGGTGTCGGCGCCGGCCGCTCGGCGTCATCAGGGTTGGCGGATGGTGACGTCGGTGACGTTCGGGTCGGCGAGGATCTGTTCCTCGGTGAACGCGACCGTTCGCCAGTTCTTCTCGCTGAACCGCACGGTCTGGGTGGCGAACACGTCGGAGTCGCGCTGGCCGGTCTGGCCGTACGTCAGGATCGCTGAGGCCTGGACGCTGTCGCCCGTGTAGTCGACGACGAGAACGAAGCTGCTGCCGAAGTTGACCGGGTGGCCGTTGCCGCGCAGCGCGCCGCCCGGCGCGACGATTTCCCCGCGAGTGGGGGCCGGCTCGCGCGAAGAGCCACGGTCGGACCACGACACGACGTTCGTGACGCCTTCCCGGTTCGTGCCGCCGTGCAACGAGATGCGCTCGCCGGACCGCTCCGTGAACTGAGCCGTTCCCAAGGTGGAGTCGACGGCGAATCCTGCCTTGACCAGCGTCTGAACGCCGCGCGCGACGGCCTGCAGGATCGCCGTGCCGTCGTCGGTGAAGCCCCCGGGAGTGCTGTATGGCCGTGCAGGGTCGAACGGCTCGTTGAAGAGGGGCCCGGCAGTTCTGAAATCGGCAGCATCGAAACGCGACAACACCTCGCGCCACAGCAGGGCACCCGCGCTGTCGAGATCGAAGCGACCGTCCCAACTCGCGAGCACGTCGCATGCGGCCACCAGGTCGACAGATTCGGCTGGCAGCGCGATCGTGCCGTCCTCGGCGGCGAGATCGGCGACATCGACGAGCGGGTTGGCCCGACACAGTTCCACGACCCCCTGGCGGAGGAGTCTCGCGGTGTGGGCAGTGTTGTCGAAGGTGGCGGTCCGCAGCTCCTCAGCGGTCCAGTTGCCGTCGGGCCCGGCAAGTTGCAGGGAGTTCGCGTCGGCGAGCACGGCGGCGTTCTGTCTGGTGCGCATCGACAGCGGCGCGTTCTGTTCACCGTGGAGCAGCGAGAAGTCGCCGCTCAACTGGAACTCGGCGCTGGGCGTCCAGAAGCTGTCGTTCGCGTTGAACACGTAATCTGTGCGCAGGGTCTTGGGCTGCTCGGCGAAGGGGACGAGGCCGGGGTCGCGGGCTCCCTCGACCTCCTCCCATCGGAATCGCGAATCGGATCCGTCGAGCAGGATCACCCCTTGGTCGAACGCCACGCTGGCGAGCCCGCCCTGGGCGCGCTGGTCGAGGTACAGCAACTCGGCCTCGGCGGACAGCTTTGGCGTGGCCGAAGTGTCGGCGTACCAGGCTTCGCCGTTCGCTCCGACCGCGACGGTGTTGAACAGTGGGATCCCCTGGTGGCGTTGGTGGGTCTTGCGGAGATCAACGAGGTCCGTCACGTCGAGCAGGTCGGCGTAGAACTCGATGAACTCGTTGTTGTCGATGTTGGCGTCGCGGTAGGTCAGCACTTGCTGGTCGGTCCAGCCGACGCCCGGGAAGTCGATGATCGGGCCGAACTCGCTCGCGTACAGCGTGCGCGACTCGGTGTCCACGGTTCCGTCGGGACGCAGGATCTCGACAATGTGATCGGATGCCGTCATCGGTTGTGGTTCGCCATCGACGAGATAGGTCGTGGGCGAGGCCGGATCGAGTGTGAGGGAGTATGCCGTGAAACGGTGCCCGGCCGACGTCGTGTGGGACCAAGCAACACCCTCGGTGAAGCCGATGCCGATCCCAGGCAGGCCCGACAATTGTGCGCCGTAGATGTCGATCTCGCCCGGCACGGTCAGGTGGGATTCGGCAAAGCGCAGCTCGCCCTCCCACGGGAAGTGTGGGTTGGCGACGAGCATGGCGCCAGTGCCGGCTTCGGTGCGCTCGGCGCCGATGCCCCACGCATTGGAGCCGAGGTCGTCTTGGCGGAGCGAGCTGAAATCGACGTTGCTCATGCCGCCGGTGCGTGATGGCAACGATGCCTCGGGAACATCAACCGGTGCGACATCGGGAGCGGCGTCCGGCTCGTCGGGAAGCTCCTCCGGGTCGGTCGGCGGCTGTGCGCTGGCGATGAAGTTGAGGAAGTTCGCGCCGCTCGCCAGGAGCGCCACCGAGCGCGCATAGGTGTACACCTCGACCGGCTCGACCGGCCGCACCCATGCCGCGCCCGCACACCACCCGGTGAGGCCGGTGTCGCCCTGGTCGGTGAGGAACTGATTCCATCCCGCTGCAAAGCCACCGAACTGTTCGACGATCTCGGGTGGCGCTGCCTCGAAGTCGGTGGCGGCGACGCCGACGATGTCGATCGCCCGCCACGCAAAGTCGCTTTCGACGTTCTGGCCACTGTCACCTGGGCCGAGGTTGCGGGCGCGTTGGCCCTGAACCTTGAGGACCTGGTCGAGCAGCGTGCAGCCGTAGTCGCCGCCACTCACGTAACCCTGGCCGAAGGCGAGGTCGGCGCGGTTGCGGCCCGTGATGTGGGGGACACCGTCTGCTGTGCGCCGGATGTTCGCCTCGAACGTGGGCGGTACCACAGGCGTTGTGGTGGTCGTGGTTGTCGTGGAGGTGGTGGTCGTGGTCGTGCTGGTCGTGGTGGTGTCCGGGGACGTGGGCAACGGAATCGACTGGGGCCCCTCGCCCGGGCTGCATGAGACGGCGACGATCGCAGCAGCAACGAGCCCCGCGACCAATCTCGTTCTGGCGCCCGATGCGCTCCGTCCCATCGTCTGCACGACTGGCAATAGTGCCAGATCGGAGGCCGAGTGGTTCAGCGAGAACAGCGAGTCACACAGAACTTTTCGTCCGGCGCGGTCGATCACCGCGAACCGGCCCGATCGTGGGCGCGAGGCGACGAGTAGTCTTGAGGGTGATGACGGTGCTTCGAGTCGCGCTCGCCCAGCTCAACCCAACGGTGGGAGCGCTCGACGCCAACCTGGCGAAGTTGTGTGACGCGTACGACGAGGCGGAGGCTGCGGGATGCGACATCATCGCATTCCCCGAGCTGTCGACGATGGGGTACCCGCCCGAAGACCTCGTGCTCAAGCCGGGCTTCGTCGAGGACAACATCGAGATGCTCGGTCGGTTCGCGGCACGCACCCGACGCTGTGCTGCGGTCGTGGGATTCGTCGACTCGGATCGCGACCTCTACAACGCGGCTGCGGTGTGCGTGAACGGCGAGGTCGTCGGGAAGTATCACAAGCGTCTGTTGCCCAACAGCACCGTGTTCGACGAGCAGCGTTACTTCACGCCGGGCCACGACTCGGACCCGCTGGAGCTGTATCTGATCGGTGGCGTGAAGGTCGGGGTGTCCATCTGTGAGGACATCTGGAGTCCCTTCGGTCCTGTCGCCGAGCAGGCCGCTGCCGGCGCCGAGGTCAACATCAACATCAACGGCTCACCCTTCGCCACGGGCAAAGGTGCAGTGCGCGAGCGGCTGCTCGGCACCCGCGCCGCGGACTCACATTGCGCCGTCGTGTACGTCAACCAGGTCGGCGGGCAGGACGAGTTGGTCTTCGACGGTGGTTCGCTGGTCTTCGACCACGAAGGCACGCTGCTTGCCCGCGGCGATCAGTTCGCCGAGCAAGTGCTGATCGTCGACGTGCCGGTCCCGCCGGTGTACCGCAAGCGCCTCCTCGATCCTCGCGGCCGCGTCACGGACGCCATGTTGCCCGTCGTCGAAATCACCTCGGCGCCCCTTCGCCACGACGAACCGGTCGAAGCACTCGCCGCACCGATCACTGAACCGTTCGACGCCGACCGCGAGCTCTACGACGCACTCGTGCTGGGCACGCGCGACTACTGCGTGAAGAACGGCTTCTCCGATGTGGTGATCGGCTTGTCTGGTGGCATCGACTCGTCGATCATCGCGGCCATTGCCGTCGACGCGCTCGGCGCCGACCATGTGCACGGCGTGTCGATGCCGTCGCGCTACTCGTCGGATCACTCCAAGTCCGATGCTCAGTTGCTTGCGGAATCACTCGACATCGACTTCCGCACGATCTCGATCGAGCCAGGGTTCAGTGCGTTCATCGACATGCTCGAGCCGTCGTTTGAAGGCCGCGAGCCTGGCCTCACCTACGAGAACATCCAGTCGCGTTGCCGCGGACAGCTGCTCATGGCACTGTCGAACGAGTTCGGATGGATGGTGCTCACCACGGGCAACAAGTCGGAAGTGGCTGTCGGCTACTTCACGATCTACGGGGACTCGGTGGGCGGTTACGCCGCGATCAAGGACGTGCTCAAGACCCGGGTGTACGACCTCTGTCGATATGTGAACCGTCGCGAGGGTCGCGAGATCATTCCGGAGAACGTCATCACCAAGCCGCCGTCGGCCGAGCTGCGACCAGACCAGCGCGACGACGACAGCCTGCCGCCCTACGAAGTTCTCGACCCGATCCTCGAACTGTACGTTGAGGACGATCGAACCGCCGGTGAGATCATCGAGCTCGGCCACGATGCCGAGATGGTTCGCCGGGTGACTCGCCTCGTCGACATCGCGGAGTACAAGCGTCGTCAGTCCCCGCCCGGTGTGCGAGTCAGCCGCAAGGCATTCGGCAAGGATCGAAGGATGCCGATCACCTCCCACTACCGAGGCTGACCCGGGCCAGATCGCCCGCTGGCTGCGTTCCGTCGTCGCTGCTCTCGGCCGAAAGGCCGCTCGGCTCGACGCGCAAGTCTGCCCGGGCTCTGCACGCGGTCAGTCGAGGGTCATCGAGGTGTTGATGTCGCCGGTTTCGCCCACGGCTCGTTTGAGCTGCGCCTCGCCGAGGGCGGTGAAGGTCGCGGTTGATTCGGCGCGAACGACACCCTTCAGGTTGAGGATGCGACCGGCGGTCGTGATCTCGCTGTCGGTCTGCTCGACGATCTCGGCCTCGACGACATGGGGTTTGTCGACGTAGATCGCCCGGTGGAACTTCGTCGACATCTCGGACGTGACTGCCCACTGGCGGCCGATCGCGATGCACGCCCACGCCATCGCTTCATCGAGCACCGCGAGGGTGACGCCGCCGTGCAGCATGGTCGGCGCACCGCTGAAGGCGTCCGACAGGGCGAATTCTGCGGTGACGATGTCACGATCGGGGTCGTGGAAGAACGGGATCTGGAGCCCGGCCTCGTTGGTCTGATCACAGACGAAGCAGTTCGTCTCGTAGCCGAGGTCGTCGTTGTCCAGTCGAATCTTCCCCACGGACAGCACCGTAGGCGCGCCGATGGGTTCTTCGTGCGCGCTGGCGGCGACACTGGTTCAGTGCGCGATCCAATCGAATGCAACGACGAACTGCGATCAGCGATGGAGGCTCGACTCGACGCGCACGAACGCCTCGAACTCCCGCTGGAGGGGCGACGCCACGCGGCAGTGGCGATCGTGATCGTCGAGTCCCAGCGTGGTGACGACCCCGACGACCCCTACGAGTTCTCCGACGAAGAGATGCGCGTCATCCCCGGTTACATCGACGACGTCGCAGACCAGCTCGACGGGCGGATGACAGATGTCGCGGGCGGCGCCTCGTTCGTGCTGTGCCGTCGTAGTGCAGGCCTTCGGAGCCACGCTTCGCAGTGGGCGCTGCCCGGTGGTCGACTCGACGAGGGGGAAACAGTGCTCGACGCAGCGCTGCGCGAGACGTGGGAGGAAGTCGGTGTGCGCTTTGAGCCTGACCGGGTCCTCGGCGTGCTCGACGACTACGCCACCCGATCCGGATACGTGATGACGCCGGTCGTCGTGTGGGGTGGACCGGAGGTGGAACTCGCCCCGAGTCCGGACGAGGTGCTCGCGGCGTATCGGATCGGGCTGCACGAGTTGGCGCGAGACGACTCGCCCCGCTTCGTCGACATTCCCGAGAGTGATCGACCGGTCGTACAGGTGCCGCTCGGCGGCGACCTCATCCATGCGCCGACCGGTGCGGTGCTCGTCAATTTCCGGTGGGTCTGCCTCGACGGACGCCCGAGCGCGGATTCACGAGTCGACCAGTTCGAGCAACCCGTCTTCGCTTGGGGCTGAGCTCGACATGTGAGGTCCGGTCTACCTCTGCGGCAGTTTCCTGCGGCCGGCACATCGTCACCGTGCTGCGGGCGACCCTGCACTCGTTGGTCGCCTACCGACCTGAATGCCCGAAGCCGCCGCCACGGTCTTGGCCGTCCAGATCCTCGGTGACCTGCCACTCGACGTGTGCGACGGCTTGGACCACGAGTTGGGCGACGCGGTCGCCGCGTTCGATCACGTAGTCGGTCTCGGGGTCGGTGTTGACCAGGATGACCTTGATCTCACCTCGATAGGCGGCATCGATCAGTCCGGGCGCGTTGACGATGCTGATGCCGTGCTTCAGCGCCATGCCTGAACGCGGCAGCACGAACCC
>RCMY010005286.1_pt1 | contig 10997 bp, 8 predicted proteins | sample 2041341 | NCBI WGS metagenome assembly RCMY01 (sample SAMN09708234, study PRJNA481090) | Marine sediment metagenome, whole genome shotgun sequencing project.
CTCCCGCCACCCGACCTCAGGGTCCCAGCGCTCGCCCCGCCGTCGCTGCCCGCATTGACCGGCGCGCCCGTCGTTCCTCCGATGCCCCGCCTGTCGCTCGACGAATCAGACGCAGCAATCACGCTGACTGCCGATCTCGACGCCCCTCACAAAGAAAACCCGTACACCTTTCCGCAGGTCGTCGAAGCGACGCCTGCTGCTCCGGTGACCGGCCTCGCCGAGGCCTTCGAGCCACCACCCGTCGAGATCGAGCAGCTGGCCACACCGGCTGAGACCCCCGCATTCGTGTTGCCAGGGACACCGGCCTCGCCGGGCGCGGCGCCCGCGCCGGCCACTGAACCGCCTGCGGTGAACGCTCTGGAGCACAGCGCGGCGAATGAGCCGCTCGGCGCCCCACCACAAGTCGCCATGGTGATGCCGGCATTGCCAACGCTCGCTGGGGCGGCGCCCGCTCGGACGATCGCTGACGAGCAGTCGTCGCACCAACCATCCCAGCTCGGCGCAGCGCCGATGGCGTCGATTGCCGACGCGATCGCTGCGCCCGCGGCCAAGGCGCCGTCGGACGGCAGTCTTGTCCGGGGGCTTGCCCGAACCCTGGCCGCTGTCGTGCTCGCCGGTGTCGTCGGAGTCGGAGCTCACGTCGGCTATGACTGGTGGGAGAATCGCGACGCGACCGCCGTCGCCGGAGTCAACGTCGACGGAACCGACCTCGCATCGTGGCCCCAGGTCGACCCGCCCGCAATCAGGTACACCGACACGGTGACGGTCTTCGGCACCGACCTCGGACTCCGGACGCTCACAACACACCGTGAGATATCGAGCGGGCTGACACAAGCCGGCATCGTGTCGACCGACGCGGCGGGCGCCGTCGTGTCGCAGACCGAAGTCGACATCCGTGGCGAGCAATCCTTTACTCGCACAACACCCGAAGCGCCGTGGGCGCCCAGCTCTCAGGCGGACGCAGTGGCGCTGCTGGGTGATGCCTGGACGGCGGACGTGTTCACCGTTCGCGATCTGTTCCCGGCGGAAGCAATGCCGTACATCACCGTGTTGGAAAGCGTCGAACGAGTCTTGCCCATCAAGCCGTTGCAACCAGCCGCAAGAGGCCGTGCCGAAGAGGCGCCGATCGCCATCTCGACCGAGCCGACGAGCATGGTCTGGCAGTACCGAGTGATCGTCGACCTGGAGGCCTTCCGTGCGAATGAGACCATTGTCTTCCAAGAGTGGCAGCGCCGAATCGGCCGCAGCGCCGTCTCTCGGATGGAAGCCTGGGTCGACCACACCGGAATTGTTCGGCAAATCGCCGTCGACGTCGATGGTGTCCAAGTGACGCACACGTTGGTCGGTGGGGCTGCGGCATCCAATCGATTCGACACCAACCCACTCCTCGCAGCCGCATCAGAAACCGTCCCGGCGGCAGAGGCTGAACTCGCTCCCGTACCCGCACCCGTCGATTCCGTGAGCGCCGAGGTGGGCGAATGAGCTCAGCACCAAGTCCCATTGGGGCAAAGAGCTCGTCGTCGAGCATGGGCGGCGTGGCCGCGCTCCTTGGTCGCATTGTTGCAGCTGGCCTCGCTGTGGCTGCTGGCCTTGGCGGCTGGGTCGCTGTCGAGAAGTTCGACATCGCCATTCCCGCATCTGGAAACGGTTCGGCTGCGATTGCAACGGCCCTGCCCACGCTCGGCGACGGGCTGCCCTCGGCCCGGCTGCAATCGCCGGCTCCATGGCGCCAGTTCTCGCTCACTTACCAGTCCGATGCTCAGACGAATCACTTCTGGATCGACCTCGACGCCTGGCAACTTCGAATCGAATCGAGTGGCGTCAACGGCGACACAGCGGTCGAGATCCAAGGCGACCGCAGCTTTACCCGCGGTGCTGAAGGAGCCAGGTGGTCAGAACAGGACGTCCAAGGGACTCGCGACATCACGGCGTGGCTCATGGCCGACATCGGACCGTACGTGCTCACAGATCTCGTACCGCCACAAACACTGGGCTTCACGACGCTGGAACTCGAGGGGACCAGTCGCGGCGAACGGGTCTATGAGGTGATGGTCGATGCAGCCACTCTGCAGGAGGAGCATCCGCTTGCTCATCAGCGTTGGGCCGATGCCGTACGGCTCGTGGGCGACACGACCGGCGTCTATCGCATCAGAGTGCGTGAGGACGGCTACATCGTGCGGATCGATGGTGAAAACGCGTCGGTCCAATGGGATGACCTCAGCGGTGGCGTGGTGTTCTTCTCGCCACTGGACGCCAGCCCGCCGGTCGCCACCGTCGCACCTGTCGACCCGCTCGAAGTGGCCCCCGATGCTGGCGCAGAGCCGGCCGAGGTTGCACCTGCGGACGCACTTGCCGACGCACCTGTCGGCGACTGAGTACGATCGGCGGCCGTGGACGGGCCGATTGGGATGTTCGATTCGGGGTTCGGCGGTCTCACCGTTGCGCGTGCCGCCATCGACCTCCTCCCGAGCGAGGATCTGGTCTACATCGGCGACACCGGGCGGTATCCGTACGGCTCGAAGCCTCTTGCCGATGTCCGTACCTTTGCCCGCGAGCTGGCCCACAGCCTTGTCGACGACTACGGGGCGAAGGCAATCGTTGTTGCCTGTAATACGGCCACGGCTGCTGGTCTCGACGAGTTGCGTGCTGAACTCGACGTTCCCATCATCGACGTCATCGTTCCGGGAGCCCGAGCCCTTGTCACTACAACCACGACCGGACGCGTTGGTGTCATCGGCACTGTCGGAACGGTGTCATCTGGTGCCTACGTCCGGGCGATTGCGCAGAGCGGAGCCCCCGTCACGCTGACCAGCGCCGCCTGCCCTGGCTTCGTCGAGTTCGTGGAGCGCGGTCAAACCGTCGGTGACGAAGTGACGGTGCTCGCAGAGCGGTTGCTGGCGCCCGTTCGCGAGGCCAACGTCGATGCACTGTTGCTCGGTTGCACCCATTACCCGTTTCTTGCTCGAACGATCAGTGACGTGATGGGGCCCGGAGTGACGCTGGTGAGCTCCGCTGATGAGACTGCCTTCGCCGTGCAACAGCGGCTTGCCGACCTCGGTGTGCTGCGGAAGAGAGATGGCCGAGTGGGTACGCACCGGTTTGCCTCGAGCGGTGACATCGACGAGTTTCGTGAGCTCGGCCGACAACTACTCGGCCCGGAGCTCGACCACACCGAACGTTGGCCACCCGCCCACTGACCGGGACAACGAGACGGCGATGGCGCTACCTTGCGGGCCATGACAACTGCTGCGACCACACGGCCCGATGGCCGAGCCGACGACGAACTCCGCCCGTTTTCGTTCCAACGGGACTTCACCGAGATGGCCGATGGCTCCGTACTCGTGTCGTTCGGCGACACGCGGGTCCTGTGCACTGCAAGCATCGACGAAGATGTGCCGCGTTGGATGCGTGGGTCCGGCAAGGGCTGGGTCACCGCTGAGTACTCGATGCTGCCGGGCGCCTCGCCGGAGCGGATCAATCGTGAAGCAGCCAAGGGCAAGCAGAGCGGCCGGACCGTCGAAATCCAGCGCCTGATCGGCCGCTCACTGCGCGCTGCGTGCGACATGGAAGCGCTGGGGGAGCGTCAGGTCATTGTCGACTGTGACGTCCTGCAGGCCGACGGCGGGACGCGCACGGCGAGCATCTGTGGCGGCTTCGTGGCACTGCACGATGCACTCGAGCGAGTCGTACAGCGCGGCGATCTGCCGAAGAACCCCCTGCACTCCTTCTGCTCCGCGATCAGCGTCGGCATGGTCGGTGGCACCCCGGTCCTCGACCTGCCGTACGTCGAAGACTCGATTGCTGAAGTCGACATGAACGTCGTCATGCTGCGCCCGGTCACCGGCGGCGAAGCGAGCTTCGTCGAAGTGCAGGGCACCGCCGAAGGCATGACGTTCTCCCGCTCACAGCTGGACTCGCTGCTTGGTCTGGCCGAGAGCGGTCTCGCCACTATCTCCGATGCGCAGGTCGCATTGGTCGCCGACGCGCCGTCGCCTCGCGCGGCCCGCTGAGCTTGCGGCGCTCTGATGTTGCAGCTGGTGTGCGCTTCGGCCAACCCCAACAAGGTTGCTGAGATTCAGGAACTGTTGGATGGTCTGGTCGACTTGCAGCCCCGTCCGGCTGACGTGCCTGAAGTGGTCGAAGATGCAGACACGCTGGTCGGCAATGCTCGGCTCAAGGCGGCGGCAATCGTGGCAGCGACCGGGCTGCCCGCCGTGGCCGACGACACCGGGCTGTTCGTCGACGCGCTCGACGGAGCACCCGGCGTCTTCACGGCCAGGTATGCGGGGGAGGGGTGTAGCGATGCGGACAACCGGGCCAAGATGTTGCGGGAGCTCGATGCCGTCAGCGACCGCACTGCGAGGTTCGAGACGGTTGCCATGATCGTCTGGCCCGACGGCACCGAACTCGCTGTCGAGGGCGTCTGTCGCGGCTCGATCGCCGTCGCTGAGCGGGGCGCTAGCGGCTTTGGCTACGACGCGCTGTTCACGCCGGACGAGGGCGGGGGCGCCACGTTCGCGGAGATGGCCTCCTCGGCGAAGCACGCGATCTCCCACCGGGGTCGTGCCTTCTCAGCATTGCTCAGCGCGTTGGAACGACGGTGACAACGAATCCGCGGTGATCGCTCCCGGGCACGTCGAAATCCTCGACTGCGGTCGATACCAGGCCATTGCCCGTGAGGGCATGATCGAGCCGGACGAAGGCTGGGAAGGCCCCATCGGTTGGCCAGGACGTCGAAAAGCCGCGGCCCTGAGCACTGTGGGCCGAGACGAATCCGCGCCGGAGGAGATCTCGGAAAGTCGGATGCCAGTACGACGCGTTGAAGTCGCCGATGATGAGTGTCGGAGCCTCGGCAGCACTCCCCAATGCGCCGAAGGTGCCGAGGTCGTCGACCCACCCCTCGAACAAGAAGATCGGCGTTGGCGGGTGAACCCCGAACAGTCGGAGTGGCCCGTCTGGCGAGGTCATCGTGATGTCCAGGGTGTAGTTGATCGTGTCGGGGCGCTCGCCCTCCACGATCGGATATCGGCTCCACAGGGCGATTCCACCGGCGTACAAACCGTTGCGTTCGATCTTGAACGGGTACTCGGCGGAGAGCGGGTGGGCCAGCATGGCGGCCTGATGCTCTGCGGTGTACTCGCTCAACAGAATGACGTCGGCGTCACGCAGCAGCAGTTCGTCCGCCGCCTCGCCGACGATCGGGTTGGTGAAGAGCAGATTGACCGCAGCGATTGTGGTGCCCGTCGCCGTTGTGTCAGGAGCCGGCCGATCGGGAGTGAAGACCAGAGGTGACGCAAGAATCAGGCCGCTGACACCGATGAGACTGGAGGTCACCGCCAAGCGGTCGGCGTGAGCCCAGCACGCAAGTCCGGCCAAGGGAACAAGACCCAGCAGGACGTACGGCGTCAACGCCTGCGCCGTCGCAACGAATGTGAACCCGTTCCATCCGAACGTCTGCGTGATCATCAACACGCCTGCCGCAGCAGCAAGCAGCCACCCGACGAGCACAGATGCGCGCCGCAGGCCCTCAGAATTCACAGGTGCAGGATACGTCGGGGTCTGCGGCATCTGGAGTCAAGTAGCCGGACGAAGTCAGTAGCCTGCCGGTGCGCCGACGTAGCCCAATTGGCAGAGGCACAGGCTTTAGGTGCCTGTCAGTGCGGGTTCGAGTCCCGCCGTCGGCACAAGCAACGGCGCCCCTTCAGCTCGCGGGGATCCAGGCGCAGACGAGTTGGGTGACTTTGACGTCGGTCTTTTCCAGACCGACCTCGATCGAGGTGATCTCCTTCGCGAGTCCCATCCAAGTCGCATCGATCTCGGTCACTTCGTCCTCGAGTTCGATCTCGAGGTCCTCGACTTGCTCGATGAGCCGTTCCATCTTGCTCTCGGCCGTGTCGAGGCGTCCAGCCGACGCCTTGGTGACGCCGCGGCGGCGCGATGCGGTGCCCGCTTTGCCAAGGAGCCCCCCGAGCAACCCGCCCTTGCTCTTGCGCCCGCCGAGGAGCCCACCGAGAACCGAACCGGCAGTCGACAGGAACTCGCTGTTGCGCTTGTCCTTGGTCTGCTCCTCGAGTTCTTCGATGCGATCTTCCGCCGCTTCGATCTTGTTGCGCAAGGTTGTGGCCTTTGCCTCGTACTTGTCGCGGAGTTTCGCGATCTCGGCGTCCGCCTGGTCATCGGCGACCTTCAAGCAGCGTGCCTCGAAGGCGTCGGCGTCCTCACCCGGACGGCCGTAGAGCTTGAGGCCCGTGTTGGCTGGTAGCTCCAGAGTGAGCGTGCGAGTGAGTTGATCCTTGATGTCGCGCTCGACTTGAGACCAGAAGCCCTTGTTCGCAATCTTGCCGTCGCTCAGCCGGTACACGGCACCGTCAGGAGCGTTCGTGCGCAAGTCGCGGTCGTCGTAGTCGACCTGGACGATCTGGGAAGCGTCGATCTGCTCGCGCAGCGGGAAGAGCACTGCCTCGTATTCGTCGTCGTGGACGAGGTCAGCCTTGGTCTCGTCGTAGCGCAGTGCCACCCGGGCGACGACAGCAGCCTCCAGCCGTCCGCCGCGCGGATCGCCACCGACTTCTTCCAGCCAAGGTGCAGCGACGTCGACGTAGCGAACCGGCGACCCGTCGGCGACATCAGGCATGATCGCGCTCTCGTCGTCGGCCAATTCGGCAACGGGGGCCGGAGCAGCGACGGCCGGGGGAGCAGTGGCACTTCCTGCGGCAGCAGCGACTGCGGCGACCGGGTCGGGGGTCGCTGTGCTGTCGTTGCGCGACGGCCCCATCATCGTTTCGATTTGGTCGCGTGTCATCGGGCCACGGAGGTAGGACATCGCCCACCGTGTCGTGAACACCTCGGGGGTGTCCTTGCCAGCGCGACGCAGCATGAACTCGCGTTTGCCGAGGCCGGAGATCGTGTCGCCGACGGCCTTGATGTCGACGCCACCTGACGCTGACGACATACCGTCGAGGAGGCGGGCTTTGTCGCGGTCGGTTTGCAAGCGGCCGATCATCCAGGTGCCCGCGTTGGAGATCGCCTTGTAGTCGATGTCGACCGGGTTCTGAGTAGACAGCACGACGCCGACGCCAAAGGCACGCGCCTGCTTCATCAGCAACATGATCGGCTTCTTGGTCGGCGGGTTCGCGGTTGGCGGGAGGTACCCGGCGACTTCATCCATGTAGAGCATCGCCCGCAGATCAGTGGTGCCGCTCTGTGCACGCATCCACGTGACGAGCTTGGACAGCACCAGCGAGGTGACGAACTGTCGCTCGGTGTCGGACAGATGCGCAGTGGTGATGATCGCACAGCGGGGCCTGCCGTCGGGCGTGTACATCATCGACTGGATGTCGAGTGGTGCGCCTTGGCCCCAGGCGGCAAACGACGGCGACGCGAGCAGTCCATTGAGCTTCATCGCCAACGCCATGCGGTCTTTCTCGGGGAAGAACTGGTCGAGCTCGAAGACACCGAGCTTGCGGATCGGTGGGTTCGCAACGTCGCCGACCAGCGTCATCAGGTCGATGTCCTTGCCGGCCTGCCACGAGTGGTTGATCAGGTTGGAGAGCAAGATGTGCTCCCGGCTGGACAGCGGATCAGCATCGATGTCGACCAAGCCGAGCAGTCCGGTCACGTACCCCTCGATCTCGTCGCCGACCACTTCGGCATCGCTGAGATCGGCAGGAACCTGGAGCGAGCCGACGATGTTCAGCGCAACACCGGACTTCGAGCCGGGTGTGTAGATCGTGAAATCGGTGTTCGCCCGAAGCGTTCCGATGTCGGAGCCGGCGAGGTCCCAGCCGCCCAGGCCTTTCGTCCAGAGCGCGGCCTGGCTCGCAGCGAAGTCGTCCGGCGTCTGCCCAGCATTCTTGGCCTGCGCTTCATCGATCCACGGGCGGAAGTCCGTCGGCGCCAGGTTCGGGAACGTGAGGCACAGGTTGGTGAGGTCGCCCTTCGGATCGATGGCAATGACCGGGAGTCCCGACTTCAACGCTTCCTCGATGACGATGACACCGAGGCCGGTCTTGCCCGAGCCGGTCATGCCGACGATCACGCCGTGAGTCGTCAACTTGTCGGTCGCAACGCTCACATGGCTGGACGAATCAGAAGTCGTCCGCTCATGGGTTGCCGGGTTGATTGCGCCGCCGAGGAAGAGGTCTGCCATGCGGCGCAGAGTAGCGCCCCACGACGTTCTCAGGAGCTTGCTGCAGTCACTGACGGCAAGAAGCTCCCGAAAACGTCAGCCGGCCGGGGGTCTACGATCGCGGCCATGACCTTCACCGGGTTTCCAGCCGAGGGCATGGACTTCTACGAACAACTCGCAGCCGACAACACCAAGACGTTCTGGGCCGACAACAAACATCGGTACGTGGACCAGGTCAAAGCGCCGATGCTCGAGTTGGCAGACGAACTCGCAGATTTCGGGCCGTTCCATTTGTTCCGTCCGCACAATGACTTGCGGTTTTCGAAGAACAAGCCGCCGTACAAAACCCATCAGGGCGCCTATGGCGAACTCGAAGGGGGCTCGGGCTACTACGTCCAGTTCTCGGCGGAGGGGTTGATGATCGGCTCCGGCTATTACGCGATGGCCAAGGACCAGCTCCAGCGTTTCCGCGAGTTGATCGACGCCGACCGCACCGGCGTCGAGCTCACCGACATTGTCGCATCGATGCGGAAGCTGAAATACGACGTCACCGCAATCGACGAACTCAAGACGGTGCCGCGCGGGTATCCGAAGGACCATCCTCGTGTCGAACTGCTCCGGATGAAGGGCTGCCTGGCGACGAAGAACTTCGGCACGCCGAAATGGATCCACTCCAAGGGCGCAGCCAAGCGGATCAGGGACCACTGGGCCGCCACGCGTCCGCTGACCGATTGGCTTGACTCCCACGTCGGGCCGAGCACCCTGCCCCCTGACGACCGCCCGTTCTGACGTTGGGGGAAGAAGGTTTCGCGCAGCTTGGTTGGCCGACGACTCGAGAATTTGACAGAATGTAAAAGTGACCCATGTAGACGTCGACCCCGCCACCGCATCCGCTCTCGAAAATCAGTTCGGGCTGGCCGACCGGATCGTCAACGAACAGGCGTTGGAAAACAGCATCCAGCGTTTCCGCGAGCAAGGCATCACCTTGCCGACGTTCGCCGAACTCGCCGACCCGTCGACATTCGACCAAGCAGAGAAAGTCGGCGACGCCGATCCGCAAGGTCCTGACGCGCGCAACCTGTGGCGGTGCCATTGGTACAACGATCTGCAGGGAAACCGTGTCGACGTTCCCGAGCATGTTGTCCTGCCGTCGACGCTCACCGGCGTCGATGCGCCGATCATCGTGGTGTTCGGCGATCGCTTCCCGATGATCACCGCCCACAAGGTGCTCGCCGCATACTCGTGCTTCGCCCCACGTGTCGTCACCGGGCAGTTCGACCCGACCGTGCACCGCGCCGTCTGGCCGTCCACGGGCAATTACGCCCGCGGGGGTATCGCGATCTCGAAGATCATGGCGAGCCGCGGGGTGGCGATTCTGCCCGAAGGAATGAGCCAGGAACGCTTCGACTGGCTCGACGAATGGTGCGCCAACCCCGAAGAAGACGTCATCAAGACCTTCGGCACCGAGTCGAACGTCAAGGAGATCTACGACGCCTGCAACGAACTCGCCAAGGATCCGGGCAACTTCATCCTCAACCAGTTCTCCGAGTTCGGTAACCACCTCGGTCACTACAACGTGACCGGCAAAGCCTTCCAGCACGTCTTCGAAACGGTGCGCGACGAGTACGGCCTGGTCGGTCGCGAACTCGAACTCGCCGCCTTCACGTCGGCGACTGGCTCGGCCGGCACGATTGGCGCCGGCGATCGGCTCAAAGAGGAGTTCGGCACGAAGATCGTTGCCGTCGAGGCACTCGAGTGCCCCACCATGCTGGAGAACGGCTACGGCGAGCACAACATTCAGGGGATCGGCGACAAGCACATTCCGCTGATCCACAACATTGCCAACACCGACCTGGTTGTCGCCGTGTCTGACAAGGCGACCGACGAGTTGGACCTCACGTTCAACACCGACGCAGGTCGCGACTACCTCGCACAATCCATGGGCGTGTCCCGGAGCCTGGTGGACAAACTCGAACACTTCGGGTTCTCCGCCATTGCGAACGTCCTCGCCGCAATCAAGACGGCGAAGATGTTGAACCTCGGCGAGAACGAGGCCGTGCTCACCGTTGCCACCGACGGCGCGGCGCTGTATCCGAGCGAGCGTGCCAAGCTGCTCGAGAAGCAGTACGGCAACGAATTCACGACCACCGACGCTGCCGCGGCGGTCGGCGAACACCTCACGGGGGCCTCGACCGACCACATGATCCAGTGCACCGACATGGACCGCCGACGGCTCTTCAACCTTGGCTACTACACGTGGGTCGAGCAGCAGGGCACACCGTTCGAGCTGTTCGAGGCGCGTCGATCGCAGGATTTCTGGCGTGGGCTCCGCCGCTACACCGCCATCTGGGACGGCATGATCGACGACTTCAACGCACGCGTCGCAGCGGGCTGAGCGCCTCGGTGCCTCTCCGATGACCAGCGAACAGATCGCGCCCGCCCCGATGGCCGTCACCGGATGGCGCTGCGCGACGTGCGGAGCAGAGCTGCCCATCTCGACGACGCTCCCATTTCGTTGCCCGAATGCTGCTCCGGATGACCCCCGCCACGTTCTGCAGATCGTGACGGGCCCCGGGTCAGGACCTGATGTCAGCAGGTCTGCTGGCGATCGAGTGGCGGGTGAGCAGACCTTCATCGATCACGACAGTGACCTCGCCTGGTCGGCACATGCCGCGGCGCACGGCATGAGTCGTTCCGCCCGCGACGAGCTGGTCACCGAGCTCGACAGCGCCGTGGTAGCGGTCGGTGGGGTCGGGTTTGCAGCCACACCCTTCGCACGATCCGACGTTTTGTCCGATGAGTTCGGTCTGAGTACTGCAGGCGGCGTGTGGGTCAAGGACGAGACTGGCGGCGTCGGCGGAAGCCAAAA
>RCMY010005426.1_pt1 | contig 10997 bp, 6 predicted proteins | sample 2041341 | NCBI WGS metagenome assembly RCMY01 (sample SAMN09708234, study PRJNA481090) | Marine sediment metagenome, whole genome shotgun sequencing project.
GGGGTCGCCCCCTTCGGGCCGACACTGGAATGGTCTGCCTGACCGCTTCGCTGAACTGGTGAACGACGGCCGCATATGGTTTGGATCGGGCGGGGACAACCCCCCCGTCAGAAAACGTTTCTCAGCGAAGTCCAGGACGGCATCGTCCCCGACACTTGGTGGACTCAGGACGATGTTGGGAACAACCAAGAAGCTAAGAAGGAGGTAATCGCTCTATTTGGCGACTCGGAACCCTTCAGCACTCCCAAGCCCGTCCGGCTGATTCGCAGGATGCTTCAAATCGCAACTGATCCTGACAATCAAGACATCGTCCTCGACTTCTTTGCAGGCTCCGGAACGACGGGACACGCTGTGATGCAGGCCAATGGAGAAGACGGTGGAGATCGTCGATTCATACTCGTACAGTTTCCGGAACCTACGGGAAGAGCGGACTTTCCAAGTATCGCCGACATCACCTCCGCCCGTTTGCGGAGAGCGATCGAGTCTGGCCACGTTGGGCCCGAATCACCCTCTCGCGGCTTTAGGGTCCTGAAACTTGATTCGAGCAACATCGAAGCCTGGGAGCCTCATCGTGATGATCTCGCTGGCTCGCTGACGGATGCGATCGAGCATCTAAAGGGCGAGCGGTCAGAGGAAGACATTTTGTTCGAGCTGCTGTTGAAGCTCGGGTTGGAGTTGACCGTGCCGATCGACGAGCGGGAGATCACCGGGAGGACGGTCTACAGCGTCGGGGCCGGGACGTTGATGGTGTGTCTCGCTGGGTCCGTGGACCCAGATGACGTCGAGGCGATTGGCATCGGGATCGTGGCGTGGCATGAGGAGCTGAACCCCGCAGGCGAATCTACTGTGGTGTTTCGTGACAGCGCGTTCACTGATGACGTGGCCAAAACCAATCTCATGGCCATCCTCGAGCAGCACGGGCTTAGCACCGTGCGAAGCCTGTAGTCGTCATGAAGCTCCACTTTGAACCCAAGCTCGACTTCCAACTGGCGGCGATCGAGGCGGTGTGTGACCTCTTCCGCGGCCAGGAGATCTGTCGGACTGAGTTCACCGTTACCAGCGAGGCCGTCGGCGGCCAGCTGGGCCTGGGCTTCGATGAGAGCGGTCTGGGCATCGGTAACCGCCTGACGCTCCTCGACGACGAGATCCACAAGAACCTTGAGGCCATCCAGCTTCGCAACGGGCTTGCCCCGTCGGTCGACCTGGACTCTCCGGATTTCACGGTGGAGATGGAGACGGGTACCGGCAAGACCTATGTGTACCTGCGCACCATCTTTGAGCTGAACAAGCGCTTCGGGTTCACCAAGTTCGTGATCGTGGTCCCGTCCGTCGCCATCAAGGAGGGTGTCTACAAGACGCTCCAGATCACAGAGGACCATTTTCGGTCGCTGTACGCCGGAGTGCCGTTCAGCTCGGGCAGCTATTTCCTTTACGACTCGTCGAAGCTAGGCCAGGTCCGCAACTTCGCCACAAGCCCACACATCCAGATCATGGTGACCACGGTGGGGGCAATCAACAAGAAGGCCGTGAACAACCTCTACAAGGACAGCGAGAAGGTCGGCGGTGAGAAGCCGATCGACCTAATCCGGGCCACCGCCCCAGTGCTGATCGTGGATGAGCCACAGAGCGTGGACGGCGGACTCCAGGGTAGGGGCAAGGAGGCTCTCGATGAGATGCACCCGCTGTGCACTCTGCGCTATTCGGCCACACATGTCCACAAGCACCACATGGTGTATCGACTGGACGCAGTTGACGCCTACGAGCGCAAGTTGGTCAAGCAGATTGAGGTAGCGTCCGCGACGATCCAGGGAGCCCACAACAAGCCCTACGTTCGTTTCATAGCGCCCGAGCTCTCAGGCAAGAGCGTACTTGGAGCGAAGCTCGAGCTCGACATGCAGTCCGGGGCTGGAGTGCGTCGCCGTGAGGTCGTCGTCGTTGCGGGCGATGACCTTGAGCAGACAACCGGTCGAACGCTGTATCGGGACCACCGCCTTGACGCGGTAAGCGCCGGCAAGGGTGAAGAGCTGCTGACCCTCTCGGTTCCGGGCGACGTCGCCTACCTCGGGCTGGGCCAGGCGTTCGCCGACGTCGACAGCGAGGCTGTTGAGCGGCTGATGATTCGCCGTACGATCCAGGAGCACCTCGAGAAAGAAAAACGACTCAGGCCCCAAGGAATCAAGGTCCTCTCGCTCTTCTTCATTGATGCCGTCCACAAGTACCGCACGTACGACGAGGAAAACCACCCCGTGAAGGGCGAGTACGCAGCCATCTTCGAGGCCGAATACCAGAAGCTGGCCAAGCACCCGAGCTATGCGACCCTGTTCGAGGAGGTAGATCTCGAGCTTCACGCCGCCGAGGTGCACGACGGCTACTTCTCGATCGACAAAAAGGGAGGTTGGACCGACACTGCTGAGAGCAACCAGGGCGGTCGCGACAGCGCCGAGCGGGCCTACAACCTGATAATGAAGGAAAAGGAGCGGCTGCTCAGCTTGGACACCCCGCTGAAGTTCATCTTCTCCCACTCCGCGCTGAAAGAAGGTTGGGACAACCCCAATGTGTTCCAGATCTGCACCCTGCGCGAGATGGGGTCAGAACGGGAACGGCGACAGACAATCGGGCGCGGGCTGCGGATCTGTGTAGACCAGTCCGGCGAACGGGTACGTGGCTCTGATGTCAATACGCTCACGGTGGTGGCCACGGAGAGCTACGAGGCCTTCGCTGCGAACCTCCAGAAAGAGATTGAGGAGGACACGGGTATCCGCTTCGGGGTGGTTGAGAAGCACCAGTTCGCCACGATCCTGTCTGACACCGAGCATGGTGCGGCTGTCGCTCTTGGGGTTGAGCAGTCAACTGTGCTCTGGGACGCACTGCGGACCGAGGGGTACGTCGACACCGAGGGACGAGTGCAGGACACCCTCAGGGTCGCACTAAAGGACGGCACTCTGGCTGTCCCGGCCGAGTTCGAAACGGAGCTGCCGCAAATCGTGGCCGCCCTCAAGCGGGTTGCCGGCGGCGTCCAAATTAAGAACGCCGACGAGCGCCGAGCGATCCGAACGCGCAAGAAGGTCCTGCTGAGCCCGGAGTTCACGGCCCTATGGGACCGAATCAAGCACAAGACCACATATCGCTTGGCGTTTGACAACGAGAAGCTCATCCGTGATTGCACTGAAGGGCTTCGCAAGGCACCCGTGATCACCAAGACGACACTTCAGTGGCGCAAGGCTGGCGTGGCGATCGGTCAAGCCGGTGTTTCTACGAAGGAGAAGGCTGGAGCCGAGGTCGTGACGCTGGATGAGGCCGACATCGTGCTTCCAGATCTGCTCACTGAACTGCAGGACCGCACAGCGCTCACCCGACGCTCGGTATACCGGATCGTCTCCGACAGTGGGCGGCTCGACGATTTCAAGCGCAACCCCCAGCTCTTTATCGACATCGCTGCGGATGCCATCAACCGACGCAAGCGTCTCGCCATCGTCGACGGCATCAAGTACAAGAGGATCGGCGCCGACGACTACTACTCCCAGGAACTGTTCGAGCAGGAGGAACTCACCGGCTACCTTCGGAACCTCGTTGAGGATGCTCAGAAGTCCGTCTACGAGCACGTCGTCTTCGAGTCGGGTCCCGAGGAAGCTTTCGCGCTTGACCTTGAGTTCAACGACGCTGTCAAGGTCTATGCCAAGCTCCCCGGATGGTTTGAGGTCAAGACTCCCCTCGGTGGCTACAACCCCGACTGGGCCATCCTCGTCGAGGGCACCGACGGTCAAACACATCTCTACTTCGTCGTCGAAACCAAGAGCAGCCTCTTCTCCGATGACCTTCGGGACAAAGAAGCTGCCAAGATTGAGTGCGGCACGGCCCACTTCGCAGCTCTTAGCACGGATGGCAGCTCCGCCCGCTTCCTGCCGGCCACCACCCTCGAAGAAGTACTATCTAGCGCTGGTTCGGACTGATGAGCGGAAACCTGCATGCGGGGATCGCTCAAGGAGAGCTATGGGGCATGCCCTAGTCACGGTTGACACTGTTCGCGATGGCGAACCGAGTTCGAAGCAAGTCAGAGCCGGCTCGGCGCGATCGAACTTCGATTGCGCGGAAAGGTGCGGAGATGGTGAACACGGGTCGTAGGCGAGCAGACGACGAGCTCTATGCGGCATCTGTCCGGTTCTTCGAGCGAGGTTGGCTGAGCGAGGACTCGGTGTTTACTCCAGGTGTCCCGGTCTGGACCGCATCTCACTTTGGCGAGCTTCAGCGAGCGTTCGTCGAAGATGAGGATGTGTCCGGTGATTCGTTCGAGGACAAGCTCCGGCGCCAGCTGGCGACTTGCTCGGACGGCGCCACTCAGCTGATGGCTGAGTTGCTTGCTCTTCATCTCTTGATCACGGTGATGATCTCGCCCGAGAAAAAGCAGCAGACCGTCGAGAACGTTCTTGCGATGATGAGCAACCCGGTGGCCGTGCCGAAGGACGTCCTGGCAGCCTTCCGACACGGAGCGGTGAATCCGGGCACCTACTTCAACACAGGCCGCTTTGCGCTCATGTCGTATCTCATCCGAGTCGTCGGGCACTGGAAAGCACTGCCGCCAGCAGATCGAGAAGCTGCCGGTTCGGATCCGTGGAGGACCAAGGAACAGCTCCATACGTTCGAGGTCGGCGGGGCGTCTTCACAAGCCCATGCCCTTTTGCATCTGTGGTTCCCCGACACGTTCGAAGCGATTGTCTCGGACAACCACTTCACCAAGCTCACAACGCACTACGCCGAGCTGACCGATCCGGAAACGACCGACCCTGACCGCAAGCTCCTGGAGATCCGTGCGGCTCTCGAACCCGAACTCGGAGTGGACTTCGACTTCTACGACGACCGGATTCGGGCCCTCTGGGAACAGGGAATCGATCCATGGCCGGACCTGATTCGGTGGGCAAGCAAGATCTACGAGTCGCCTCATTTTGATGAGGAGGAGCGCGACTACAAGCTCTCCGTCGCAGAGCCGATGGTCGAGGCGGTTGCAGCAATGGAGGCGGGCGAAGACTGGCAAAAGCTCATGATTGCCAGCCTTCGACACTCGGCCAACAACTTGCCGAGTTGGCAGGCGGTGGACTCATTCGTGAAGTGGTGTGGCGCTGACTATGAGAAGGCGAGCGATGCGATCCATGCCCTCTGGTTCGGATCCGCCGACCTTCTCGTTCGAGTAGAGGAATTCAGCGAGAGCGTCGCAGATGGCTTGTCGACACCGGGAAACCGTACGTCAGTTGCGTCGTTCCTTCTGATGGGTCTCGGGCCAACTGACTACCCCTTCTACAAGCCCACGCCGGTCGAGAAGATTCGCGGACTTCTTGGCCGCAAGTCGCGCAAGCCCAACGAGGCCGAGCGGTATGCACAGCTGCTTGGTCTGTGCGATGAGTTCATTGCGGAAGGCGCTGAGCGAGGTTTGGCACTTCGCGATCGTCTCGATGCTCAGGGCTTGATCTGGTCGATCACCTCCTCGCAGGTCGACACCCGAGTGTTGGAAGGCTGGAGCGAGGATGATGTTCGTGGCTTCTTCGCTTGGCGGGGTGATGAGCCCGCAGACGAGGTCGGTTCGGAGGACAAGAGGGAAGTGTCCTCCGGCAAGAAAGGCTCAGCGGACAGCGTTGATTGGCTGCAGGTCGCAGCTCGTGCAACCCACCTTCCTGTCAGCTACTTGGAAGGGCTGCGTTCGCTTCTCGCAGACAAAGGCCAATTGGTGCTGTATGGACCACCCGGAACAGGCAAGACGTTTGTCGCACTCGAATTGGCAGCGGCGCTGTGCGAGGGCGACCAACGTCGCTTTGACCTCGTCCAGTTCCACCCGTCGACGACGTACGAAGATTTCTTCGAAGGCATTCGGCCGACCACGGACGCCAAAGGCCGAATGCATTACGACGTTCGGCCAGGACCGCTGGCTCGTTTCGCCGAGATGGCCGAGTCGAATCCCGAGCAGACGTACGTACTGGTCATCGACGAGTTGAATCGCGCGAACCTTCCGAAGGTGCTCGGCGAGATGCTCTTCCTACTCGAGTATCGAGACCGTTCAGCGCTCACGCTCTATCGACCGGAGGCTCCGTTTCGGCTACCGCCGAATCTGAAGTTCATTGCCACAATGAATACGGTGGATCGCTCCGTTGCGATCATCGACGCGGCGATGCGCCGACGCTTCCATTTCGTTCCCTTCTACCCAGATCGGGAACCCATCGGCGACGTCCTGACGTCGGTCTGCGCCGACGACGAGGGGTGGGTTGCTGAGCTCGTGGCAGCGGTGAACCAAGAGCTGGTCGAAGCCTTCGCGAGCAGAGATCATCAGCTCGGAGCTAGTCACTTCATCCGCGCAACACGGACGGTAGAGGGCATCAGGCAGGTCTGGGAGCACTCGATCGAACCGCTCATCGAGGATCAGTTCTTCGGCCAAGGTGAACGCGTGTCGCCTTTTCGATGGGCGTCATTGATCCGCCGACATGCAGACCTCATGCCCGGTTTCGTTGGAGGTTCAGTCGCTGTCGGCGTTGAGGAATCGTGAGCCGTGAACGGGTAGAACTCCGCGAGCACGAGAGCGCGGAACTGTCGTTGGGGTCGTCAGCACTTGTCGAGCTGTTGGAAGCGGCCGGTGACGCAGTGTCGCTTCGTCCGCTTCCCGGTGTGAATCGATACGAGATAAAGGCGTCCTCGATGGTCGGCTCGATCAGAACAACCGAGCTGGACATCGTCATTCGCCCAAAGATCCCGCTGCGGAACGTTCTGGCGTTGCTTGAACCAAGACGCCACGCTCTGCACATTCGATCGGAGCGCTTCGAGTACGACGACAACGAGGACCTGACGTCAGCGCTGGCCTCGTTCTTTGCTCGCTTGGCCGAGGACACCCTTCGAACGGGGATGCGTCGCGAGTACCGGACACTCGATGACGCCCTCATTGCACTGAGAGGACGCTTGAGGGTGGCAGAGCAGATACGCCAGCCTGTTCCGACGCCGTTGCGCTGTCGATATGACGAGTACACGATCGACACCGATCATCACCGTCTTTTGAAGGCGGTATCAACCCGACTGACCCGTGCGCCGGGGATTGGGAGCTCGGCTCTCGAAGGGCTGCGTCGAGTGTTGATGCTTCTCGACGAGGTATCAGATGTTCTGCCGGATCCGGATGCGTTGCTTCGTCGCGGGTTCAGCCGCCTGGACTCTCACTACGAGCCCGTTGTCCGACTTGCCGGCCTCATCCTGCAATCGACGACGATCAACCAGAGCTTTGGTGCCAGCACAGCGAACGCGTTCCTCGTCGACATGAATCGGGTCTTCGAGGCATTCCTCGAAGTCTCACTGGCGCGCGAGCTGCGCGGCATCGCTGAAGTAGCGACGCAGTTCGCAACCCATTTGGACGCTGATTGCCAGGTGGCGATGCGACCAGACCTGGTGTTCAAGGTCGACGGCCGCGTCGCCTTCGTTGCCGATGCCAAATACAAGGTGCGGTCAGACGTTCTGGGCGTTGAGTCAGACCTCTACCAACTGCTGGCCTACACGACGGCGCTTGGGGTTGATGAAGGACTGCTGATCTATGCGCAAGCCGATCATTCCGTGCCACCGGGTAGAGCCGAGATTTCTGCTGCTGGCAAGGTGCTTCACGGTCGACGGCTCGACCTTCGCGGCTCGACCGAGGACATTCATCGCTCAGTCGCGGAACTTGCTGTTTGGATAGCATCCCGACTAACGAGCGACCGGGCCGGTGAACACAGAGCACAAGGTCTCGCCTCGCCTGATTCGGGCCTCGAGGGCGTCTTGCAGAGCGCCTGACTGGCTGGTCCACGTGGTCGGTGGTCCCACGACTGCATCGTCAAGCTGCTGTCACCGGGGACCATCGATGTGCCTCTTCGCCGTGAGGTGCGCGAATCTCTCTCTAAGTCGGCAAACACCAGATTCAGCAAGGCGCTAGGTCAGGCCCCACTGATCGGCGACGTACGACACGAGTTCCTCCCCAGCGACGATGCGGGTGGTGTTCGCGATCCGGGAGTAGAAGATCCCTTTTCCTTTGTCAGTATCGGCGTAGACCGGTTTCGGGGATCGGTCTACGTCAATTATTGCCACGGTCGTTCCGTCGAACTCAGCGAAACGCATCTTGCATCTCTTGGTCGCGACTTCGCCTAGGGCGGAGATGGCGATCGAAGTCACTGCGTTCTCGAATCCGTCTGCGTCGAGCTTCTTTCGGTCGAAGTCGGGCTGGAGTCCCAGGGCATTGCCATCGTCGTCGACGCCGATCACGAGGGAGCCACCGTCGGTGTTTAGGAACGCGGCGAGAGTTTTGATGATACTTCCTACGATGATTTTCTCTGGGACGTCGGGCTTGTAGCTGTGCCATACGGACGATTTGAATTCGACTGTGAGAGACTCTCCACCTTCTACGAGCTCGCTGACCGGAGATAGCACGGTTGGGGCTGGTAGTAGATCGGCCGGCAGGTGACCTTGAGACAGTTTGGTGAACCCGTCTCGAATGACCTGAGCAAGCATTGGTCGCCTGGCCTCGAGGAACTCCTGATATTCCATTGCCTCCCAGCCGTCGGGGAGTGCGTGGAGTCGCCGCACTGCCGCCCGTTCGTGCTCTGGGATTTGTTCGAACAGGGACGGGAAATAGGTGTCTGGTGCATCGGCTCCGATGGCGATGTTCTTAGGCCACTCGACGAGAGCGAAGTTCGCGACTTGGTTGATCATCGCCGGCTTGTCGATCCCGATCGATTTTAGGTACTTCTTGGGAAAGAGGTGATGGCGTTCGATTGGGCTCTTCTTCCCAACGTGGGTCGGATCGAGGAGTTCGTGGACAGTCAGATTTGAGAAGAGAACCTTCGCACCCAGCAAATTGAGGGCTGCGTAGTACGCGAACATGGCGGGGATAAATCCGCCGGACCACTTCAGCAGGTCCGGCAAGGTCACAGTCCAATAGTCGTCAGTGAGAGATGTTGCGATTGCTCGGTCGAGAATGTTGAGAAACTCGTCACCTGTTGTCGCGGACGCGAACATGCGCAGATCCTTCTCGACTTGGGTTTCCGCTGAGCCGGTGTAGCGGCTGGTCAATACACACATAAAGAACCATCGGGCCACGGCCGATCGCAGGGTCGTGTAGTCGAGCCCGTAGTCGCGGCGTCCGATCAGGAAGATGAGATAGGCGAACACGATGGTGTTCTTTGAGGTGATCATCTTCCCGCTCCGGAAGCCAGCTTCTTGGAGCGCCTTCAGGTACTCGTGCCAGTTCGTCAGATCGAGAACTTCTTGCTGAGCGTCTTTCAGCTTCTCGAAGTTCTCCTTACGAAGCTCATCGGAGATCTCTTTCGTCTTGAGATTCTTTCCTCTAAGCAGCTCGTAGGCGTACTTGAGGACTGCTCGGTCGTGAGCAAGACCCACGCTCACTCGCAGGAGCTGGTCTGGCGCGGGCTCGATGAAGTTGTTAAACGGGGAAGCTGCGGAACTGGGCTGCTTCGCGGCTCGACAGAACTCCTCGAGTTGTTTCCGGCCCTTGTCCCAGTGCACCGACATGAGGGTCAGGATGAAGTCAGCCTGGCTGAGTTGCGTTCCCTTGGAGTTGACCCGAACGAAGATCTCGCTGACCTCTCCGATTTCGACGGAGTGGGCGAGTTGAACTGCCTCGAACCGGTATGTACCGAGGCTCGCCAACCTCTGCAGATTCGTTGCGATGCGATCTCGCTGATCGGGTGATAGCTCTCGATCTTGGCCCAGAACCTCGATGAACTCGGTTACCAAGCTGAAGGCGTTTTGCTTCCCGGACAACAGTGGTGAGATGTCGGGAATCCACTCGGAGTCGTTGGCGATCGCTGAGTTCAATACTTCAAAGCGTTCTCGCAAGGGGTTGAAGCTGATCCGAATATGGACCTCCTCGAACTTCTCAGTGAACACCGGAGCTGCTCGGAAGACGGCGTACAGCGACGTCAGCCGCTGTTGTCCATCGACCACGACGAGCGATGGACTGGTCTGCTTGGGGTCGGCGCCGATTGGAGCAGTCGCTGCGTCGGCCTTCGTCTCCCACAAGAGGAAATGGCCCGCGGGAAACCCTCGATAGAGCGAATCGATCAGGTCCCGTACCTGTGCTCGATCCCACACGAACGGTCGTTGGAGTTCCGGAAGGCCTATCTGCCCGGTCTCGATCTGACCCAAAAGGGTGTCGATCGGAAAACCGATCGTTGTGAACTTCGCTGTGCTCATCCCGCGTCCTCATCCTGTCTGCCGCTATCGGTCAGAGTAGCCGGGCGCCGAAGAGCGTGAAGTCCGATGGGCGGGTTGCGGTGTGGGGTGAACGAGGCAGTCTTCGTGACATTGGCCAGTAGTTGGCGCCGACTGCAGCTCAATTGTCACAGCACCTGCCCACAGTGTTGGTGAGGGGGAACGGTTCTCCCGGCGGGAGTTGAAGCACGCAGCTGTTCGACGCCATCGATCTCGCCGTCGAGCGCTGCGACGCCCGAGTCGTCGCCGACGGAGGAGGACCGGCTGCTCGTGATCATCACCGATGGCCACGAGAACGCCAGCACCGACTTCAGCGGTGAACAGATCTCCAAGCTTCTGGAGGCCAAGCAGGAAGAGGGATGGACGATCCTTTTCCTGGGAGCGAACCAGGACGCCTTCGCCACAGGGCAGGGCATGAACATGCGGGGCGGCAACGTCCGCAACTTCCGGCCTGACGAACCGGGAATCAAGAGTGCGCTGCTGCTCATGAGCGATGCGGTGTCGTCGCATCGGGGCCGTGCCCGAGAGGAACGTGCCCACTACAAGGACAAGTTGTTCGACGAGCGTGACGGCCGCTGATCGGGCGCAGGCCTCGAGCAACCCAAGAAGTGACCCGAGCGCATCAGATCAAGGCTGTCAGCCACGACGTCACTCGGAAAAGGCCTGGCAATCTACTCGGTCTGCGTGTCCACGATGAGACCGGAAGCCTGGATGCTTTCAACCTGGCCTTTGATGATGTCCCAGGCGACGGCTTCGTCGTCGGACTCGAACGTGAA
>RCMY010005287.1_pt1 | contig 10996 bp, 6 predicted proteins | sample 2041341 | NCBI WGS metagenome assembly RCMY01 (sample SAMN09708234, study PRJNA481090) | Marine sediment metagenome, whole genome shotgun sequencing project.
GCAATGGAGTCCTGACTTTTACGTGACAGCGCACGCACGCGGCGGCCATATAGCAGTAGAGGGCCTAACAGTAAAGGTATGGCGCCAACCACAATCAAGGTCAGCTTAATATTGCTGATAATCAGCAATACAAAAGCACCGATCAGCATAAGCGAGCTGCGCAACGCCATTGAAAATGAACTGCCGATAATCGATTGCAACAGCGTCGTATCGGTCGTCAGCCGCGACATAATTTCGCCGCTGACATTGGTTTCGAAGTAGCTGGGATGCAGACTAATGATGTGCTCGAAAACGGCTTTGCGAATATCCGCACTGACCCGCTCACCCAGCCAGGACACCAGGTAAAAACGTACAAAGCTGCCGGCAGCCATCAAGGCGCTAAGCAATAAGATAAACACAATGGCCTGATTCAACTGCGCTACCGATTGCTCAACAAAGCCTCGGTCGATCAGCATTCTCACCCCTTGACCGATAGACAAAGTAATTGCGGCGGTAAACACTAGCGCCGCAATTGCTCCCGCCAGCCGCTTTTTATAAGGCAGAACAAACTGTGCTAACGTTAGTAATGTAGAGAGGTCTTTGTTTTTGGTCACAGCGAGCACTCAGTGTGTAAGACGCTTAATTTTCGCATGGATCACGTGAGCCGTGCGGCTTATTCAACAAATGCCACCGGACCTGTTACCATTCATGCCGCAGTGGCGATGAACAAAGAAGCTTGTTATTAATGACAATAATTTGGCGCTACCAAGAGTCTCGCGCGTGAAAACCGGGCTGGTGCTTTCCGGCGGTGGTGCCCGTGGTGCTTACCAGGTTGGGGTGCTCAAGGCGATTGCCGATCTGCAGCCGAAGCATGCGCACAACCCTTTTTCAATTATTAGTGGCACCTCCGCGGGTGCCATTAACGCCGTAGCGTTGGCGGCTTCCGCTAATAACTTTCGGCTAGCGGTGAAGAAAGTCGAGCGGATTTGGAAAAACCTGCATGTAGATATGGTCTACCGTGCACGGCATCGCGATATTGCCGTTAGTGTCGGGCGACTGGCGGGATCTTTGTTCAATGAGGGCATTGGCAGGCGGCGACCGGTTGCCTTACTCAACAACGACCCATTACGTGAATTGCTGTCGCACACCATTCATTTCAAGAATATACAACGCCGTATTGACAGCGGCTTTCTGGAAGCCGTGGCTGTTACCGCCACAGGTTACACCTCGGGTGAGTCAGTCAGTTTTTTTCAGGGCCACGCCGACCTAAAAAAATGGCGGCACCTGCGACGTGTTGGCGTGCCGGCTGAGCTGTCAGTCAATCACTTGCTGGCCTCTTCCGCCATTCCCACGATTTTGCCTGCTGAGAAAATAAGCCTGGAATATTTCGGCGACGGTGCCATGCGCCAGTTGGCTCCTATCAGCCCCGTTTTACAACTCGGTGCCGACCGCCTGCTGGTGATCGGTGTCAGCGGTAATCCGACGCACCCACTGAAGCGTCATGTCGAATACCGCTCGCCGTCGCTGGCGCAAATAGTCGGTCATATATTTAAGAGTGCTTTTATCGATAGCCTCGAAACCGATCTGGACCATTTGGTTCGCATCAATGATTTGGTCGGTATGGTGCAACTGGAAAACCCGCATGCCGACACCGGCGCACTGCGTACCATTGATTTGCTGCGGATTAACCCCTCAATCGAGTTTGACGAAATCGCCGCTAAGCATATTGGCGACCTGCCCAGTGCGATGCGCAAGCTCATGCGCATCACCGGTGCTACCGGCAGAGCGGGTGGCTCGAGCATGGCAAGTTACCTGCTGTTCGAAGCGGAATTTTGCCGTGAGCTAATTGAATGCGGCTACCGTGACGGCATGGCGCAGAAAGATGATGTGCGTGCCTTTTTCTCTTAGCCGTCAAAAGTGGAAATTAATGCCGACGAAGACGCCGCTAAGATCAATATCGGCCTCAACATCCTCGTCAATGTCCAGCTGCAGGCTACGGTAGCCGGCTTCCACTCCAAGGCCAAGGCCTGATTCGTAGGCCACGCGCAGGGTGGCATCGATCAGCTTATTACCGCTGTAGCCAATACCGTTAGCCACGGCGTCGACTGACAAACCGGTTAGCGGTAAATCAAACCTGACTTTGCCGTACAGCATGGGAATTGGCACATCCAAATCTTCGCGGGCCGATTCGTTGGATGATTGAATTTCGACGAAGCCGTCGAACAGGCGCACGGTTAACCCCAGGTCGAGAGACACCCAGTTGTCCAGCACCTCATAGTAAAACGTCGCATCGGTGTGGGTGAGGTCGGCTTCGGCACTGACGTTTTCACTTCCGCTAAACTGGCTGCCGTTGAAGTCGATACTGCGGGTTAGCTCGTTGTCGCCATCGACGCTGAGTTTTGTATGCTGTAACTTTATATTCGGCACGAGCGGAATAGGGTGTTCCAACGCCGCGTAGAAATAATTGTTGTTGTTGTCGTCCAGACCAATATCGTCTTCGGTGTCGATTACTGCGGTGCCGTCTTGCACATCGCCGCTGATATCAGTCTGCCAAATACCGGCGCCAGCGTATATGCCGAGAATAGTATCGGCCTGCGCCAGTTGCGTCGTCCCTGCTAACAAACTTATGGCCAGAATAGATTGCTTCAACATGCCTTGTTTTCTCCATTAGTAAATCGTTCCAAGCGCTTAGCATAGCAAAAACCCTGCCTTGCCCTTGTGACGAAGGTAGTAATAATTACTGTTGATTTAATTTCGACCACTGATTTGTGTGTTGAATACTGTTAATATTTCGCTAATCATAAAAACCTGAACAAAATTGCAGACCATCAATGACTCTCAAACTTTCCGCAAGATTTAGAACCCTATTTTTTACATTTGTCAGCTTGATTACGATGGCTGAGCATATTGCGGCTCAGGATGACGCCATGCTGGTTGTGATCGATGCCATCGTCGTGACCGCCCAAAAACGCGAAGAAAGCCTGCAGGACATTCCGTTTTCTGTTTCTGCGATTAGTGGGGATACTTTAAGAAGCATGGGTGCGCTCAGTTACGACGACATCGCACCAATGGTACCGGGCTTTTCGATGACCTCATACAACCCGACACAGCCACAATTCTTTATCCGTGGCGTAGGATCTACCGGCACAACTGCTGGGGAAGATACTTCGGTCGGCGTGTTTGTCGACGACGTCTACGCGGGACGTGCCGGCATTCAGTCGGGTAGATTTCTGGATATTGAGCGGGTGGAAGTGCTGCGCGGGCCACAGGGCACATTGTACGGCCGCAACGTAGCGGGTGGCGCGATCAATGTGATTAGCAAAAAGCCAGGGTCTGAAGCGGAAGGCTACGTTGAAGGTACTTACGGCCGTTTTGATCGCACCGAGATTCGCGCGGCAATCGGTGGACCAATTGCCGGCAGAACCCAGGGCCGGCTTGCCGTTGCCTACGATGCGCGCGATGGCTACATTACCAACACAACCACCGGTTCCGATAACCTGCGTGAATACGACAACCTGACAGCTCGCGGCCACCTGCTGTTCGATTTAAACTACAACACACAGCTGCTTTTGTCCGCCGACTACTTCAACGGTGACGAGGTCGGACCGGCGTCGCGGGAGGCGATAGTGACATCAGTGCCGGTGCTGGCCGGCGGTATTCCAGACATACCACTCGACACTCCCAGCCCCAGCATTCGCACCACCGAACTACCCGTCGACGGCGATAATCAGCGCGAATTTTATGGCGCGAGCGCACGCCTGGATATTGAGACCGCTATCGGTACTTTCACGTCCATAACCGCGTTTCGCACGAGCGACTACAACATATTTGAAGATGTCAGCGGCTACGGCTTGCCCATACTGGGCCAGGACGAAAGCGCGGATCAGTGGACCCAGGAAGTCCGTTTAACATCGACGGGAAGCCTGCTGGAGTGGACCGCCGGTGCCTATTTTCTTGCAGAAGATATTGACCGCGTGGATATCACTCAAGTGAGTGGGCCGGTGCCGGGGGAGACCTTGTTCCTGGACCGAGCCGAATATTCGCAGCACGTTGAAACCCGCAGTTATGCGCTGTTTGGCCAGGCGACATATCCCGTATTTGATCGCCTTGATATCACGCTGGGCGCCCGCTACACGGTCGACGAAAAAGACTTTGCAATGGATGCCAGCGGTGTTAGTACACTTTTTAGAGTACTGCCGGAAGGGCCTTTTTCGGTCGATACTGATGAAAGCTTCAACGAATTTACCGGTAAACTCTCGGCGGCGTATCGCTTTTCTGATGACGTCCTTGCATATTTTACCTTCTCGCAGGGCTATAAAAGCGGTGGATTTAACGGCGTATCGACCACATCTGATGATGCGAATGTGCCATTCGAACCTGAGACGGCGGATACCTTCGAGATCGGTTTGCGTTCCGAGTGGCTGGACAATCGCTTGCGGCTAAACCTCGCCACGTTTTACACCGAATACCAGGATCTGCAGGTTTTTCAAATCCGTGATGTGGGGAACCTGTTTATCAGTAATGCCGCATCGGCGGAGATAAGAGGATTTGAAGTGGAAGCGATCTCAAGCCCGTTCGATGGTCTAAGCCTGGGATTTACCTACGCGTATCTGGATACTGAGTATAAGAAGTTCATATCCGCCGATGGTAGTGCGGATCTCAGCGGTAACAATTTAACCCGCAGCCCGGAAAGTAGTTTCAGTTTATCGGCTGAATACAAAATGGCATTGGGCGCTGCCGGCGAACTGCGGTTTAGAGCCGACTACAGCTATAGAGACGAACTTTTTATACAGCCGGAAAACCGGCCGCTGGATACTATCGATTCATACGATTTACTCAGTGCCCGTATCACCTATCAAACCGCCGGCAATATTAGCGTATCGTTGTTTGGTAAAAACCTGACCGACGAAGAATATCGGGTGCATACGTTTGATGCTGACACGATTCTGCGAAATAATATCGGCTCGGCCGTGTTCGCAGACCCCAGAACATGGGGAATCACGGTGGGCTACAAATACTAGCCCTGTTTTTTTGACAGTGTTTCTTTGCGCAACTTTCTATAAGTGGGGCGATAAGTACCGATCAGTAGATCCCCCACTGGAAAGAAAACAAAACCAAAGTTATACGCTGGATCGCGATGATGAATCGCGTGTAATCGCTTCAAATACTTAAACCAGCCTTGCTGCCACGTACCGTGAATATTGGCTTGATAGTAGGTTTTCTTATGCATTGCCAGGTGGAAGTGATCTTCAAATTTATACCAAAACCAAAATATCGCGAACGTTAAGACAGCATTGAGCAGCAATACCCACGCTTCAAACTGCAATAATAATAGTAGGGCCAGTTCAAACAGCACGGCGATAACGGCACCCGCTATAACGTTTGAGGGCTGCTGCACCCAGTATTCATCGTCACTTAAAATCCTGTCTTCCATAGCACCTCTGCATATCTCATGGTGCTCAGCGTGAGTGTCGGGATTGTAGCCCCAAAGCTCCGACAAAAAGCGCCTGCCAAAGCTGTCACTGTGGAACAAATACTTGTGCCACAGTACCTCGCTAAGTGCGACCGCAATAAAAGCGAGTGAGCAACAAAACAGGATTTTTAAAACAATCATCATATTCAGCTAATTCGACAGTAGTTTGTTTGTAGGGAGGCGAGTCGTTTGTGCCGGGCTGCGAGCTAACGTCGCTTCGGCAAATGGTTTAAAAACGATTAATAGCGCGGGCATTAAAAATAAATCGGCGATCAGCGCGGCGAGTGTAATTGCCGCCAGTGAAATGCCAAAGCTGGCTATGACCTGTGCTTCTGACCCCAGTAGTACCGAAAAGCAAGTGACCAGAATGATCGACGTGCAAACCAGCGCTGGTCCCACGCCAGCCAAACTGCGCTGCAGCGCCAGAGGATATTCACCACAGCTTGCATACTCACGGCACATGCGCGCCACCAGGTGTACGGTGTCGTCAACCGCAATGCCGATGGCGATAGTCGCAAGCAACAGGCGATAGTAATCGAGAGGCAGACCCTGCCAGCCCATATAGCCCAGCACTAGCAGTACCGGCGTGAGATTGGGCACCATGGACAACAGGCCCACCTTGATCGAGCGAAAGATGACGCACATCAGCAGCGCAATCATAGTGAATGCAATCGCATAGCCGTGGAGCTGACTGCTGGCAATGTAGTCTGCCGCTTTTACCCACAGCAACCCAACACCGGTAGTTTCCATCTTAAGCGCAGGCGAACCATGTTCCTGCTCAAAGCTGTTTAGCGATTCTAGTAGGTGCCGAATGTTGCTGGCGTTGGTCATTTCAACCCGCATTTGCACGGCGGCGCGCGCGAAGTCAGGTGTGACGTAATGCTGCAACTGTTCGCCGCCGGCAAGCTCGTAAAGCAACAGGTATTGAGCGATCAAATCACGGTTGTCTGGCAACTTGTACCAGGCCGGATCGTCACCGTGAAAGGCTTGATTAAGCTGTTTCAGCGTATCGACCACCGATAGCGTTTTCTTTACCAGAGGATCTTGCTCAGCATAGGCTTGCAGGGCTTCGATGTGCTGCAGTACGGCCGGGTCTTTGATGCCGTCTGCGCCGGCGTCGAACACATGAACGATGCTTAAGGTGCCGCCCATATGTGCTTCAACGTATTCGGTGTTCACCCGCCACGGCACATGAGGTTTCAGTTCAGTGAGAAAATTAAAGTCAATTTTTAGCTGTGCGGCACCAACAAGAGCCAGCAAAAGCGTGGCAGCACCGATTGTAATAATGCGGCGTGGGTAACGTATTACCACGGCGGCAATCCAGTCCAGCATGATGTCCAGCCAGGTGGATTTGAGTTTTTCTGCATTGTTTGCCGTGGCCGTCGGCGTTTCTATCGCTTCATCTTTGCCGAATGACAGCAGGCATAAAAGTAAAGTGACGCTTAGTAAAAACGTTAGCATCACACCAAGCGCGCCGTATACCGCAAAATGGGTTACGCCTGGCAGCTTGGCGACCACCATCGCAAAAAAACCGACCGCCGTTGTCAGCGCCGCCAGCAAACACGGGTTGCCCACCAGCACCATGGTTTGTCGTAGCGCTGCGCGACGGCGCAAGCCCTGGCTGCGGGCTTGCTGAAACCCGGAGATAACGTGTACGGCTTGAGCAACGCCAATGGCAGTGAGCAAGGTCGGCGTTAGCCCGAACATCACGTCCAGATGCCAGTCCAGCGCTACGATGGCTGCAATGGTCAAAATGATGCTGACTGACACCACCAGTAACGGGCCGATCAAGGTGGCGAAACCTGCCCGCAACAGCAACGCGCCAAGTAGCATGATGATCGCAAAAGTGATAGCCACCATCCTCGGCGGTTCAGCCAGCGCCATTTCGGTGTACTCTGAATTGAACGCAACGTCGCCTGAATGATAAAACTTGATGCCGGCATATTCCGGGCGTGACAGAATTTCGTTTATTTTGTTGTTGCTGACGTGAGGGTAGAGATTAGTCAGGCTGTCACCGGCCTCGGGGTCCAGCCGTAATTTTTCCACGGCGTCGTTCGCAGTGCGTGTGGTTTTGAGAATAATCGTAGCGTGGTCGAGCTGTGTGTTAACCAGGTCGCCAAGGTAAAGGGGATTGTTTACGACCAGATCGCGAATCCGCAAAAGCTCCTGCTGCGAGCGCGGCAAGTCGGAAAGCACGCTATCGATCTGAATCAGTTCATCATCCGCGCGCATTAACTCGGCGTTGGCCAGGCTGGTGACCTGACTAACAAACGGCACTTCCGTTGCAAGCGCGCGAGTCAGATCAGCGATTTTACGCATGGCCTGCAAATCAAACGGGCCGTGTGTTGCGTCCGGCACTCGATACAAAATGTAGGCAATTTCATCCGAGCCAAAATCATCGCGATAGCGGTCGTAGTTCGCATAGCTGGGGTCGTCGGCGTCGAAAAAAGCGGCTATCGATGTGTCAACGCGTGCAAACGAGGCCAAATAGAGTGCGGCTGCAAACATCGCCAACGTTAAAATCAACACGCGCCAGCGATAATCGTGCGCAAATTCGGCTAAATTGCCGAAGCGATCAGCCAGTCGGTCGAGCACATCACGACGCTGGCCGCGCGGATTAGCCGTGAAATTGGTTAAATTTTGCATCGTCTTTTGTCTATTCAGCTCACGGCAGCGGCAGCGCCGGAGCCTGAATGAAAATTGCGGTTTGTAGCACAAATGCTATTGCGTCAGTATTTTGACGTATTATTGTAGCCCCTGGTAATATTAAATACTGCAATATCACCGGTAAACCTCGCCATCTTGCGGTGAAAATCCTGCTAAAATCGGCACAATCATATAAAACGCGAAAAATCACACCGTCAAAGTCAACAAGTGAGGCTCCTATTGTTTCCCAGAATTCATTCACTGGCTTGCTGTTGCGCATGCCTGCTAATCACCAATGAAGCTGCTTACGCCGCTACAGTGGAACCGGTCGTGGTTACCGATGCCATTGTGGTAAGCGCGCAAAAGCGCGAAGAAGACCTGCAGGACATTCCATTTTCTGTGTCTTCAGTCAACGGCGACTTCTTAAACACCAGCAGCGCGCTGAAGATGGAAGATATTGCGCTGATCGTGCCGGGTTTCACGATGACCTCGTTAAACGTGACCCAACCGCAGTTCTTTATTCGCGGTATCGGCTCTAACGGCACTGGCGCAGGGGAAGATGCTTCTGTTGGCGTATTTGTCGACGAAGTCTACGCCGGCCGCGGTGGTGCGCAGTGGGTCAACTTTCTGGACCTCGAAAGCGTGGAAGTATTGCGCGGCCCGCAGGGCAGCTTGTACGGCCGCAACGTGGCCGGTGGTGCCATCAATATGGTCAGTAAAAAACCGGGGCCAGTGGCCGAAGGCTGGGCTGAGGCGACTTACGGACGATTTGACCGTGTCGATGTGCGCGGTGCCGTCGGCGGGCCAATCGTAAAAGACCGTGTTATGGGTCGGCTGGCGCTGGGCTATGACACGCGTGATGGCTATATAACCAATACCACGACCGGGTCAGACGACCTACGCGAGTATGAGAATAAGATCGCACGCGGGCATTTGCAGTTCAACCTGGCTTACAACGCACAGCTTTTACTGTCGGCCGACTATTTTAGCGACGACTCGATCGGGTTAGCCGCACGCGAGCCGGAGATCACCAGTGTACCGGTGTTGGGTGCCGGATTCATTCCGTTGGATATACCAAGCGCAAGCAGGCGCCGGGTTGAGCTGCCTATCGATGGCGACGCCGAGCGCGAATTTTATGGCGTCAGCGCCCGCCTGGATGTTGATACCGCATTGGGCACGTTGACGTCGATTACCGCCTGGCGCAGAGGCGAATTCGACATTTTCGAAGATGTCAGTGGCTATGGTTTGCCCATATTGGGCCAGGACGAGACCAGCGATCAGCTGACGCAGGAAATTCGCCTAACCTCGAACGATACGTTAATCGAGTGGACTACGGGCGTCTATTTTCTGGCGGAAGAGACCAGCCGCAACGACATCACGCAGGTCAGCGGCCCCGATCCCGACGCCACTTTATTCCTCGACCTTGAGCCGGATCGCGCAGTATATGCGCAAGAGACCGACAACCGCAGCTACGCCGCGTTTGGCCAAGCGACGGTGCCGCTAATAGCCGAGCGTCTGGAGCTGACCGTGGGTGGTCGTTTTACTCGCGACGAAAAAGAACTTGAGTTGAATACCAGTGGTATAAGCAATGTATTCGACGTATTGCCCGAAGGGCCGTTCGCGGTAAAAGCCGATGACTCCTTTCAGGAATTAACCGGCAATATCTCGCTTGCCTACTACCTCTCAACCGACGCATTGACGTATTTAACTGTCTCGCACGGCTACAAAAGTGGCGGCTTTAACGGCACGTCGGTTACTGCCGCCGACGCCACTATCCCGTTTGAGCCAGAGACGGCCGATACAGTCGAGCTAGGCCTGCGCTCCGAATGGCTGGACAACAGGCTGCGCTTTAACGGCGCCGTTTTTTATACCAGGTCTCACGATCTGCAGCTGTATCAAGTGCGTGATACCAGCAGCCAGTTTATCGGCAACGCAGAGTCTGCCGAAACTTACGGCTTTGAACTTGAATTTTTGGCTAAGCCGACCGAACGATTGGACCTGATATTTAACTTCGATTATCTCCACGGCGAATACGATGAGTTCCTCTCCGGCGACAATGCAACCGAACTCGCGGGCAAAACGTTGTCGCGCAGTCCGAAGCATTCCGGGTATCTTGCGGCGCAATATACGGTGCCGTTACGTGCGGCAGATGAACTGCAATTCCGCCTTGACTATGCCAGCAGAGACGAACTGTATATCACGCCGGAAAATCGACCCCTGGATAAGATTGATTCCTTCGCGTTACTTAACGCGCGCATCACTTACCAGACAGCCAGCAATCTAAGTCTGTCACTGTTTGGAAAAAACCTGACCGATGAAGAATACAAACTGCATACGTTCGATATTGATTCGAAGACTCGCGATAATATCGGTGCGTCGGTGTACGGTGACCCCAGAACCTGGGGCGTTACCGTGGGCTACAAGTTTTAGCCGATGCGTTAAGCCTGTCGCGTTGCGCTTACTGGGAGGGGAAAACTGCCGCTGGCTCGCCGCCCACCATTTGTGCGCGCACCAGCGGAATCTCCGGCCCTCCATACGACAGGAAGGTATTGTGGAATTCTTTCCACGCCTTGCGGCCACCACGCTCGCGGGTCCAGTCTTCGCGCAGCTGCAGAATCATTAATTTACCCAGTGTGTAGTTGAGATACGCCGGGTCGTAAGTGCCGCGTGCGGCCTGCTGGCGAGCGGTGCCTGCATCCTGATACGCTTCCTCGCGAAACAATCGTTCAGACTCCTCTACCGACATATTGCCGGCGTGCAGGCCAATAGCCGACAGAAAACGGGCGTTGCGCAACAGCGCATTGCTGAGTTGGCCGATTTCGGTTTCGGCGTCGCCGTCGCGCAGCCCAGCTTCGCGCATCATCTCTTCGGAATAATGAGCCCAGCCCTCAGAGTAGG
>RCMY010005288.1_pt1 | contig 10996 bp, 6 predicted proteins | sample 2041341 | NCBI WGS metagenome assembly RCMY01 (sample SAMN09708234, study PRJNA481090) | Marine sediment metagenome, whole genome shotgun sequencing project.
TCGACTGTCCACCATGTTTCAGCCGCAGGTGGGCTCGTCGGTGAATTCGATTGATGCCAAACATCAAGTAGAAGGCTGCACCTGCGATCGGAGCCAACCAGATCACGCCAAACCAACCGACCAGCGACCGACCGTCACGCTTGTACATGACCGCATGTGATGAAGCGATCATGCTGATCGAAATCCACACAAACATGTAGACGAGCGTTAGCCAGTACCAAAAAATGAAATCCTCCTAAACGACTGTCGATTCAGAGCGTGCGAGCGAATTCGTGCGCTTGGTTGATTTGCACGTGGCTCGTTTCAAATGACATCCACTTACACAAGCTATCTGCAATCAACGGGCTAGACGATGCAACTCTGGCCATCATACAGCGAATCGCCACGATAGCGTCGTTGTCCAGCAAGATAAAATTGATAGGCAAAAAGACTTGCAACGGGTGGCATGGATAAAGCAATTCGTTTGACGCAAGCAAGGAGAGAGAACTCTGCGACGCTTCGCCAACAAGTTCGCCAGGGCTTGATTGTTTCGGCTTGCAACTTGACTTGCACAAAAACGAAACGATCCGACCTGGCTTTACTGAGAACGTTAATTTGTTTTGATTGCATTGGTAATCCTGCTGTTGGCACAAAAATTCAGTCTGTGAGGGTTATTCGGACGATAACTATTGCGTAGGTAGAATGACGAAAAGCCTGAGCATCACGGTTGCGCTAAGGATCACAATTAGCGTATTCGATAAATGCACAAAGCGCCAGAACTTCCAAGGACGGAACGGTGACCGTATGAAGACGCAGCAGAAAGTGACGATGCTCTTGATCGTGATTTGCTATCCAGCCGTTCTCGGGCAAACCACTTCCGCACAAGACTACTGGGCTCAAAACGGTGCGCCTCAATCAAATCTCACTCGAACGGTTGTTGGAAACATCCAAGAACATTCAATGCGCGGCGGGCAAATGCGTGCCCAACGTCAGACCTTGACTAAAGACCAGCCAAAGGCCCAGTCAGATGGTAACATCGTTAGAAATAGTCAGCCCAAAATTGGACATGAATACGTAGCCCCAGCGAATATGGCACAGCCAGTCGAGTCGACTTCCGTCTCCGATCAGGTAAATGCCTACACAGGTCAGCAGTTAACGGTTGATGACTTGATTGCGGTCGCGGGATCCAACAATCCGACGCTTCGGCAAGCCAGTTTGCATATCGACGCGACGATGGGAAAAGCGATTCAGGCCGGTCTCTATCCGAATCCAACTTTTCGATATGTCGCTGAGCAAATTGGCGTGGAGGATACGGCAGGAGAGTTTCAAGGTGGCCTTATCAGTCAGCGAATTGTGCGTGGCGGGAAACTGCAGCTCAGCCGCGCGAAGTTTCTTGAACGGGTCAAAGTAGCAGAAGCCAATGCTCTAGCTCAACAGTTCCGCGTTTGCAACGATGTGCGGATCGCCTTCTATTCGTCCCTCGCGTTGCAACATCGCGTTGAAATTCAACAAGAGCTGGTCAAATCCGCTAAAGATTCGGCTGTCACGCAACGCGAAGCCTTTAACATGGGCCAAGCCAACGCCGCTGACATTCGGCGTTCCAACGTTTTTTTACAAAAAGCCAGATTGGAACGGTTGACGATTGAGAACATGCAGCGTCAGAGCATCCGAAACCTCTCGGCGTTGATTGGCAGCGATATCGAAGGTGCCAACCTTGTTGGGCAGTTGGAGAGCCAACCCGTTTCAACCGATTTCCAAACGCTACTCGCGGAACTCTGGGCGAACAGTCCCGAACTGATTGCCGCGCGAGCGAAGGCTCAATCCGACAAGTACACGGTCAGACGCGAACAAGCCGAACGCATTTCGGACATCACGATTGAAGGCGGAGCGGGATACAACTTCGAGGCCAATCAAACGGTCGCTGCCGCTGGAGTAAGTTTCCCCATCAAAATCTTTGATCGCAATCAAGGAACGATTCAACAAGCCAAAGCCGATTTGGCTCGTCAATGTGCAGAGATAAAACGGGTTCAGGAAAAGTTGCGACGCGACTTGGCGGCAGAATACGAACACTACCTGACATCAGCACAGCACGTCGAGCAGTACCAACGGCTCATTCTTCCGGAATTGAAAGAGACCTATCGACTGCTACTGGAAAGCTACAAAGCCAATCGCACTGATTGGAATGAAGTACTTCTTGCCCAGTCAGACTACTTCAAGTCGCGGAATGAGTATTACGACTGGCTCGCAAGGTTCCGCAAGTCGGAAGTCATGATTGACGGCATGATGTTGAGTGGTGGCCTGATGGCAGCCGAAGGAACGACTCCCGGCGGTCATATCGACTCGGTCGCCAAACCACGTTAACGCGGCCAGATTTGCCGAAGCATCGCAAAAGCAAGTTCAAGTTCGGAAAATTGATATGAGCCACGACAACGATCGACGTAAGTTTTTGAAAGCCAGTGCTGCCGTAGCCGCAGGAATGGTTGGCGCTGGTGCACACAAGGTTATGGCTCAAGATACGCAAGAGCCTTCACTTGAAACGCCTGAGATGGAAATGCCACAGGAACATCAGCACGAGAATCACGAACATTTGGCAAGTGATGTTCAAGACGAGTTCGAGGGTTTCTCGCGATTCAAGCCTTCCCGTGGTGACGATCCCGACAGTGATTATTACTGTGGAAAATTGGTGCCGGGTCTGCGTTCTCCTGACGCCGCTCCCGTGGAAATAACGGCTCCTGATCTGGAAAAGCTTCCTTGGAAGATGATCAATGGAGCCAAAGAGTTTCACATTCGTGCGCACGCCGTCGCCCGCGAGTTCCTGCCTGGCTACATGATGAATGTCTACGGGTACAACGACAGCTTGCCCGGCCCGCTAATGGAATTTAATCAAGGCGATCGCATTCGTGTCATCGTCATCAACGAGCTACCCGAAGCAACCAATTTCCACATGCACGGATTTGAGATGCCGGTGCAGTACGATGGTGCGGCGGAAATGACGCAGAATCCAATTCAACCTGGCAAGACGTTCACGTACGAATTCGACGTCCACGAACACGGCACATTCTTCTATCATTCGCACGTTGCAATGCAAGAATCAATGGGCATGGTTGGGCCAATCGTGGTTCACCCAAAAAAAGCATTCGCGCCTGTTGTCGACCGAGACTTCGTTTTGCTTTTTCAGAACTTTTTCATCAAACCCAACCAAACGATTTCTGATTCCTGGAAAATGGATTGGAACTGGCACACAATCAACGGACGCAGCGGGCCGTTCACCACGCCTTGCGTCGTCAAACATGGCGAACGAGTACGTGTCCGATTAATCAACTTCAGTCCCATGCAGCATCACCCCGTCCACATGCACGGACACACGTTCTGGGTAACCGCTCATGAAGGAGCCCGAAAGCCAAAGTCAGCTTGGGTTCCCCGAAACACCGAATTGGTCGGCGTAGCGCAAGCAAGTGAGTTTGAATTCGTGGCCAACAATCCGGGTGACTGGCAATTCCACTGTCACATGATTCACCACATGATGAATCACATGACGCAGCACTTCGGCCCACGGATTCGCGAAAATTCAAGTGTCGACGCTTATCTTGCCAACCTTGATTCACTCCCTGCAGTTGAAGTGACCGCTATTGCACGAGGCGAAAAGGTTCCTGGCTATCCACAGAAAATGCTCAGCATGAACATGGACATGGAGACGATGATGCGTGTTTGGCAACCTCGCGAAATGCAAGGCATGCGCGCGACCGCCGCGATGTCGATGCACGGATTAATGACTTCAATGCGAGTCCTTCCTTCCGACCTTTTCGACCGTGTCATGAATAGCAATGAGAAAATTGAAAAGGGTTCAATCTTCGCCGAGATCGTCAAACGCTTCGGGAATCCAGCTGACTATATGCAGGCTCCCGAGATGGACATGGGCGGCATGAGTCACGATGGCATGAAGATGAACGAAACGGATCAAGGCAGCGAAATGAAGATGGACGACATGAAGGGTGTGAAGAACATGCGGCACGGCGACGGCAAGACGCATCACGAATAACACGCAAATCTGAAGTCCAATCCAGCCCTTCCGGTCGTAGTTCAATTGCCTTGCAGATTCTGCTGGTGCGCTGCTCCGTACCTGCTCTCGTTCCCATCAATCTATATTTTTGCCATTGCAGTCAGTGCTCATCGGCGTCAAGGCAAGGGTGGGAACAACCATGCTGGTCATACCCCGAAGATCGTAAGCAAAAAATACAACAATGGCACAGCGTTTGCGACGGAATGGGCAGTGGACGGCAGAATTAGCCGCCTGACGTTTCTTCAGCCGGTTCGCGCATATCAAGTTTCTTTACCGACCAAATGATCGTAACACAATGAATCACGAGCAAGAGATAATTGATCCAGTGTGTGGTATGTCAGTTGATCCTGCGAAAGCGCTTTCAACGAAACGCGATGGCACGAAGTTCTATTTCTGCAGCCAGCATTGCTTGGACAAGTTCATCTCGCAACCCAAAGAAACTACGGGTTGCTGCGAAGAAACGACGAGCGATCAATCGCACACCGCCGGCGGAGACATTAACCACGCGAGCGAAGACAAGCGTCCACCCGAAACAAACAACCGTTCGACAACAAATTATTACTGTCCGATGTGCGAGGGCGTCGAAAGTGACCTGCCGGGAGATTGCCCCAAATGTGGGATGGCCTTGGAAGCAACTGCTGTTCAATCGGAAACCCAAAAAACGATCTACAGTTGTCCCATGCACCCGGAGATTGAGCAAGACGGTCCCGGCTCCTGTCCGATCTGCGGAATGGATCTCGAACCGAAAACAATTATTTTGGGAAATGATTCAGACGATGTCGAGTTAAATGCTATGACGCGCCGTTTCTGGATCGCAGTTGCATTGTCTGTTCCCGTCTTTTTGCTGGCGATGTTGCCAATGGCGGGCGTTGCTGTCGATCGCTGGATCGGTGGCCCCATCGTCTCGCGATGGATTCAATTCGCTTTGACGACTCCAGTCGTTGTGTGGTGTGGTTGGCCTTTTTTCGTTCGCGGTTGGCGTTCAGTTCTGACCTGGAACCTGAACATGTTCACGCTGATTTCACTCGGCGTTGGAGCAGCCTACATCTACAGCACAATCGCATTGCTGTTCCCGGCATGGATCCCAGAATCTTTCCGAGAAAACGGAAATGTGGCAGTCTACTTTGAGGCCGCCGCTGTAATTATCGCTTTGGTTTTGCTTGGACAAGTTCTGGAACTCCGCGCCCGTCGGCGAACTAGCGGAGCGATTCGCGAGTTGCTTTCCTTGGCTCCCCCAACGGCGCGAGTGATTCATGATGGAGTCGAGAAAGAAGTTCCGCTTGATCAAGTCAAGCAAGACGAAATCCTCAAAGTTGTTCCTGGTGAAAAAATTCCTGTCGACGGCGAAATCACCGAAGGCAAAAGCTCAGTCGACGAGTCCATGATTACTGGCGAGCCAGTCCCGGTTACGAAAGCAACTGGTGACCATGTCATTGGCGGAACCGTCAATCAAACGGGTGCCTTTCATATGAAAGCCCTTCGAGTTGGTGGCGACACGACGCTCTCGAAAATTGTCAATATGGTTGCCAATGCCCAGCGAAGTCGCGCACCCATCCAAAAAGTCGCCGATACCGTGGCAGGTTGGTTCGTGCCTGCCGTCGTTTTGGCTGCCGCGATCACTTTTGTCATGTGGGCTTTCTTCTCCCCTGTCGAACCACGCTTGGCATTCGCATTAGTCAACGCTGTCGCCGTCTTGATTATCGCCTGTCCATGTGCGTTGGGCCTGGCGACGCCAATGTCGATTATGGTTGGCGTTGGACGCGGAGCTAAAGAAGGCGTACTCATCAAGAACGCAGAGGTATTGGAAACGATGGAGAAAGTCGATACGCTAATCGTCGATAAAACTGGAACTCTGACAGAAGGGCGTCCAAAGCTTACCGAGGTACAAGTCAGTCCGGACATTGGCTTGGGCGAAAACGAATTCCTGTCTCTCGTTGCCGCCGTTGAATCCAACAGCGAACACCCGTTGGCTCGCTCCATTGTTGATGCGACCATTGAAAAAGAACTTGATCTTTCCGACGTCGCCGATTTTGATTCCATCACGGGAGGCGGCGTTCAAGGAAATGTCGATGGAAAACAAATCTTGATTGGCAAGCAGGAATTGCTTCGCGAAAAGAACATCGACAATATCGAATCAATGTCTGAACGGGCCATCGAACTTCAAAACCAGGGCCGCACCGTCATGTTCGCCGCGATCAACGGAAAGTTTGCCGGCATTGTCGCCGTTGCCGATCCAATCAAAGAGACTTCCGCCGCCGCGATCAAGCAGCTACACGAACTTGGTATCAAAGTCGCAATGCTAACGGGCGACAACGAACGAACCGCGAAAGCCGTCGCCGAACAACTAGACATCGACGAGGTCGAAGCGGGTGTCAGCCCTGAAGACAAACACGACCGTGTTAGGCAGCTCCAATCGTCCGGCGCAATCGTCGCAATGGCTGGAGACGGAATCAACGACGCTCCCGCTCTCGCCGCCGCGAATGTCGGCATCGCAATGGGAACCGGAACCGACGTCGCCATTGAATCAGCGGGAGTCACACTTGTTAAAGGCGACCTAAGTGGAATCGTCAAGGCACTTCAACTGAGCCGAGCAACAATGAGCAACATTCGGCAAAACTTGTTCTTCGCCTTCATCTACAACGCCCTCGGCATCCCCATCGCCGCCGGAATACTCGTTCCGATCTTTGGCATTTCCGCGCTTCTCAATCCCATGATAGCCGCCGCCGCCATGAGTTTCAGTAGTGTCTCGGTCATCGCCAACTCACTTCGCTTGCGTCGGTAATTCCATAAATCAGCTGCCCTGTGCAACTAACTGAGAATTAGGCTTGGCAATTCTTCAACTTGTATAGGCACAATTGACTTGTCGTGAACGCTGCCAGCAATGCAAATGAATAAATCAGTGAGAGTATTTTGCGAATAGTGTTTCGCTCCATGTTGGTTGCATCAGTCGTTCAAAAGCCGGCAAGACTTTGCCTGCGATGCTTATGAAGGATCGTAATTTCCATGCCAGGAGCTCAGCCGTTGTAAAAAGTCAATTCCCCCACCGTCGCGTCAGATTGTCCCGCCTCGTACGTGAATCGGACAACTTGTCGTCGTGAAGACTTGGCTCGCAAGTAAGGAGAAGTCGAATTGCCCGCGGCAGGTTTTGATGAAGTACCTGTAGGACAGAGGACCCTCGGTGGACTCGCTACTACGTTTCACGTTGCAGGGTGGTGAAATCGAACGATGCGCAGGTGTTCACCTCAAATGGCATGACATCTGCAACAAGTCTCTCTGCGATCTTGCTATTTGCATTTCCAGAAAAAATATCAATGAAACATTTCAACCTAGAAACGTTGCGTGAACTTGCCGAGTATGAAGGCGAGCATCTTCTGAGCCTTCTAGCACCAATGCAAAGAGCGGGAAGAGAAGTTCGGCAAAACGAAATTCGATGGAAGAATATGCTTAAGGACGCGTGTCACAAGCTGGCAGGCGTTGGACTCGACGAAGAGCAAATCAACGCGATTCTGAAACCCGCTAAAGAGAAGTTATCAGACGACAACTATTGGCAGCAGCAATCTGACGGACTGGCGGAGTTTCTAACGGAAGATCGCTACTATGAGTTTCAACTGCCGATTTCGCTAGAACAGAATGTAGTTGTCGCCGATCGTTTTCACTTGCGCCCGCTTTTGAGCGTTGCAAATAATGATGCTCATTGTCTCGTCTTGGCAGCCAGTCCCAATCGTGTTCGGTTGCTGAAGATCACTGGTGATGCGATCAAAGACGTTCAACCAAAGGAGATGCCGTCTAATCTGCGAGATGCTCTCAACATCGACGAATATGTTAGTGCTCTTCAACATCACTCAGTTTCCAGTAATTCGTCGAACGGAAAACGAACTGCTGCGTTCCACGGTCACGGCGGCAGCGATTCCGAAATCAAGAAACAAGACGAGATCCTCCAGTACTTTTATCGGCTGAACGATGTATTGTCACAGCATTTGGAAACCGAGGACGTTCCCTTAATTTTTGCCGGAGTTGACTATCTGTTTCCAATTTTCCGACAGGCGTGCAAGTACCCAAGTTTGCACGACGAAAACATAAGTGGAAATCCAGACGATTGGTCTGCCGCTGAAATCTACGAGCGAACTCGTCCGATTCTTGCTCGTTTCGAGGAAAAGAAGAAATCTGGAATCATTTCCAGGTACGGGGAAAAGTCATATACCGACTGGGCCAGTTGCGACCCAAAGGAAATCTATTCGGCAGCCAAGATGGGCCAAGTTGAGACTTTGATTCTTTCAGAACGTTTTTCGAAAACGGCGAAATTGAATTCTGACAAGAGTTTACGTATCACCAAGATAGTCGACAGCGAATCGGTTGATCTTGGCAATCTGATATTGGTAGAGGTTTTGCGTAGTGGAGGGGCCGCAGTCGAAGTCGGCAGGTCAGAGTTGCCTGGCAATACGAAATTGGCTGCTGTTTTTCGTTCGCCAGTCAGCAAGTACAGAGAACAAGAGTCCAATTGAACGCGTTGCCCAGCTGCTCGCACCCGAGGCCGAAATTAACGAATCAACATTCAAGCTGGCGGCAAGCAAGCTAATTGCTTTGCCAGCGTAATCAATTTTCTCGTTTCTAAATCTAAATCTCGAAGGAGTCCGAAATGTCTACTTTCACCGAACCCAAGTCCAATCCCAAAACTGAATCCAAGTCCTGCAACATTATCGCTGGATTGCAAAAAGCGTATTCTATGGAGTTGGAAACCGTTGCCAACTATCTTGCTGACAGCATCAATCTTGACGGTATTCGTGCCGAAGCGATTAAGAAATCACTCTCAGCAGATGTTCAGGAAGAGCTTGGGCATGCAACACAAATCGCTCATCGAATCAAACAGCTGGAAGGGCATGTTCCCGGCTCGCGGTCGTTGGTATTCGATCATTCGCATCTCGAGGAGCGGAATGAAACAACTGACGTTGTCCGCGTCATCGAGGCCGTCATCCAAGACGAAACATCCGCGGTTGAGCACTACAAGCAAATGATTCGGGATACCGACGGCAAGGATTATGTGACTCAGGATCTTTGTATTCGGCTTTTGGCCGATGAGGAAGAACACTTGACTCAGTTCCGCGGCTTCCTGAAAGAGTATCAAACGACCTAGAGCTAAATTTTCCCATGTTTTTTCAATCGTCAGCCGTGATGGGGAAGCGGGGCCAATGGATTCTGCCTTAAATGGCCATCTTAGGACTGCAGCCACTTTTCTAAGGCGTCAATGTCGATGGGTTTGACAATGTGATGGTGGAATCCGGCTTGGGAAGTTTCGCCATTGTTGTCGCGACCCGTGGCGGCGATGAATTTGGTGGATGCAAGCGAAGGATGTTTACGGAGTTGCTCAAGGACGTCGAAACCAGTCATGTCGGGTAGACCTAAATCGACTAACACGACTTCCGGCTCGAATGATTTGGCCAGTTCAATTCCCGATTCGCCATCGTTCGCCGTACGCACGTCATGGCCATTCAATGACAGTAAAATTGACACAGCGTCTGCGGCTTGGTGGGCGTCGTCGATGATTAAGATCTTTTGGGCGGATGAACCTGATGGTGGTGTTTTTACCAATCTCTTTAAGAGATAACTTTGAAGCAACTGAGTAAAAAGCGGGCCATCCAGAGGCTTGGGAATATAGTCGGTGCAGCCAGCTTTCAAACACTCTTCGCGATCGCCTTCCATGGCGTGTGCCGTTAGAGCGATGATGGGTTTTTCGAAACCGGCAGCCCGCAGGCGCCTGGTCGCTTCGTAGCCGTCGAGAACTGGCATCTGCATGTCGATGACGAGCAAGTCGAACGGCATCCCCGCGGATTCGGCTTTTTCAATTGCGTCGATCGCTTCTTGACCGTTCTCGCCTGTTGCAACCGTCCCGCCAGCATCCTCAATAAAGTGCTGAGCAATGAATCGAATTTCACGTCGGTCATCGACCACCAAAAAATGGCCGTCTAAACGCGGCTTTTCCGTAAGTCTCTTTTGAGGAGCCGGTGCTGCCGAGTCCCACGTTTCGTTATCAATCATTGGAACGTTTTGCAAATTGCCGATGGAAATCGTCAATGAGAACGTACTGCCTTGTCCGGCCTCGCTTTCAACCGTGATTTCGCCGCCAAGCATGTGCGCCAATCGCTGACTGATCGCTAACCCCAATCCCGTGCCTCCGAACTTGCGATCGACCGAAGCGTCGACTTGAGTGAATGGTTGGAAGAGTTTCTCTTGTTGTTCTTGGCTTAACCCGATGCCGGTGTCAGTAATGTCGAATTGTAGCAGTGGTCGCTTTTCGTTTGGTAAATGGCGAATGATCAGGTTCACTGATCCTGATTCCGTAAACTTGATGGCATTTCCGATCAAATTTACAAGTATCTGCTTCAATCTTTTCGAGTCACTTTTGATTGTTTTGGGGATCTGGCCATCAAGTTCAACAGATAACTCCAGCAATTTTTCCACGGCTCGCACGTGCATCAACGAACGCACATCTGCGACCAAACGATCTACTCGAAACGTCATAGGGGTGAGTTCGATCTTGCCAGCTTCTATCTTTGAAATGTCCAGAATGTCGCCAATGATTTCCAGTAGGAAATTCCCGTTGTTGCGTATGATTGAAACGCAGTTCAAATCGTCTGGATCTTTTAAGTGTCGTGCCAAGATATCTGCGTACCCAATGATCGCACTCATTGGCGTTCGAATTTCGTGACTCATATTGGCCAGAAACTCAGACTTCGACTCGCTGGCGGAAACGGCGGCACGTTCGCTTGCTCGCAATCGCTCCGCAGTGTCGTGCTCTTCTGTCGAATCCCAATTCAATCCATACACGCTTTTAACTTTGCCGTTCTGGTTCCGGACAACTTCGCCGACGCCGACCATCCAGCGAACTTGTCCAGAGGGGCGGAGGATTCGAAACTCGTGATAGTAGGTGTCTTCGCTGCCGGTGGCCCGTGCCCATGCTTG
>RCMY010005290.1_pt1 | contig 10995 bp, 9 predicted proteins | sample 2041341 | NCBI WGS metagenome assembly RCMY01 (sample SAMN09708234, study PRJNA481090) | Marine sediment metagenome, whole genome shotgun sequencing project.
GAGATCGGGCCGGGCCTCGCCGATCAGCAGCAGCAGGGCCGCAGAGTCCGGGCCGCCCGACGCCCCGACCACGACCGTGGCCCCGTCCGCCAACGCCGCCAACGAACGCGAGACCTCGGCGACCAGCACGTCGCGGGACTGGCCAGCAGCCAGCGCCCCGACGTCGACCATGATCGCGTCAGGCAGCGGCACCGACGCGGGCGAGCCACGCGTCGGGGTCGTCGATCTCGTCGGTGGACGGCAGGTTCTCCGGGTGCTCGAACGCCAGGTTGAGCGCCGCGACGCCACCCTTGTCCACGACGGCCTGCACGAACGCCTCGCCCAGGCGGTACTGCGACTTCTTCTTCTCCAGGCCAGCAACGGCCGTGAGGATCTTCGTGGTCACGTCGTCGGGGCGGTTGGACAGCGCCGCCCGGACGGCATCCGCGTCCTCGACGACACCATCGGTCGCCAGGTACATCGCCGCCGTGCCGTGGCCTTCCAGCAGGCTCATGAGCCCCTGGGCCTCCTCCATGATCTCGCGCTGCCGCTCGGTCATGATCTGCTCCACGATCGGCGTGATCGAGCCGGTGCGGCGGACGTCCTTGATGACCTCCGGGAGACGACTGGCGAGGTCGGCCATCCGCTTGGGGTCGACCTTCGCGTCCTCGAGGTAGGAGCGAACGAGGTGTCGCAGGTGCTCGCCCAGCCAGCCGACACCGTCGAACTGGAGGCGGTGGGTGACCTCGTGCAGGAGGATCGTGCGGTGGATGTCCTCGGCCAGGGGGCCGTGCTCGTCCGCGAGGTCCAGCAGGTTCGGGCCAACGACGACCAACTGCCCGCCGCCGGCTCCACCGAGGGGCAGGACGAACTGGCCCAGGACCTTGGTGGACAGCAGACCCAGCAGCGCCCCGAACTGGGCACCGACGATCTGGGACGCGAAACGCGGACGCTTGCCCATCTGGGCGGCGATCGGGTCCAGCGTGCCGCGCATGCCGGCGAGGTTCGCGCGAACCCAGCCCGGCCGGGAGACCACGGCGCACTGGGTCGGGGGCAGGTCGGCGCCGAGGCCCGACCACTTCCTGGCCGCCGCGTCGATGGCGGGCAGGTCGCGTTCGATCACCTCACGCAGTTGGCGCGAGGCCACGGGGTCGGCGGCACGCGTCGACATGACCAACTTCGCCGTGCGCAGCGCGACTCGCTCGTCGAGCAGGGGCCCGGCGGAACGCGAGGGCGTCAAGCCTGGGGCTGGTTCGCCTGCGACGGACGAACGACCATCAGCCAGTACAGGCCACCGAGCGTCGCCACGCCGCCAGCAACGAGCACGCCGAAGCCGACCGCGGCGCCCCAGAGGAAGGTGACCTCGTAGTCGTCGGGGGCGAACTCGTTGGCCTCGTCGTCCGGAGCCATGGGATCGGGACCCGGAAGGTCGCCGTGACCCTCGGTCGCGAGGACGATCACGTCGTCAACGGCGGAGGCCACGGACGCACCGCCGAAGAGCAGCAGCAGGGCCAGCAGCGGCAGGGCCGCCGCACGGGCGAGACGGGCGCGGAGCACGCGTGACGACGAGCGCATCGGAGCTGGTCCTCGGTCTTGGGAACGACGGGTGATGGCAGGGGCCAAACGTAGCCCGCGCCGCGCCGTCAGATGACGGCGGACGGCGGGCACGTGTCAGCGCAGGTTGCTGACCTGCGACTGGACCTGCTGGCTGAGCGCTCCGGTGCCGCCGAGCAGGAGGACCTGCTCCAGCGAGGCACCGCGGGCACGCAGCCACGCTGCGGTCTGGCTGGACAGGCTGCCGGGCTCGGTCAGGATGACCGGTGCCCCGAGCCGCGCCGCGATGGCGCCACCGGCGAGCGCGTCCGGGAAGGCCCGGGCGGTCGCGAGCTGCACGATGTCGGCGGCCATGCCCTCGCGGATGCCGAGGTCGGCGATGACCAGGGCAGTCTCGAGTCGGCCGGAACCGGCGTGGCGCTCGACGTTGATGCCGAGGCTCGCGATGGCGGAGGCCGTGGCCGCACTGACGGCACCGGTGCCGCCCATGACGTGCACGGTCGCGATGTTGAGTTCGTTGAGGACGTCACGCGTGGCGCCGTTGAGCGCGCCGGTCTCCGTGAACAGGATCGGCCAACCCGTGTGGGCGCTGACAGCCGAGGCGGCCAGGGCATCCGGGTAGTTGTCGATCCGGGCGACGATCGCGGTGTCCGGTGCCTGCGGCAGGGCGCGGGCGGCGTTGGCGGCCTGGGCCGCGAAGCCGTCGCCGGTGACCTGCTTGACCTCGAGGCCGAGGTCGCGGACCGACTGCAGGACGGCCGGGGCGAAGGTGCCCATCACGTGGACGGTCCGACCCGAGTCGCGTCCGAGGGCGCGAACCAGTGCATCGGCGGCGCCGGCGTCGAGTGCCTTGGTCGAGCTCAGGATCGTCGGGCCCTTGACCTGCCCGGCGAGGGCCGAGCCGGCGAGGGCGCCGTGGAAGTCGAACGCGTCGGCGAGGACGGCGCCGCTGGCGGAGCCAGCCGGGAAGGCGTGCTCGACGAGGGCCTTGGCCGTCTCGACGCGGCCGGAGCCGGCGAGTCGCAGGAAGTCCATCGAACCGGTCGGTGCGGCCTGTTCCGTGCGGTCGCCGCTGTCCGTACCGCTGTCATTGCCTTCGGCGAGGGCGTCGTCGGGGACGCTCGAGCCGGAACGCAGGCGCAGGAAGCGCTGCGTCATGAAGAGACGGTTGCCGTCGGCGATCACGCCGATGGCCATGGTCTGCCAGGCCTCGTCGAGGATGTTGTTGCGGTGACCGGTGGAGTCCATGAACGCCTGGTGCGTCCGCGGAATCGTGGGACCCACACCGACGTTCTCGCCGATCTTGGCCCAGTCCGGGAAGAACTCCTCGGTCTCGCCGCGCAGGTCGTCGGAGTGGAAGATCGTGCCGGCCAACATCATCTTCTGGGTGTGGCGGCGCGAGACGGTGCGCAGGGCGTCGGACGTCGGCAGGGCCGGCAGGCCCCGGATCTCGCGCTCCTGGTTGAGCAGGCCGCTGAGTTCGGCCTCCTTCTCTGCGAGGAACTCGGTCGCGATGGCAGCGCTGAGCTCACCACCGGCGACAAGACCGACCATCACGAAGATGGCGGTGAACGGACGCATGCGGCGATGCCACGAGGAGCGCGACGTCGCCTGTTTGCGATGCTTGCTCATTCGGCCACCACCAGTTCATTGTCCAGGGCACGGATGCGATCGAGGTGCTCGCGCAGAAGGTCCTCGTCACCCGGCAGGGTCATGGAGTAGCCGGTGATGCCGTCGTCGGCGAGTGGGACGCCCATGTCCCGAAGGGAGATCGTCAGGCCGCTTCGGGCCCGGTCGACGAAGATCCGGGCACCCTCAGGACCGGTCTCCGGCATGATGACCGTGAGTTCCTCGACCTCGTCGGTGGCCAGGCGCGTGACCTTGTCCGTCGTTCGCACGGCACGATTGACGTCGCCGTAGAACTTGCGGATGGCCTTCTCGCTGGGGCGGCGAGCCATCCCCTTGAGCGACGTTGCATCGAGGCGCAGGACACCGACGGAGAAGGTGGTCTGGTAGCGCTGCGCGCGAGCGGCCTCGCGGTCCGCCAGGGAGAGCAGCGAACGAGCGTTGCCGACACCGGTGAGGTCGTCGACCTCGTCGTAGATCTCGAGCTTCTTCAGGGACTGCTCGAGGTTGCGGTTGGCCACACCACCGAGGATGCCGAACGCCATGTAGAGCATGACGCGGGCCACGATGGAGCCGGCGAACTCCGTGGCCTCGACGCCACCGAGGGTCGACAGGCGCATCGTGAGGTAGGCGATGGATGCTGCGGAGCCCGCAACGCCGCCACCGACCGGGCCCAGGAACACCACGGCAGCCAGGATCGGGATGAAGAGGCTGACGGCGAAGACCTCGACGGGGTCAGCGCCCCGGAGGAACGCGGAAGCCGCCACTGCCGCCAGCACCGTCATGCCAAAGGCAAGTCCGAGCCAGCGCGCTTGGCCATACGTCAGCGTCTTCATGCCTGATCCGGTTCCTGCGTGCGTGGAAAACGGTACCCCATCACAACCCTCAGTGGTCAGGCTGCCACGGAAATTGCGGTGTCCGGGGCAGAAAAGGGGTCAATCGGCCCCAACCGGCCCGCCTGGCAAGGTGAGGCGTGCGGGGAACGACTCAGTCGAGGATGCCGCCGTCGCCGTCCGACTTCTCATCGGAACCCGAACCCTGTGCTCCGGCCCGGCCACCTTCGGAGGGTTCCGTTTCCTCGTCCTGGGGCTCTTCCTCGCCGAACGGGAAGACGGTGGGGTCCTCCTCGGACTCCTCGGAAGCCTCAGGGTCCTGCGGCTCAGGCTCTTGCTCAGGCGCCGGCGCGGGCTCCTGCGGCTGTTCCGGCTGGGGCGCGTCGGAACGCTCTTCCGATGCGGGGCCCTGGCGGCCCTCCTCGGCGGCGCGGTACTTCACGACCCGCTCGAGCAGCATCAGACGGTCGACGTCGACGCCCTCGGTGCGCAGCTGCGCAACCAGCGAGTCGAGCTCCGCGAGCATCGTCGAAGAGATGGGCTGGGCTCCCGCGGCGAGGCGGTTGAGCAGCTTGCGACGACGTTCGAGCAGCGGCGCGACGGCCTCCGGCTCCGGTGCCCCGGCAAGGACCTCGAGCTCCGCAGGCGACATGCTGGCGGCCATGGCCGTGACGCGGGCGGAGTAGGTCCGGGGTGCGGCGGCTTCGTCGTCCGAAGCGCTCGGCACGGGAAGGGCGGCGACGTCCGAGACGGTCTGCAGGTCGCGGGACTCCGGGGCGCGCATGGAGACGACCGCCATCGCGAGGACGGCCAACGAGGCCACGGCAGCGCCGATTCCTGCGGGGATGCGAGCCATCAGGCCACCCGCGTGCTCCGGGTCGCCGCCAAGGACGTCCACGACGTCGTCGGCTCCGGCGAAGATGCGCTCTGCCTCACGTTCGACGGCGGCCTCGGCCAGGGAGGACTCCAGGCGACGGTGGAACGCGTCCACCATGGCGCGGGATTCCTCGAGGACCTCGGCGGCCTCACGGTCGAGCCCGGCGGACAGGAAGGCGCTGGAGCGAAGCTGTGCTTCCTCGAGGCGGACCTCGAGATCGCCGACCTCACGGCGCAGGGCACCACGGAGGCGTCCGGCTGCTGCCTCGGAGGCGCGACCGGACGAGACCTGGTGGCGCTCGTTCCTGGGGGTCACGGCGATGCTTCCTGTCGTGTGCTCGCTCCACGGGGGTGGAGGCGGGGCGCTGTTGACACTTTCTCCGTCTGGGGTGGCCGTTCCTGCCTGCTGGGGGGAAGTCAGGACAAACGTCGACCCGTGCGGGCCACCGCCCTCGCGGCCGGTGATCGGTCAGCCACCGACGCCACCCGTGGCGCCGGAGACCCTGTGGTGCCCGATGCGGGGCACGCGCATGCCGGGCGGTCGGTGGCCGCCCACCGTGGTCACGTGGTCAACTCGTGGCAGCAGACCCGCTCCACGGGCAGATGGAGCGGGCGTGCAGACCCGGGGAGGACCCGCAGATGACCGCTTTCGGTACCCAGTTCGGCCAGACGATGGCCCTGAGCCACTGGCGCGATGGCGTCTTCGCCACCCCGGAGCTGACCCCGGTCGCCCCGCTGCCGATCCACCCGGCGGCCCATGTCCTGCACTACGCGAGCACCTGCTTCGAAGGCATGAAGGCCCACAAGGGCACCGACGGCCAGGTGCGCATCTTCCGCGGTGCCCGGCACGTTGAGCGCATGCAGCAGTCCGCAACGCAGCTGCGACTGCCGGCGCCGCCGACCGAACTGCTCCACGGGATGATCCGTGACGTGGTCCGTGCAAACAAGGCCGAGGTCCCCGACGCCCCCGGCTCGCTGTACCTGCGCCCCCTGCTGTTCGGCACGCAGGCGCACATCGGGGCAGCGGCCTCCCCGCCGAACGAGGGCATGCTGCTGGTCCTGCCCTCCCCCGTGGGCGACTACTTCGCCGGCGGCCTGCGCCCCCTCAAGCTGCTGGTGGAGACCGAGACCCCCCGGACGACGCCGCACTTCGGCATGGTCAAGTCCGGCGCCAACTACGTCCAGGCGTTGCCGATCACCCTCGACGCCAAGGCCAAGTACGGCGTCGACCAGATCCTGTTCGCCCCGGGCGGCGACGTGCAGGAGACCGGCGCGGCCAACTTCCTGCTGATCGACGACGACCGCATCGTCACCCGCAACCTCGACACGACCTTCCTGCATGGCGTGACCCGCGACTCGCTGCTGCGGATCGCCGAGGACCTCGGCTACGTGATCGAGGAACGCGCCCTGTCGACCGACGAGGTCCTGGGCTGGCGGGGCGAAGCCGCCCTGTCCGGGACCGCCGCAGTCCTGGCCCCGGTCGGCATCCTGGTGCACGAGGGCAAGGAAGTCACGATCAACGGCGGCGAGGTCGGCAAGAACGTCGAGCGGCTGCGTGACGCCCTGCTGGCCGTCCAACGCGGCGAAGCAGAGGACCGCCACGGTTGGACCGAGGTCGTCTGACGTGCGACTGCCCACCGTCTCGCGCCTCCCGGCGCCCCTTCGCCGCGGCCATGTGCCCCGCGATCTCGAATCCATCCAGGTGCACGCGGCCGAGGATGACCCCGGCGACGTCGGGATGACCCGCGACGACGTCGAGGGCATCTGGGACACCGTCGTCCGGCTCTACAAGTGGGGCATGCACCCGGCCATCACGCTGCACCTGCGCCGCGACGGGGCCACGGTCCTGAACCGGTCCATCGGCTACTCGCGCGGCGGCGGACCCGGCCAACGCGACGCCGGTCTGCGGGTCGTGGCCAGGCCCGACACGCCGTTCTGCCTCGCCTCGGGCTCCAAGGCCGTCACGGCGATGGTCGTGCACCTGCTTGACCAGAACGGCCTCATCCACGTCGACGACCGCGTCGCGGAGTACCTCCCGGAGTTCGGCCACAACGGCAAGCAGGACATCACGATCAACCACGTGCTGTCCCACCGCAGCGGCGTGCCGAACATCCCGGCCGAGGCCGTGAACCTCGACACCCTCGACGACCGCGACCACATCATGCGGATCCTCGCGGACGCCAAGCCCACCATCCCTCCCGGGCGCTTCGTGGCGTACCACGCCGTCAGCGGCGGCTTCATCCTCGCCGAGGTCGTGCGTGCCGTCACCGGCAAGGACATCAAGCAGGTCCTCGACGAGCAGATCCTCGGCCCCCTCGGCTTCGACGGCATGAGCTACGGCTGGCCGCGCGACCGCCGCGACGAACTGGCGACCAACCACCACACCGGCCTGCCGGTCCTGCCGCCGCTGTCGACCCTCTTCAACCGCGCCTTCGGCATGGGCATCCCCGAGGTCACCGAGATCCTCGACGACGATCGCTTCCTCGATGCCATCGTGCCGGCCGCCAACGTGGTCTCGACGGCCGATGAGTTCGGCCGCTTCTTCGAACTGCTGCGCCTGGGCGGGACGATGGACGGCGTCGAGATCTTCGAGCCCCGCACGATCCGTCGAGCCATCTCCGAGCAGTCCTACATGGAGATCGACTTCACCCTGGCCATCCCGACCCGGTACGGCATGGGCTTCATGCTGGGCGCCAAGGCACTGAGCCTCTACGGCCCCAACACGCACCACGCCTTCGGCCACCTCGGCTTCACGAACATCATCGGGTTCGCCGACCCGGAGCGCCGGACGTCCGGGGCGCTGTTGACCTCCGGCAAGCCCATCGTCGGTCCGCACCTGTACGACCTCTGGGAGGTCATGCGCCGGATCACCAAGGCTGCGCCCCGTGACGGCCTCGCCGACTCGGCACTGCACCTCAACGGGTGAGTCCGGCATCGGCGGTGCACCCCGTGCTTGCTGTGCTCGACCTCGACAACCTCATCGCCCCGTGGTGGGAGCGCGAGGACGACGAGGTCTGTGGTGTCGTCGAGGGTCTGCTGGCCGTCCTGCCGTCGGAGGCAACGATCGTCGGGGCGTGCACGCACCGGGTGGCCCGGCGCTTGGCCGCCTTGTCGCTGCCTGACACCCTCGACCGCTTCGAGCGTGTCTCCGCACGCCCCGAGGCCGCGGACAAAATCCTGCTCGGCGCGCTGCGTTCGTGGCCCGAGGCGCCCGTCGGGGCGGTGTGGATCGCGTCCGGAGATCGACGGTTCGCGGGAGCGACGGGGCGGGCGCGCCGCGCCGGCCACCAGGTCGTCGTCGTCGCGCCCCTCGCCGGCCTGTCACCCCAACTGCTGCGCCGCGCCGATCGGCTCTTCGACCTGCGCCGCGAACACGCCGTCGAGGTCACCCACCCGGTCGAGTGAGCGTCAGAGGTGCACGATTCGGCCCCCTGGCGCTCGCTCGACGCCGTCGGCGTCGGCGTCGGCGTCGGCGTCAGTCGTTGCGGCTGGCGAAGTCGGCGAGGACGTCCTTGTGGCGCCGCGCCCAGACCAACAGGATCGCCGGCTGCAGGGCGATGACGGCGAAGAGCGACAGACCCACGGCGTAGACCGTCGTCGAGCCGAGCCGCTGGAACGGCACCAGCGTCCCGGTGATCAGGACCGCGAAGCCCAGCACGGTCGTCAGGGCGGAGCCCGCGAGGGCCGAGCCCGTGTGCTGGATACTGGCGCGCAGCGCCGCCACGGGATCGTCGCCAACAGCGCCGAGGTCCTCCACGAACCGCTCGCCGAGGTGGACCGTGAAGTCGATCCCGACGCCGATCACCAACGCGGACACCGTCGCCGTGACGGGGTCGAACGGGATGCCCGTGAGCGCCATGAGGCCGAGGGTGCAGATCGCCACGGCGGCAACGGGGATCATGAGCAGCAGGCCGAAGTCCCAGCGACCGAGGCGACGTCCGTAGACCAGCGTCAGCAGGCCGAGCACGGCGAAGAACGCGAACCCGAGTCCACGGATCTGGGATGCCTGCAAGGCGTCGATGGCGCCGAGGTTGATGATGAGGTCACCGGTTGCCACGGCCTCGACGCCCACCTCGCGGACGGGCCCCAGCGCGGTGTCGAAGTCGTCGGCCACCAGCTCGGCGCCCGTGCGCGTCGACTGCGTGCTGATGACCCAGCGCACCACCGGCGCGTCGTCGACGCCCGACGGGAAGTCCACGACCCCGTCGAGGATCCCGGTCGGCGAGAGCGCGGCGTAGACCACGCCTGCATCGCCGTCGATCCACCCGTCGGGCTGCAGGCCGGCGGCGAAGGCTGCCGCCACCGCCAGCTTCAGCGGGGCGGGCGCGTCGGGCTGTTGCGCCTCGGCGACGGCGCCGAGCACCACCAGTGGCGGGGCCTGGCCCACGACGACACCCGCCGTGGTCACGACTCCCTCGGACCCCGCAAGCTGCTGGAGCGCCGTCAGTTGGGCGTTGTGGGAGGCCGTCGACAGGACGTCGTCGCCGGTCAGGAGCACGGACGTCTGCTCGCCAAGGCCACCGGCGAACTCCTCGGTGACCAGGACGAAGGCTCGCTGCTGGTCGGAGCCCTCCGGCAGGAAGGCGGCGAGGTCGAACTCCGTCTTCAACTGACTGATCCCACCGGCGCCCAGCGCCGTGACGAGCGCCCCGACCGCGATGACCACGACGGGGCGGCGCAGGGCCGGTCCGCCCATCGCGAGGGCGATGCGCGGAAGGATCTGGCTCTCGGTCGGCGCGACCTCGGCGCGTGGCACCCCGCGCTTGCCCTCGGCGCGTCGGTCCAACAGGACCCGGACGGCGGGCAGCCACGTGGTGGTGAGCACGAAGGCCGACACCAGACCGACCGCGGCCAGGACCCCGAGGTCACGGATCGGACCCAGCGGGGACGTGAGGTTCGTCAGGAAGCCGACGGCGGTGGTCATGGCCCCCATCAGGATCGCCGAACCCACCGTTCCCCCGGCGGTCCGCACGGCCTCGCCGGGTTCGGCGCCCCGGCCGATCTCGAACCGGTACCGCTCCTGCAGGTGGATCGAGTAGTCGACCCCCAGCGCGATCAGGAGGATCGACACGATCATGGTCGGCGGCGTCGGCGCCCCGACCAGGCCCAGGCCACCGGGCCCCATGACCACCTGCAACCCGTTGACCCAGATGTTCGCCAGGACCACGACCGACAGGCCCAGGGCCGTGTCGGCGATCGTGCGCCGGATGGCACCGGGGCGCCCGAGGGTCGTCCCTCGACGAGCACGCACGACGAACGCCAGCACCAGGAGCACGACGAGGATGGCCATCCCGAACAGGCGGCCGAGCTCCTCCTGGAAGGAGCCGTCGTCGGCCTGCAGGAGCACGAAGCTGAACGGGAGCGCATCGACGGCCCCGAGGTCGGAGCCGGTGATGACGGCCGCGAAGTCCAACTGGTCGGCGTTGCGGGCCGCCTCGGGGTCCTCGGCCTCGGCGTACGCGCTGGCGTCCAGCGTGGCGATCATCAGGCCCGTGGTGGCCTCGTCCGGGTCGCCGGCCAGCAGTCGACGCAGGAACTCCGCCTGCTCGGCCGGCACCTGCGACAGACCCAGGGCCCAGGCCTGGGCCAACTCCTGCTGGTCGAGGTCCGCGAGGTCGCGCCCCGTTGCCTCGGCCACCCCCTGCAGGACCGCGACGAACGACAGCACGTCGGGGCGCCCCGGCCCGGCGACGATCACGTCACCCAGTTCGCGTCGCAGGATGGCCTCTGCCTCGACGGCCCCCGCGACGCCTTCGGGCGTCAGGACGGGCGTCCCGGGATCGTCCAACGTCGAGCGGGTCGTGACAATGACCTGGAGGGCCAGCGTGTCGTTGTCCGCGAAACGGTCCTGCAGTTCGATGGCTGCGCGGAGTTCGGGCGAGTCCGGGGCGAAGGACGCCTGCGAGTTGTCCAGGGGCAGGGCCTGGCTGGCGAACCCGACCATCATGATGGTCACGGCGATGACACCGATGACGACCGTCGTGGCGTTGAGGGCCACGAAGGCACCGAGGGAACGAACGAGGGCACGCACAGACAGCCTCCGGGGGCGACCGGGCGACGGTAACCCCCACGGCCGGGCGAACCGTCCAGTGAGCCTCAGAGGGGCACGAAACGGCCCCCTGGCGCT
>RCMY010006702.1_pt1 | contig 10995 bp, 11 predicted proteins | sample 2041341 | NCBI WGS metagenome assembly RCMY01 (sample SAMN09708234, study PRJNA481090) | Marine sediment metagenome, whole genome shotgun sequencing project.
ACCGCGCCCGCGTCATTTTGAGCAGTATCTTTTGCGTAAACCGGCACTAAGTCCATGCCCATCGGAGATTTTCCAGGTTTATCGCGTATAAAATTAGGATCCATAGGTGCTACCCAATGCAGTGGCTCATTTTCTTGCGGTTGTGCAACTGCGTTGTCGCTTTTTTGATTGTTACTAACAAAAAGCAGCATTAACATTGCACCTACCGCTGCGCCAGCTAGTAATCCAAGTAAGACCATTTTGACATTATTTGTTTGCATTAGCTGAATCCTTTGAATTATCGGTATCGGTCAATAAGTATTGAATGTTGGCCATCGTTTTTCGCATGTCGGTTTCGATATCAATTAGCGTAATTTTTGCGTCCAACTCGGCAATTTTGTCGCGCACTACCTCGGTAAAATCACTAGTATCATTGGTATAGCCATTAAGTGACGACTGAGCCTGCTGCTGCATTTGCGGAATCACTGACTTGGTGTACAGAGAATGACGTTCTAACAAACCTTTGTAAGTAGCCATTGCCGCATTTAGTTTGCTAATCAAATCGCGCATAACTAAGCGCTTTTCGGTTATGAGTGCTTGGCTTTGATTAATTGCAACAGACACTTCACTGTCGGGCTTAACATCACTAAAAAGGGGTAAGGATACGCTTGCACCAATCGATAAAAGATCGGACCTACTGGCGCCTAACATATCGTCTTGTCTATACGCATAACTAGCATTAAGCTGCCATTGGGGCTTGTATTGCTGTTTAGCTAAATCAATCGCTGATTGACTAGCTACAATAGATTGTTCTATCACTTTAACCGCAGGATGATTCGCGACTAACGTTGCCAATACGTTATGTTTGTTATGTTCAAGTGGTTTTTTAAGCGCTAGTGGTAATGCGGGCAAGTCATATAAGGTTGGCGGCAATCTAAAGTCAAATATGTTTGCAAAGGCGTTACCGATGTTGTGAGATTCACTTTGTATCCACTGCTGCAATTGTGCTTTCGCATTTTCTTGACGAGACGTCAACTGAATTAAGCGGTCTTCTATTTTCGTGAGCTCTAGTTCTGCGCGGATAATATCTTGTTGCTTAACGTTGCCGACTAAGGATGAGTAGCTTACTTGAACAATCTCGCCTAACTGCTCAAATAAGGCCTTGTTATTTTCTATCAAGTTAACACTCGCTTGGGCGTTAAAAGCCTCTAACCAAATGATAGAAACCTGAAGTGTGGTTTGCGCGTTGCGATCCACCCTATACAGTGGGTATTGTTTCGATAACGCGTTCTGATAACGCTGGTTAATTGCCAAACTGTCTCCTCGCGGTAACATTTGCGCTATCCCAACTTGTATTTGCGTCATGGCTTCTTGGTTAAAATCGAAGCTGTTTACAGGCATATTACCTAGCTGAAATGACATAATAGGGTCGGGCAACGCGCCCGCTGCCGCTGACTTATTCTGAAACGAGCGTTCTACAGATTGACTTTTGCGTAGCCAAGGATCGTTAGCTTTGGCTAATTCAATTGCCGTTTGCAGTGTTAGCACACGTTTATTTAGTAATAAATCGGTCGGCTCAGTATTACCATACACGGGTGTATTTAAGCTTAGTGCGACTAGCGCAAAAAAAGCACATAGGGCCCAAATATAGGCTTGCGCAGCGATATTTACACATGCTGAAAATCGACTGAATTTTGAGTTATTAATATCTTTCATATACTTGTCTCTGCAGCTGTATCACTTTTTTTAAAATAAGAGCGAGTACAGTAATAGTTAGCCTAAATAAGTTTCATTAGACATATACGCTGATTTTTAAGCAGATCTACCCTGCTTAAGAGACGATGTGTTTGGGAGGTTGTTGCGGGGGTGATATCACCACATTAGAAAAAGTAGGAATGGCCGATATTACGGGCCCATTTTGAATCGCTAAATTTACGTTTTGGCTATCATTGACTATAAACGTAAATGACACAAATACATTGGGACACGCGCAGTCACTGTTACAACAGTCGGTGTCCATGCTGCTTAGGTCATGCAACATTAAAGAAGGTTGCGCGCTTTGCTGTGACATATCCATTGCCATATTGTCCATCATAGGACAGGAATTAAAGACAGCCGAAAAAGCATCGCTTGATTGTGCGACCAATAAACAAATAATAAGCAACATTTGTTTTACGGACTTAATTCACTTCTCCAAATTGCAAAATGCACTTTATCATAAACTAAGATGGCGAATCATGAAAGCGGTGTAATCAATCTAACAAAAAAGACCTTTCTTTAAAACCTTACGGATATTTCTGCTAACCTAGAGGTGATGCGAATTTGGAAAGCACCTAGTGTTTTCTTTACAAGCACTTTTTTATTTGAGGTTTTTAGCAATTGGGGTGATATCAAACCCTTTATCTTGTAATACAGACGCAATATCTTCATAAGACATATTGTTTTTATTAACCAGCGCCCATAAATGAACCGCTCTTGCTCCCGAACGGCAAAAGCTATGTACACGCTTATCGTTCGGCTTTAATGCCTCTGCAAATGCCTGAATATCTTTTGTAGCGTACTGCCCTGATGTTACCGGAATATGCGCGTAATCCATACCAAGTTTTTTACCAACCGCCTGCCATTGTGCATTTGATATTTGATCTTCCGCTTCATTGTCGGGACGAACATTCACCAATAACGAAACTTTATTGTTAGCGAGCCATTCAAGATCTTGCTCGGTCATTGCGCCCGAAGTGGAGAATGTGTCTGTAATTTTTGTAACTGTCATAAAAATCCTACTTACAGGTTAGAATAAAAGATAAAAATGGAGAGTGGGATTAAGGCTAATCCAAACAGTCTTTTAAGCGTTTGTTGTGGTAGCTTTTCACTTATCCAGGTACCTACAAATACACCTAATAATGCACAAGAACTGACTAACAAAATAAGCGGCCAATTAAACGTTTGCTCACTCTTGGCATAGTAAAGCGCATATTTACTAAACCCAGATAAACTCTGCAGGGCAATAATCACTAAACTCGTTGCAATCGCATTTTTAATTGGGGTATGAGCAATTAACAAGAGCGCAGGCACGATTAAAAAACCACCGCCCACGCCAACAATACCGGCAAGCACACCTACCGCAATACCGGCCAATACAAGTGCTAAAACATTCTCGCTAGGGGCAGGCGTTAAAGGATCAGCCTTAATGGGGCGCAGCATTAAGATACTAGCACCTGCCATGACCACCGCAAATGTCATTAACTGGATTTGTGCACTAATATATTGAGAAAGGTGCGCGCCTAAAAAGGCAGCCGCCATACTGGGCAAGCCAAATAGCATAACTAACCGTAACTTTACGTTTTGCTTTAATAGATGGCTTATACTGCCCACTAATGCCACCACACCAACAATAAGCAGCGACTGGGCAATGGCAAGCTTTTCAGGCTCTTTTGCCACATACACCAATAGCGGCACGGTTAAAATACTACCGCCTGAACCCAATAGACCCAAACTAATTCCCACAACAATTGCACCTACCCACACGATTGGGTCAAACATGATTAACTCATTTCTATCGTTAATGGAAGTTTTAAGTAGTATTTACCATTACTCTCTTGTTTGGGTAAATGACCCGCTCGAATATTCAGTTGAATAGCAGGTAACAGGAGTTTTGGCACCGCTAAAGTCGCATCTCGCTTATTCCGCATTTGCACAAATTCACTTTCGCTTACACCCTGTTTTACATGAATATTATTGCGTTTTTGTTCAAGCACAGACGTTTCCCATGCAAATTCATCGCGAGTCTCGCTTTTATAATCATGGCCTACAAATACGCGGGTTTGATCTGGCAACGCCTGTATTCTTTGAATAGAGTGATAAAGCGTGTTCGCGCTTCCGTGTGGAAAGTCAACGCGTGCAGAACCATAGTCAGGCATAAACATGGTATCGCCTATAAAAATAGCGTCTTCCACTTTGTAGCTTACGCATGCAGGCGTATGCCCTGGCGTATGCATTATTTCAATTTCTAAATGCCCGAGTTTTATCACTTCACCATCTTCAAAAAGATGATCAAACTGACTGCCATCACACGCTACATCTTGATCAAGGTTAAACATCTTTTTAAAGGTTGATTGAACAATTTTAATATGTTCCCCAATCCCAATCTGACCACCGCGTTTTTCCTGTAGGTAAGGGGCTGCCGTAATATGGTCTGCATGTGCATGGGTTTCTAAAATCCATTGTAAGCTCAAGTTGTTGTCATCTAAGTAACGAATAACTTGATCGACGCCCATAGCGCTTAATTTTCCAGAACTAGCATCAAAATCTAGCACAGGATCAATGACCGCAGTTTGCCCTGTGGGCCTGTCTGTCACTACATAAGTAACGGTGTTAGTTGCGTCATCAAAAAATGCTTTGATGTCTAGTTTATTCATAGTTAATTCCTTTCGATAAAAATTATTAGTGTCTACTGCGTCTATAGAAAGAAGTGTAGTGAATATTTTAAAGCGCTTTAGTTAACGTGAATGCACCGCGAATATCACCTAACGCGAAGCCCGTTGCAGTGTCTTGTGGATAATAAGAATTAATCGTCTGTTGCAATTGTGGATCAACTGATGAGCCATGGCAGGCCAAGCACACTTTATCGGTAGGAATTGCTTTCATTAATCGATATTCATTATCGCTTAATTTGTCTACCATAAGTGCTTGTGCGGGAGTGCCCGCTTTAAAAGATTCATCAAACGACACTAAGGTCTCATGTTCCCACGCATCAGCTTTATTATCGGCGTTACGGGCTCTTAAACTGGTGCGCCGAATATCCCAACCGTCGGTTGAAAGCTCTGCACCTATCTTTGGCGCTTGCGTTTGACAAACCGATACCGCATGCGCAAGTCCTTGATCTTGAATTGCAGAAATTAACACGCCTTTTAGCGTACTGCCAAACGTTTTAATCTTTGCTATCGCTTCTGCTCTTAATGCTTGCTGCTGAACACTGTCTTGTTGCACAGTGTTATTCATTTGTTGCATAGGTGCTGTTTCAGCATTCACGGCAGCACTCATCATTAACAAACAAATAGTTGAAATAAGTTTCTTGTGCATACTAAACCCTCCTAGGTTTTTATAATAATACGCGTTATTTAAACGCTTGAGAATGCTCATGGCTAAATTGCGCATTTTAGAATTGACATATGCGTTGTCCTAGGCTTTTTAGTGGCATCACAATTATAAATGTCACAGCGAGTTACCAGATTACTTAGCACATGTATAAGCTATACAAGACGCGCGCCAACTTTACAAACCATGTATCTTATTGATATTATTAAATTTTATAGGATACAAAACGCGTGAAGTGGAATACCTGCCATTTTTGACAAAGTATTCGACATTTATGTCAGTGACACTTAAAAATACGAAAGCCTGAATTAACTCCGGCTTTCGTATTTTTGCATATTTTAACACCTGGTCTATCGTGTAAAACTCGGCTGTGTTTGAAAGTTGACTCGCATACAAGATTATGAGGATTGTTTAAAAATTGTTCTAAAGCTGATTATGAAAGTGATATTCCTAATTGTTTTTGTGCTACGAGTCTTACAACATATGACAACTTGAATAGGCCAGCCAAGATTATTTGGGATATATGCAACATCACTAAAAGCGCCAGCGGCAGCTTAGCTTCGTAGCCATATGCGAAATATGTTGCGGTGAAAAAACAGAGTAATGTAATGATCATTGAGTTGTTGGCAAGTTTCAATAAAGACCTGTCTTTCAATATTTTTCTCCTGATAACTTAAACATGCATGTAACATGTTCTTTATTAAAATGCATATTAGATGTATGTTATTGCATTGTCAAACGTCTATTCACGTTTTAAAGGCTGAATTTATGCAGTTAACCCGGCACACTGATTACGGTATGCGAATATTGATTTACTTAGCACTACTGCCAACTGGCACGCGAGCAAATATAGATACGCTTAGCGAGGCGTACGGTATTTCGCGTAACAATATTAATAAAATAGTGCATCAATTAGGACAAGCAAAAATAATTGAAACAAAGCGCGGCAAAGGTGGGGGATTTTATTTAGCGAAAGCGCCTAAAGATATTAATCTGGGTGATATGGTTATGATGATGGAAAACACGCTCGAAATTATTGACTGTACCAGTCCACGCTGTGTCATTTTGCCTGCTTGTAAGTTAAAACATGCTTTCAACGAGGCCACTCAGGCGTTTTTAGATACCTTAAAGAGGTATACCTTAGCCGATTTAATTGAAACCAATGAAGCTTCCTTGACTCATTTATTAAAGCTATAGTAAATAACGTTTAAAATAAAGCGCGATTACATTTAAACCGCAATCGCATTAACAAATTCTGGCTTATCTATTGAATTTCCAAAAGTTCTACTTCAAAAATAAGTAAAGAACCCGGCGTTATTTTACCAGTAGCGCTATTCCCATACCCTAATTCAGGAGGGATAAAAAATTTAAATTTATCGCCAATAACCATTAACTGAACGCCTTCGGTCCATCCTTTTATCACTTGGTTTAGAGGAAAGCTAATAGGCTGCCCGCGTTCTACCGAACTATCAAATACAGTGCCGTCTAATAGCAAACCATGATAATGAACTTTTACCGTTGAACTTGCGCTTGGGAACTCAGTTCCTTCGCCTTTTTGCAATATTTGGTACTGCAAACCAGACGCTGTTTCAATCACTTCTTCATTCAGTTTGTTTTTTGCTAAAAACTCATTCCCTATCGCAATATTTTCAACTGCCGCCTTTTTATTTGCTGAGTTTCTAGTGAAGTAAAAGACTACCAATGCGATGACTACCGCTAAAACAATATATTTCATTACCCGTCCTATTAGTATGTGGATTTATGTATTTTGATTGGAATAAACATCTAACCTGAGCCCAAATATAAATGCAATGCATATTATTTTGTGGATTACGTTTAAGCAAAACAAATGCCCAATTGACGTCAAATTTAATTGCTAAATAACTGTATTTCATCACTCGTTAAATAGCGCCATTGTCCAACTTCAACATCAAGAGAAATATCTCCTATTTGCTCTCGATGAAGTGAAACTACGCGATTACCTACAGCAGCGAACATTCGCTTAACCTGATGAAATTTACCTTCAGTTATGGTCAAAAGCACTTCTTTGGGACTAATTACAGCTAAAGTAGCCGGTAGTGTTAGTTGCGGTTCACCTTGCAATTGCACGCCTTGCATAAATTGAGAGGCAACATCGTCTTTTAGTTCCTTAGATAAGTTCACACGATAAACCTTTCGGCATTTTTTGCTTGGCAATGTGATGTTAAATGACCAACGCCCGTTATCTGTGATCAAAACCAAACCCGTTGTATCAACGTCTAAACGTCCAGCAATGTGCAGTTCAGTGGCTTTATCAACATCTAAATAGTTGAACAGCGAAGGATAGACCTCATCAATATTAGAGCAAATGGTGCCTGCTGGTTTATGCATCAGAATATAGCGAAAATCGCGAGCTTTCAATTTTACGCCATTTAACCTTATCACATTGTTTTCATGAACCTGAGTCGCTTCATTCGTGATAATTTGATCGTTAACGCTAAGCTTTCCTAAACTAATGCACTTAATCGCTTCACTTTTACTTAGCTCGGTGCTTTTACAAACAAATTTATCAAGACGCACTGTGGACAACATTCTGGCTATTAAAGGGCATAGCGATCATGAATTCTCTTTAAAGATATCGCTGAAAAAATAAAGAATAGCCGCTCGTTTCCATTCCCCTTCAAAAGGGACTATTTCACCGTTTTTATTGCCGTCAACCCACACTTTACCATCGCTTTCAACAAGCCCAACTTGCGAACCGCTGCGCCAAACTTTACCATTATCTTCTAAAGTGCCAATGTGGTTTCCCCTAAACCAAACCTTACCGTTTGTCTCTATAGAACCAAGATCGTTTCCTCTTACCCAAATAGTGCCATTAGATGTTATGTCACCAATATCTTGGTTATTCATCCAAATACTGCCCTTGCTATCTAGCGATGCCAACTCACTGCCTTTGTACCATACCTTTTGTGCAATTCCTTTTAAGAACTCACTTTTTTTAGGTTTTTGCTTTTTGGGTAGTGCCGCGAGTTGTTTTGCGGTTACATTTGCTTGCTGAGTTAATTCATCAAGCTGTTGTTGCGCTATGGCAATCGCCCCAATTTGTTGCTGCCGCGTAGATAAAGCTAAGGCAGGAAATACTTCCTCTAAGGCCATTGCGTTGGCAGAGGCAACAAGCCCATTTTGAAGAGTTTGTGTATTGACCCGTCCATTTTCTCCTTGCGCTATATTGTAGCCGCGCATATTACTATTTGTAGAGCCTTGAGTGGCTGCACTTTGCGATATCGATTGTATTTGCGCTGACAATTGTACTGCCGTGTTAGCTAAATTGTTAAAAGATTGCATCGCATCATCAAGATCTTGCTGTATTTGTTGCTGAAAGCTCCCGTTTATCCATCGTTCCACTCTATTGGCATCGGCTTGACTAACGTTCGTTTGTTGCAACTTTGCTAAATCTTGCTGTAATTCTGTGGTTTGTAGTGCTCGCAATCGTGTTGCCCAATCGCCTACTTCACTTGGGTTCGGATAACGTGGAAGTTTGGGTCGATTATCGCGTTGATACTTTGCCAGAATCTTATCGGGATCAACGGCAATTGCATCACGGTTGTCATTATTTGACCTATTAGATGAGTTATTCGTAGCGGCTTGCGACTCACTAACGGTCAATGTATCGGTCTGCGTTTCTTGTGTTTGCGCTGTTTGCGCTGTTTGCGATTGCCATTGTTGCGCCTTTGTTGCCATGATTTCACGAAGTGCAGACCACTTTTTTATACTTGAAATGTAGTCAGGATGTGCTTTAGATTCAGTTGTTTGCAGTAAATTTGCTGCCTTGCTTAATTGTTCGCTGAGTGTATTGTATTGAGGAATATCGCCACTTTGTAAAAGCGTGAGCTTAGTTTCTATGTCAGTTAATGCTCGTTTAGCCATATTGAGCTTTGCATCCATTTGCTGAGCAAACGCAAAATTTGCGACAAATACAATAAAACAAATAAATAGTAATTTACTCGCAGTTTTCATAAACAGACTCCGTTCTATTAATCTTGCCGAAGTTTTTAAGCAAGATTACACCAATGAATTTTTGATTCAAAAATAGACTGCCATTACTTGCCATAGATGGCAATACTTTTATTGGCGGATTGCAAGCAAGCTTTTATGTCGTTGCTGGTTTGGGCGCGCACTTCAAGCACGTCAAGGCTTACCTAATGGTGCGACGATAATAGAGTTTTATAATTTTTCGCCATTATCACTTTGCCAAACAAATAAAAGCTTAGATTAATTTGCTATTTATTTATAATGAATTTTAGACGAGATTCGACGCAAAGCGGGTATTAGATGGAATTCTGTTTTGCGTCCTTTTTGGCACAAAACTGCCGAAAAAAAACCTCGTCTTCCCAACGAGTATCATCATCCCAACGAGTACCGTCATCCCAAACTTGATTCTAGCTCTTGATCACATCTCTAATTTAAAGATTTCATAAGCTTCCAGCAGATGATCAAGTTTTGTGAGACCCTCATGGAGGGTCTCTTCCAACCCACTCGTCCGGTTCTTTTACTGTCGTTCCAACCTGCTAGCTTACCTAAAGATTGATAAGCCCATTTCACGGTTGGGATATTGTTTTTATCTGGTAATCTCTTGTGCGTAGCTTTGTAAAGCAATTGCCATTGTTGGGTATTCAAGCATAACGTACAGGGTGCCGTTTCACCGGTTTTACTGTCGCCCATGTCTTTAAGTTGCATCAATCTGCATGCGATAAAGGCATGCATGACGGCCACCTTTTCAAGGCTCTCGTACTGATGCATTTTAAGATTTCCCACTTTTGTCCCTTCGCTTTTCCAGACTTTATGAAACAGCTCTACTTTCCATCTCGCTTCATAAAACGACACGACTTTCCTCGCCGTCTTTGCGCATGTCACAGGCTCTGTTGTGAGCAGCAACCAGTGTAAACCGTTGTCCGGGTCACAATTGATTTCTTGGCATGATACTGCGTAAATTGGCATAGGCGGGTAAGTTTTTTGTTTGCGCTCAGGCGCTAAAATATTAACTTGGGCATATTGAATGGACAGTTTCGCTTTTCTACCTTTTCGTCCACCGCGCTGTGGAATACTTACTAAATAGTGCCCTTCAACTGCTTGTTTATCCATTTCATTAAACAAGCGACCACCTTCTTCTAAAGGCCGATTCGACTTAGCTCGGACGACGAAACGTTGTTGATTACTACATTTGTATGAGAGATATTCCACTATATCCGCTTCTCTATCGCAAACACTGATACAGTCTTTCATTTTTTCGCCTAAGCGCTCAGCCATAGCGTTTGAGGCTAACTCCCATTTATAGCTTTCCTTGTCATGATATGCGCGTTTGACTCTGTTCTTTCTGTTACCGAAGTTTTCGCTATCTCTCATCCAGCGGCGCTGTTCTATCAATCCTATTGTATGCTCATCTGTGGACGAGAATAGCAAAATGCTATGCGCTTCAAATCCCGTATATTTTGAATTGAGCGAACCGCCTGTGCACCCCAATTTATCTGGCATGTTTTCTCGGTTGTATGAAAGTGTGGTGGTATCTTCTAAGGCTAATATTTCGTCATAGTTTTGGGCGAGTGACGCCGTCGCAGCAAAACCGCTTTCAGCAATAGGATCGGCAGTGACATGCTTGTTTCTTATCAAACGGTAATTCCCTTCAATTTCAGCATCATCTTTACTGGACTGTACCACGGATTTGCCTACATTTTTAGCAAGGCCACAAACCATTTTAATCAGTCTGTCTGTGCGTCGTCTATCACCTAAATTACTGTTCTGAAAATTGAATTCTGCCCATTGTTGGATATTTTGAATCATTTGAAAATCCCGAAAGTATTAGTTTTGAGATCTGATCGTAGAAAAAGCGTTTAGTTCAAATATGTGTAGAAGAGCTAGAACTTGATTTGGGATCTCCTTGGAACA
>RCMY010005845.1_pt1 | contig 10994 bp, 13 predicted proteins | sample 2041341 | NCBI WGS metagenome assembly RCMY01 (sample SAMN09708234, study PRJNA481090) | Marine sediment metagenome, whole genome shotgun sequencing project.
TCTGAAAAATTCCGTCGCTTCGTCATTCTTGTATCCATTCATTCGTGTTGGATACATCTTAGCATGCTGACCGAATTTGCCGGACCACTTCACTATCAATAATCTGATAATCATCAGACATGTTTTTCAGAGTGCTAATAAACGAGTAATCACTTTCGTAGAATTTTCCAATTTTGGCTTTGGTCTTACTGGATATTTCGACATCGAACTTTCTGCTTTCATTCCAATCGAGCGGAGTCAGAATCTCACAAGTATCAGTAAATTTGTCGATCCATCTATATACTTTCTGTAAGCCTCGCTCGAAGATAAATATCTTCATATTGGGTCCGATAAAATCTGTCTGCGGCCTTATGTGATTGTCGCAGACGTGCGGGACCTCCATACATCTATCAAAGACAAGGCTGACCCACTCATCAAAGGTCCCTTGAAATTCTTCATTCCAGTCCAATTCTATCTTCATTCCTTCGGAGGCGGTCAGGTGCCAGGGAGCGGTATTTTGGTTGCTGTGCCTTGTCGCTCGATAGCGATATTCACTCAATAACCTTGCAAGTGGATCGCGCACTATTGCGAAGGATGCATCAGCAAAACCTTCGGGTAAAAGCGTCCTACTTACATCAAACTCCAGATGCTGTGGAGTTGACTGAGCCCAGGTTAGCTGTTCTCTTGAGTAAAGGGCCACTTCACCTTTTTTTCTCATATAGTCGGTTATACTAGCCCCCCCCGTCTTCGGGATATGAACTAGGTGTAGCAGGCGATTATTTATTCTGGCGAGTGGCACGGATTTGGCCTTATTTGAAGAATAACGTGAGGGTGAAGCTCAGCTAGATCGCGGATTCGACATGTTGGCAGAGGTTTGGAGAGGCGCAACCTACGGACTGCACTTCACATATAGCCTTCCAACCAAGTTTACCACCATAGGTTGTGCTGAACATGTAAAAAGATCACGTATGAGGCGAGGGGAGCTTACTGGCGCCGATGCCGCAGAGCGTGTCAAAGATCATGCTCAAGCATGTCGACCTCTCCTTCTTTGTCGTTCAGAAAAATCAGGATATTTTCCGCGATTCTGTGCCATACTTCCCATCCCATCTGTGCCTGAGATCCAGAAAAAGTCAGTTCCCGACGCAGTTCACTCAACCGGATGATTGCGCCTGCCAGCATCGTTTTTCTATGACGTGCATGCAGATTGCACAGCATGCTGTCGCTGCTGGTTTTGGCTTTGCCACGTCGACCATCCGGGCGACTGCGGAAGCCGTCCCAAGGCGGTTCTTGTCGAACCGCTAGAAAGTTATACTGCGCACTGCGATCTAACGGATCATTACCGTCAGAACCTTGTCGGTCAAAAATTGCCAGTAAAGCAATAGGGGAAATCACAGCTAGAGTGCCAGTTACGTAACAATGTCATCAGACCATGAAAGCGATGTGGAGCACCCGATTCAGACGAAAAGCTAGCGCTTGGACGAACCGGCAACTTGTCTGCTTTTTTTGTCCAGCGATCTGTTTTCCGCCAGCGCGACCGCGCGGTCCGTCAGTATTCTGGCGCGATCGGCCTTTGTGCTATGCAGCTGTACCGGTCCCCCAAGCGACACGTCTATCACCGTGTTTTCGTCTAAGCCGTGGGCCGAAAGGCTGCCCGTAAGCCGTCGCACGATTTCGCTCTCTATATTGATTGGAGACAGCCGGGCCGTACAATTGGTGGCGATCAGAAGGGTCGCGTTGTTGATATAGGCCACAAGAGTTTGATCGGCATCGAAACAATCGGCCGCTACCGCAGCAAGATCTTGCAGCAGTGAGGCGAAATGCCGAGGTGAAGGTCGCATTTGAAGCGCTTCGATCCCATCTATGTTGAGTGCAAATACGTGGATGTCAGTCATTGCTTCTAGGGGCGGTTTGGTTAGATAACTCGACAAGGCCGTATGATTGACGAGGCTTCCGATACCTTCGAGAGGTAGTCCGTCAGGCAGTTCGGATCTGTAGGTATGCGTAGGTCTCCATTGGTGTTCTGTGCTTTCCGCGCTAGCATGGGCTGTCTCCCTTTGTTTGTGAACTGTTTCCTGCGCCACCCGCAGGCGCACGCCCAGATCTTCGATATCGAACGGTTTGGTGGCATAGTCTGTCGCACCCGCCCGGTAGGCGTCGCCCATATTTCTCATGTCCCGCTTCCCGGTTAACATGACGATCGGCGTCTGGCGGTATTGGGGTATTTGCCGAATACGCCGACAGAGGTCGACACCATCCATGTCGGGCATGCTAATATCGAGCAGGAGGCAGTCGAAGATCACTTCGGATTTGACCAATAGTTTCAGTGCCCGCTCGCCAGACGCAGCGGTTGTTATTTCGGAGAACCCCGCCTTGGCAGAGATTACCGGTATGAGTTCTAGGATGAACGGGTCGTCATCGACGGCAAGGATTGTCATTGATGTTTCGATTAGCGCGTCCTGAATGCTGGTCGAGGGTTCGGCCGAACAGGGATTATCCGTTTCGTTCCAACCATTATTGGCAGTTGGGGCTTCGTCGCGAACCTTAAAAATGCTTGCTACGCTGTGGACAGCAGGTAGCAGAATCACGACCGCCGATCCCACCAGAGCGTAGAGAATGAACGCAATCCAAAACGATGCCCCAAGGAGAATAGCAATAAGGGATGTGAGCAGACCCGCTAAGGCTCCGATCAGGACGTATCCTACTATCATCTGGGCATATCCTCTGCCTTGCTCATCCGGGCACACAACCCAAGGAAGAGAAATTGGTTTCCGAATATCTCATTTGCCTCGATAATAAGATGAATTTTCTCCAGTATTCGACAAATTCGGCCTATTGTAATAACGAAGCTGCTAAGGGGCGACACACGCTTGACGAGTATTCTGGCGCCAGATACAAGTCGTATCTACAACACGGAGTTTTTACAATGAAGATCCTTGCTGTAGATGACGATCCTATCATACTGGAGCTCCTGGCTGAGATTCTGGGGGTCGTAGGGTTTACCAATTTGACCCTATGCGAATCTGCATACGAAGCATTGGATGCGGTGGCAGGGGCGGACGTCCCCTTCGATTGTCTTTTGCTAGACATCCAGATGCCAGGTATGGATGGCGTTCAGCTTACGTCGACTGTGCGCAAGATACCGCAGTATGCGACAACGCCAATTCTGATGATCACGGCGATGTCAGATCGGTCCTATATCGACAGCGCCTTTTCGGCTGGGGCGAGCGACTACATCACGAAGCCCTTCGAGATTGTTGAGGTCCACGCGCGACTCCGCCTGATCGAACAACTTTTGAAGGACCGTCGTCAGAAAGACGATCGCAATCCGGTCGAATTGACACGCGATGCAGCTTCGATCGTTACGCTGGTTGACCTTGATAAGCGTCTGGTGCTTTCGGAAATTGACGGCTGCATTGAGTATCTGGCGCTAGAGAACTACCTTCTTCAGGTCTCGAAAATATCACTGTTCGGAATGCGCGCCTTTGGTATCGTCTTCCCCGACGTTCACCGAATCTTCCAATCCAGAAGCCTTTACGAATACCAGTCAACGATCACTGACCTCGCCGAGGCAATTTCGGATTGCCTGAAACCGGGGAGCTTCTTTCTCTCGCACGCGGGCGGAGGTGATTTCGCTTGTGTCCTTAAGGAAAGCGAAGCGTTTGACTCGGCAGTCTTCGAAGCGACCGTAGCCGACAAGGTTCGCGAGATGGATCTGCATTTCTGTGACGGTCGCCCTTTGACCGTGATACCGGTCGTCGGCGATGCTTGCCCTTTGCAGTTCAAATCGGGGAGGGGAGTCGTCAACACTCTGACGCGCGCAATGGCCGATGCCGAGGCGGTCAGCAGAGCGCCTCCCGTCAGGAAAGCGGCCCACTCTTGGCAGCTGAAAAGTCTACTGGGTTTTTGACCAGAGCGGAGACACATAGAATGACACCACCTAACGATGGCGGCGTGTTCGACGGGATCGCTAGAGTCCGCGTACGCTTTGTCGCTGAGTTGCGGGTAAGACGCGCCAGATTGATCGAGTTGCGCTCGCAACTGATTGATTTGCCGCTATGCGTCGAGGCGCTGAAGGAAATCGGGCAGATAAGTCACAAGATCGCAGGCACGGCGGCAACACTTGGGTTTCCAGTGCTTGGGCACAGTGCCGCAGCAATAGATGGCGCTATCAATCAAAACAAGGTTTGGCCAATTGCGCGTGATCCTGCGCTGTTAGACCAGATCGACCGTATGATATCGGATATGGACATGACGTACGAGAAAGAAGACTGCACCTAACGCCGTCCAGTATTTTGCTGTCCGGCCCCACCGATCGTTTTTCTGTCAATCAGCCGCTTCAGGAGATTGAGCGCACGGCTCTAGGCTGCAACATCCTCGGCCATGGCCATCTCCGCAGGAGATCAGCCCAGTATCTTCATCGTGATGCAATGCCCGAATCAGAATGACGACCACCCACATTCACTCAGACATGAATCTCCCATTTTTAGAAGAGTTCAACTACTGTGGGGGAAATAAAACTCCAAGGGCTAGAAGCGGGTTGAAACGCATAAACTGGCATGTTGGTCTAGCATCCCCACCCATTAATAATTTGAAAGGCGAAAAACATGTATATCTCTAAGCTGCTGAGCGTAGTCATTCTCTCTTTGTTCGGGTCCCAAGCCATCGCTGAAACGGTACTTACTATCACGGGCAAGGATGCCTCGGGCGCACAGGAAGTTATCCAGTATAGCTTTGATGACCTAAAAGCTCTGGATCAGACCGGGTATGACACTATCAATGATTTCGTCAAAACCCCGACCCGGTTTTCCGGACCGCTCTTGCGAGACGTGCTCGCTCCCCTAACATTTTCCGAAAGTGCCAAATTGAAACTGACGGCACTTAACAACTTTCAAACCGAGATACCTATCACCGATGTAATGAACTACGATGTAATCGTCGCTTTGGAAAAAGGCGGTGCCCCCATGTCAATCCGGGAAAACGGACCGCTCTGGGTCATCTACCCAATTTCCGACCATCCAGAGTTGCGCGCGCAGATCTATAACAACCGTATGATTTGGCAGCTCGTCGGTATCAAAGTCGAATGACCAGCAATGCTCTGCGCTACAGGTGGGTTGTTCTAATAATAATTGTTGTCGGACTTGTAGTTGCTGGTGTTAGTCTTTTCGATGTACGGCAGCAAATGAAGCGAATGGACGGGAGCACCTTGTCGGGAGGGCCCGATTGGTACGTGACAAATATCGAATTCGACGTGTTGAGATTGGAAAACTCCCTGCTTCATTATTCTCATGTGCAGCGCGATGCCGATGATGTACATCAGGCATTTGATATTCTTTGGAGTCGGATCGTCCAAATGAAGGTCAGCGCCATACGCGACATATTGTTAGAATACGGTGTTGACTTGACAATTTATGAAAGATTAATGGCCGCATTAGTTGCCAGTGACAGTCGTGTCGGCGCGCTTGGTATTGGCGTTGACGATAAAGATGAAGCGCTCGACATTTTCGAGGCCTTTAACAAACTCAATGATGATTTGAGGGGTGCTACACTTGAGGTCGTGAAGGCATCCGTATCGGAGTCCAATGATTTTCGTTTAAGTGTGCTCGGCACCGCTAAGATTATTTTGTACGCAAGTCTGATTATCTCAAGCGTGGCGGGTTTGCTATTTTTGGTTATTGCTTTCGACAGTCTCCAGACGCGGCGCGCACTCATCGAGAAGGAGGCCTTGCTGCACGATGCCTATGCTGCCGACATCGCCAAATCCCAATTCATCTCGGTAATGAACCATGAGCTCCGCACACCGCTGACGTCCATTAGTGCCTCTTTGTCGCTGCTGAAGAGCGGGGCTCTTACGCAGACACCCGAAAAAGTCAGCCGTCTAGTCGAAATAGCGGAACGCAATTGCAGGATCCTTATGCAGATTGTGACTGATCTTCTGGATACAGAAAAATTCACTTCCGGGAAGATGAAATTTGACTTCCAGGTGCTCGACTTTTCAGAATTACTGAAATGCAATGTCGAAAACAACAGAGCCTATGCGGATTTATATGGCGTGGGAATCTCTACCGAGGGCATAGAGCCCAAAGTAAAAATCACCGCTGATCCCGCTAGAATAGACCAGGTAATGACAAATCTTCTGTCGAATGCGATTAAATTCTCAAAAGAGGGCGACAAAGTACAAATTAGCCTTGCTACCGAGAATGGGCATGCCGTCGTCGCGGTGAAGGACGATGGTCTAGGTATTCCACAAGATGATCAATCTCGTATTTTTGAACGATTTCAACAGGTTGATTCAACGGATAGGCGAGAACGCGGAGGCACGGGCCTCGGCCTGAGTATTGTGAAGGCAATTGCCGAGGCGCATCATGCCAAAATAACCTTAGTAAGTAGGCTGGGTGAAGGGAGTATCTTTTACATTAGCTTTCCTACTGTTACCGATCGGCTACTTCCTGAAATTCCGACGCTGGCGTAAGCTGCGATGTGTTTCTGCTGGTCTACAACATGAAGAAGTTCGAAAATGTAGAATCCCCCTAAGTTCACGAGCGAGGTCCCGCTGGCGGCGCTGAGCAGCGAGTAGACGGTCAGCGGGTTGGTCATTTTACTCGATCCGTCTCGGTTGCACAAACCGGCTGATATGTAGGCTAGTATATTGACCAAGGACTGCCACAATATTTGTCTGCGTTTTGCGGATATAAAAAATTTGGGTTGGGTCTCCAAGGGGGAGCACAGGTTTGGTTCTTAGCATCTGCAGAGATATCGTTGAAATAATTGGCGGCACCATCGCGTTCCAAACGCGCGAAGGGGATGGAGTCAAATTCTACTTTACACTGCCACGCATCCCTCACACTATTTCCCGTCGGGATCAGTTAGCCGAACTATGTGCCGGAAGTTAAAGGAAGTCAGAAATGATTAAAATTCTTCATGTTGAGGATGATGCCGATATCCGAGAAATATCCCAGATGGCACTTGCGCTCTCGGGAGAGTTCGAAATCGTACAATCCGAGTCTGGCGAAGAAGCCCTGAAGCAAGTCGTGATTTTCGGACCCGATGTGATTTTATTGGACGTAATGATGCCTGGCATGACAGGTCCGCAGACACTTGAGCGCATGCGACAATTGCCGTCTGTAGCAAATGTGCCGGCAATTTTCATGACTGCACGCACACAGCAGACTGACATCGACGCACTGCTCAGGACGGGTGCAGTAGATGTTATCATCAAACCTTTTGACCCTCTGTCCTTGGGGCATAAAATTCGAAAAATTCTAGATGGGCTGAGGCAACAGAAGTTAGATGAAGTTGGCGGTTCTGAGGTGTGACGCACTGTTGTTGTCATCGTGTAATGTCGTGGGCTCCGCATTGGGGGGGGCAGGTCAGAGGTGCGAACCAATGAAGCCGCTGCTGCCGGTGAAGGAGTACTTAGTTATTCTTACTCGTTAAAAGTTTCGCAGATGTCGCAGATCCGCGTGGCGATCACGTTCGAACGCAAGGCACCTGTTTTTAGGTGGGAAGATTGTACGCGCGACCAACCAAATGTTAACCTATCGCGCTTGGCTCCTAATCTCGCAAGGCCATAGCGTAGAAACTCAATGTCCGATATCCAGACCTCCATACCGCTAACGAAGGCATCGGCTAACGTATGGGGAAAACCCTCACCATAGCCGGACGGTTGAACGAATATCCCGCCCTCGAAAAAAATATCAGCGGTAACAACGTTGCCGACAGACCACCAACCAATTTCGGAAAACAGCTGCTCAAGCTGCAATTTATCTTTGCAGCCGACAATGACCAGTTCTGGCTGAGGCATTACGCCACACAGGAATTTCACTACATTTCGCGAGACTAGTCCAACCTTTGCATCGCGTTGGACGAGCACTGGCACGCTGCTGGGGCCGATGCGTTGTTGGTCCCCACCAGACCCCGGCATCCACTCCATATCCAATTGAGGACAATGGCGACTAAAATAGCGAAAGTCGGCATAGTTCTGCACAATTATAAATGTGTTGCGACGGAGGCCCAACAGAAATCTCAGGATCATCCCAGCATGTGGATTGCTTCGGTAACGCCCCATGCCGTTTAGGATCACGACCTTTTGCCTTCGGGCGAACAGTAAAGTGAAGATATTGCTCTTCAGGTTTGATGACAAAATAATTCCTTGTCGTCGGCCGAGACAATGGGCAATCAACCTAGGCAAGCGCGTGGGCGAGTCCAGCAGTCCTACGCTATCGAATTTTTGGCTTCGAGCAGCTAATTCATCCAGTACAGGCTTCCGGTACCGCCAATTGTATAATTCGCGATCATTCAAAATAGGCATAACCATAGCCTGTTCTTGGGGGTGGCAGCCAGCACTGGGATTGTGCGGTCGGAAGATGTTGAGACAGTAGTGTCAAGATGTTTGTGGAAACACGTCTCGCGGCGTCCTCCGCCTGTTTGACGTGGCCCCGCAGAAGTGAGCAGTCTGCTAGGGTGTATCCAACTGTGAAGAATGGGTACGCAAATGACGACGAGACGCCGATTTTCGGACGAGCTCACAGCCACCTTGGCGATTGAAACGCTGCGCGATGATAGCTCCGCCCAAGGGATTGAATCCAGTCACCATATCCATCAGACATAGGTGACGACGTGGACCCGGCGGACGATGGGACTTCGTATGTTAGCTCCAAACCGATCATCGTGTTTTACGAAAGCTGATCCTTCCTTGGAAGATTGAGTGGGAGACACTGTGCGCGGAAGATTGTATCTGCACGATCAATGACTTGGCCCCACAAATTTTCGTCGAGATTTCCATTCTCTAGCGCCATCACGGTTCCAAGGGAAGTTCGGAGCTCAAGCGAAGTGACGACCGGACACCAGCCCATCAAGATGCATCCTGCGCGAAATTGGTAACGCTTCATAATATACCTCATAGTGCAGGCTCAGGTTAGCGATATTCCGATTTGGTTGACATTAGGTTAATGGGCAATCCATATCTACTATCTCAAGCCATCTCTATGCAGACTGAACCGCGCCGGATTTACACAAGGCACGGATCAGTTTGGCGCTATCCTCGTAGGCTGCCGTCAATTCGGCTACATCCAACTTAACCATTTTTGTCATTTGAGTTATTACGCGCTGGACCTGTTTTGTTGATGGCGCTTGACCCTGTCACCGATGGCGGTGGGGGTGGCAAGTCGCTTCCTAATCACTCGACCGGATACGAAAAACGCGCGACCCGTTGGGGGCCGCGCGCTGTATTCTTCATATAAGACCGAATAGCCCGACATATTATCAGAAGCGGAACGTCGCCCGAACTTGTGCGGTTGTTGCTTCGACATCAACAGCGCTCGAATTGAACTCGTGATAGAGAACTTCGCCACCTAGCGAGATGTTCTCTGTAATTAGGTGCTCGTAGCCACCGCCGACAAAGTAACCGTCTTCGCTACCGTTGTTGGAGTCTGCTTCAGCGTAACCAGCGGTCGCATACAGCAGGCCATTACCGATCTTGTAACCGCCGCGCAATTTTGCGCGCCAGATGGATTCAACCTTCACGCCCGGCGCCACCGTGATATCGGCCCAGTCGTAATCCAGGCCGGCACCGACAACCCAGTTGCCGAGATCGTAATCGTAACCAGCGATCAGACCGCCTATGAGGCCGTCGCCGTCAACACCAGCAATGCTGGTGTCGATGTTAGCATAGCCCAGCTGGCCACCAGCGTAGAAGCCAGTCCAGTTCGGCGAAGCAAATACCGGCGCAGGTGCCGGTGCAATGACGGGCTCCATAGGTGCTGGCTGGATGTTGCCGGCGAATGCGGTGCCGGCCATCAGTGCGGATGCGGCGACTGCGGAGAGAAGATATTTCATTTCGTAGTCCTTTATATTTCTAAACACGGCGACGAGCCTGTTCTGTTTTGTGCTTCATACTTCCTATTTAGGATTGGCCGCCTAAATTGCTCCCATAAACCGGAAAGTTAACGAGGTAGTGCTCTTTAAGGCACAGCTATGTCAGCCAGATCACCGCGCGCCTTTATCGGAAGGGCATCCGGTAAGAAACTTGGGAAGACCATTGGAACATCTGACCTATTTTATCTTCCTCGAGACGGCTGACGGATACGCCAAGCCGCCCTACAGCCGCTATGGGGGCGCTTACAAGGGTTATGGGTGGAGGGAAGCAGACATGCGGCTTTTGGCCGGCGGTGAAAGACCGGTCAGGGCCGCTCAAAAGGACGGCCTTGCCCTTTGTATCTCATCATTTTCGTATGAAGGAGCAAAAGCTAGTTGGCGCGCAGGTTCCGGGGTTGGCCGCATATCTGCGCGATGTCAACGCCGGACTAAACCCGCACCAGTCGCCGGAGCAAAAGTGCGCCACTTGGCAGGATCTGGCCGGAGTAAAACTGCGCCACTTTGTTGGATATAGGTTTGTCCAGGCGAAGTGCCCCCACAGAGCGACGAAGCTGTGCGGGGCTGTGGTCAAACCGGAGCGCGGTGTCTGCGCTTTAGGATTTTCCCGATTGGCGGCTGTGTTTGAGGCGGTAGCTCTCACCGTTCATTTCAAGGATGTGGACATGGTGGGTCAGCCGGTCAAGAAGTGCGCCTGTGAGGCGCTCAGACCCGAAGGTGCCAGTCCACTCGTCGAATGGCAGGTTGGACGTAACGATAGTTGATCCGCGCTCGTAGCGTTGCGAGAAGACCTCAAACAGCAGTTCAGCGCCGGTTGGCGATAGCGGCACATATCCCAGCTCATCGATGATCAGCAGGCTGTATTTGCTCAGTTGCTTTTGCAGACGCAGCAGGCGCTTCTCATCGCGTGCTTCGAGGAGTTCATGCACGAGAGCGGATGCGGTGATAAAACCGACGGCCAAGCCCTTCTGGCAGGCCGCCAGCCCAAGGCCGAGAGCGATATGGGACTTGCCAGTGCCGCTGTTACCCACGGCGATGATGTTCTCGTTACGGGAGATGTAATCACAACGCGCCAGCTCCATCACCAGCATCTTGTTCAACGAGGGCATGGCCTTGAAGTCGAAGCTGTCGAGACTTTTGGTGGC
>RCMY010005291.1_pt1 | contig 10993 bp, 9 predicted proteins | sample 2041341 | NCBI WGS metagenome assembly RCMY01 (sample SAMN09708234, study PRJNA481090) | Marine sediment metagenome, whole genome shotgun sequencing project.
TCCATATAGGTAAAGCCAGCCGGATGTAAGAACACTACCAGAATAGGAGTACTGAACTGCTTGGTTTCCTGTGGATACCCTTATAGAGTCAAAGGTTACCCTGTCTAGCCAGGACCCGTATGCGTTACCCCTGCCAGTCTCAAAATATATAGTGTTGTCATCAAATGTTATTTCAGATGGCAGAGTAGGCTTGAATTTCTTACGATACACAGCATGCTCCAGACCAAACGGGTTATAGAAATTTACCTTTTGACCGGGGGTCACCCACTTAACCCCCAGAAGTGTACTACGATTACCCTCCCTCTTGGTGGCCCCCTCTATTCTATGGGTATTTTTGTATACCATATCTATGTTGACTATGCCATCATTGGAGGATGCTTTACCAGCTGTAACCCTACCAAGTGGTATCGCCTTTGATGGTAATGCATCGTCTTTTAATGACCTACGAGTCCCACTTAGGAGGGGTAGAATCTTTTCAGCCATTTCTCCCTGGGATAGGCAACGGTCTGTTATCATGAGATAGGAGATTTCTCCAGGTAGCCTACTATTCCCATTTCCATCTGCCCCTATACATACATTGGCTGTGCCATTAAAGAAGCCATCTGGTAGTGTAAACGATTTAGGGGTCTCTGGAAATATGGAGTTTACATACCAGGATATTGTTTTACTAACGCTGTCATATGTGTATCCTATGACAGAATAGTCCCCTTCCCCTATGCGATTCTCCGCATAATTATATCCATTATTTAGATTTATGACACATGGTCTAGGGTTAGCCACTCCTTCTAAGAGTAGCTGGTGCCCACCTAGAGAGGCAGCATCTTTGTAGTTGCTGATTATGGTCTTTCCAGCAGCGGTAGTTAAGGGGGAACTGGTGGTGTCTGCCTTTACTGCTGCTAGCACCGTGAACCCCTTACCAGCTTGGTTGATTTTTAATGGAACCCCCAAAGATAGGTAGTCCGTTGTTCCATTAAGCTTTATAGCTTTCATACCCCCATCAGACTCCACTATACTTGGTGTACCAACAACGGTGCCATGCATTGTACCCATGTCATCTAGTACTTTGTTATCAGTAGTAATACTGTTAAACTTCCATACATGAGATGGGGTGTCTACGGGGTTTTCTGGATACGAGAAAGCGTGGTATCTAGTAGGCAAACCCATTTTGTTACACATACGGTGCATTTCGTTTCTGTTACGAATCTTGGAACGATGTTCAAGGTAGTGGATGGTAGCAGAGGAGAATGTGGAATTATCGTACGCCGTGAACACCTTCATAGGGGCTGCTACGGTAGCTAGGGCAGATATATATAGAGTGTATATTGGGAAGCCATTCCAGTATAAAACCACCCACTGTTTGCTGTAGGTTAAGCTGAACTCATAGGTCTCATTCGCCCCTACATAAAACGTGGTGTTGAATGCGGTGCCATCTAACACCATCCTCACCAGGCCCGTAGCGAATAGGAGGTCCCATCTGTGACTACCTGACCCCATAGCGAATAGATATCTGTCATCAGATGCTAGCATAGCTGCATCTGGGGTGAACACTACGTCTGTTTCCCTCTCCTGGTCTAGTATACCAGATGTAATGTTGCCGGTAGTCTGCATGTACCCATTGACACCATCACCCTTTTTAGCTGTGCCCCACCTACCATTAACTGTAGATATGCCTCCATTTACTGTCATGTGGTTGCCATTACCAGAGGTATCAGCAGGGGCACCCGCTTCTGTAAAGGTGTACCTAGCTATAGTGTAGGCATCCGGGTCTGGTGGGGCTACTTTTACCTTACCTATTGTCATCTTAGAGTCAGACAACTTCATAGCATAAAGTATCTCGGTTGTGGATGGGTCTAGAGTTAAGGTCACAGGGTCATCAAGCCTAAGAGGTTCTCCAGCTATAGAGGCTACCCCAGGGCTCACCTTAACACTATACCCTCCAGCTGTGGTCAACTTCAGGCCACTAGCAATATAATCTGTGACTCCGACAGCAGAACCCTCTATGCCTCTATTAATGGTGGCTAAATCTGTTGCCTGAGCATCTATCCTTTTATTCGTCTCAACAATCTGCTGCTCTGTGGTGACATCTTCTTGGGTAAGCTCTTGTACATTCCCCTTGAGGGCATCAACTTGTTTCTGTACAGCAGGGATTCCGGTTATGCTCTTTACACTATACATTTATACCCCTCCTTATACTGATACATCTACATATGACACCGTCATTGTTACCATCTTGCTAGCTGATTTTGCCACAATGCTGTCACCAGCATTTAGGGCTACCCTCTCTGCGCTAAAAGTGACGGTGTCAGATGGGGTGACTTCTAGCTGGCTAAGAATCTGTACTCCTACACCTACCGTACCGCCAGAGGGCACTAGGAACACATCCACCTTGTCCGTCAGAGAGCCGGTATTAGTGTTGCATAAGAAGAACACTGACACCAAGTACTCTGCCCCTGCTGGGACTTTCAATATCTCTGTATTGACTGTATCTACTACCATACTTTTTATCACTTAAACACACCTCCTATAAAAACATGGCATAGAGCATAGCCCTACGCTTAGCTTTCTTTTCCTCATCATCTATGTCCTTTGATACCTGCTCAAAGGTGTCATTGACCTTACCATAAATGGTAGCCAAGGAATCCTCTGGCTGCAAGGCTTTTTCAACATATCTGTTAGTCTGCACTTCCATTTGTAGCACCCCCTGTTTCTAGCTTTTGAACCCGCTGATTTAGATTGACAATCAGCTTAGTGAGGTTGCGGATATCATCTTGTGCCTGCTTTAGTGCAAGCTCCTCTGGGGTTTGATGAAATACCAATGCCCCACTTTCAGGGTCTCTTTCCATACGAGGCATTTTGTCACACTCCTAATATAAATTAAGGAGGAGTATCTTAGACTCCTCCTTTAAATATTCACTATTTCATGATGTTCATAAAACGCCTAATCCTAGGTCGTATCAGGGTGTTGGTAGTGGCTAGCTCCACCCGGGCCTTAAAGCTGTTAGCCCCAGCCCCGGATAAGGTAGCCGTGTAGGTCACCCTGGAGAACTCGTTATCCACAGCTTCTGTAGACACTTGTGTGGGGGTAATCCAGGTAGCACCTTCGTCTGTGCTAAACTTAACTGTAGCACTAGACGGGGAAGGCGTAGACAACTCGATAATCTGCTTCACAGTAGTGTACATCTGTGGTAACGATACTGTTCTGCCAACGTAGGCCCCTCCAGACAGGCTCTTACAGCCAGTGATACCAACAGCGAAAGCATACACCAGAGGGCTAACATTCTCTGTACCTGTGAGGTTGGCTCTAATCTTAACCTTGGTAGCCATATCTGATAAGCTGCGCATTATGGATGGGGTTAACGAGGCGTACACCGTACCACCATTGATAGCTATCTCCCAGTCCACTCTAGTGCCAGAGGGGGCAAGCCCATCTGATGCTAGCACTAACTGGTCTATGGCTGCTGCTGGAACCCACTCCTTATACTCCACTCTGGAGTTCAACGAGAACTTAGGGGAATATAATTTGAATCGTAGGTCCATAGCGTTATGTGCAGTCCAGGAAGAGGCATTAGAGGAGCTAAAAAGCACACCAGCTACGTAAGGCTGAGCGTTTACATAGTTTCCAGTGTTCAGGTCCTTCTTTCCTAATTCTGCTACCCCAAGCGAGTAAGCGGAGCTGTCGGTTAATACGACAAAGCAGTATTCCTGGTCAGTGGAGCAATACACAGGGTCATCAAATACAACCTTAGTTTCCACGCTGCCAGTAGCACTAGCTGTTATCATGTCCGGGGTTAATACCTTCTGGGCATATACATCTCTGCCCGGATACCCATTCACCATATTACGAATCTGCACTATAACATTGTTGGCCGGGTCGGAGGCCATGAAGTATAGCCCAACTGAGGAAATGTACTGGTTCTTAGGCACTATAAAGCTCTGCGCCAGAGGGTCATACGCGTAATACAGAGTTTTAGTAGTGAGCAGGGTGTTGATTTCCAGCACACCCTGGGATGAGTATACGGCTTGGCTTTCGTTGTTGGCATTACCAACCTTAACCGCTACAGAACCTACAGGAACATTTTCTGGTACTACAAAGGTAGCTTGGAACCTGCCTTTGGCATCTGCCCTCATAGAGCCTGGGGTCGTGCCTGCTACGGATGGGCTTACCGGAGTGAGATTTATAGGCAAATCGTTGAAGGTAGCAGAGAGATTATCGGCAAAGGCTGAGAAGTTTTCCCCTATGACCCCAACCGTGGTTTGACCCATATTCTGAGCTACTTCCTCGTCAACTTTGTTAGTGACTGTAGTGGTAGTCCAGCTCTGCGTTCTCCAAGGCTGATGAGCCAACCCTAGTACAGGAATAGAGCGGTTAACAGTCTTAGAGGTATACACCTGGGTTACAAAGTTGTCATACTGTGGGTCCAGAATAACTAGGGAAGCTTTATCATATACAGCATACGGATTAACAAGCATAGCCTGCGTCACTTTCCCCTGCTCAGTCATCACATATTCAGTGAATGGGTTACTGATGGTAACACCATTTTTCTTAGCTGTGTTCGTAGGGGAGGTGCTGTCTATCACCGGGGAGAACTTACTTTCAGTGAAAGGAAGTGCTATATTGTTGTTATCCAAATCGTAGGTAACATTAAAGTCAGCAAACCCAGTATCAGCCTTAGACAAGCTAATGAACCCGTCAGAGAAGATACCCTTCAACAGGGTAGGGGATTCTCCTGCCATAGCCTCTGTGTCCAGAGCATCTACAGACTGATTATACTCCATATCATCAATCCTGGTAGCAAGATTCTGTATCTCCGACATAGATAAACGGGAGACCTTGGAGTATGCCAAGGTGGCTGTAGTGCTTCTGGCTGGCAACAGCACTGTACCAAGAATCAATAAGTCCCCATCACTCACATACGGAGCAGATACAACTCTTTCTAAATCACTCTGCCCTGCCACAATATGAAGGTTACCATTTTTGTCCATGGTAACTGTATCTTTACGAGCTAGGTAGTACTGGTAGTCCACATTGAAGTTGCTGCCTGATACAGGTAGCATGGTGGTAGGGAAATTGATGTAGGAGACCCCACTCGACTCTGTTAACGTATAGTCAGTACCATTCACCATGGTTCTGTTATATCTCCATGTAACATCATAGGTGGACCCTACTGCTGGTTCAATCCCGCTCAAGGACCAGTCTACCCCATCTCCTGTAAGCTGGAAGTCAGTCCCAGCTACATAGGTGGTACCCCCCTGCTTGATAGTAGTGATACTTACTACTGGGTAGGATGGTAAATAATCTATCCCACCACCAATGTTACCACGATTGATGGATTTAGTGGTTTCCACTATAGCAACTACCTTGTCAATCTGCTTTGCCGGAAAGTTGTTTAACTTGTATGAGGTAGTTCCAGCTGTATACACCTTAGGCTCTGCCGTTACCTGCCTAGTGCTTAGAGCTTTAGGTATAAGTGCCTTAACTGGAGCAACTAAGCTCACCTCATATCCCTTAACATAGGCCTTTCCAGCGTTCACAATAAGGCGGATGTAGTTGTTGTCTACATTTTCGTAAGACATCTCCATACCAGACACCTTATAGTTACCAGATTCATCGTAAGTCCTGCGGGCTAGCAAGTCTATGATGATGTCCAAGTCTGGCTTGCTACCTACCACTAACTGCTGACCATCCACAAGGTCAAACAGCTTACAAGCACTTGGGTTATTGGCTACAAACTGTAGCTGTGACTGAATCCTATGAGCTCCTGGCTGACTGTAGTTGGCATATCCCTGAGCCGGGTCCAGTAAGGAGGAATCTTGTTCCTCCGTCACTATACTCTGATTTAGGAGAACCCCGATAGTCTCGGAGCCCACACCAGCTATAGTGACAACTGTTTCCGGGACATTATACACAACGCCGTCAAAGTACACCTTGCCTGGACTTACTGTAGCGGTGGTACCTTTTACAGTAAGACCACACCCCTCAGTTATACCCCCGTTACGCAGGATGGTATCCCCAAGGCGTTTTAGCAAGTCCAGGAAGATAGATTGTATTTGTGTGAATTCTCTAGCCTGTTCCACCCTACCCGGTAGAGCCAGCACCTTGATAAAGTTCTTACCCTGGGCTGCTTGGTAGTCATCATAGTAGGGTGACCCAGATGTGTTTACTCCTGCCATCTAAATCCCTCCTTAAAATTCAAGAATCAGCGATAACTGCTCTTTCATATCAATCTGCCGGTTTACAGCCTTGCGGTTGTCAACTACTTCCATTATACCTGGACTAGATACATCCGCTGGCAGCAGAGCAGCCTTGTTTGTGGCTACCCCATTGGCTTTTTGTAACCTGCTGAATACCCCTATCTGGCGATACGGGGTCAGTGGCAATTCATCATACATAAGATATGTTTCAATGTATACCCACCGGGCACCCTCTGTAAGGGCTTGGTCCGCAGGTACTATACGCCACTTGGAATCCCGGTACACTATAGTTCCATTGTCATTGTCCAGTACAACTAAGTACTTAGTGGACACCGCTTTATATCCAATGGGCTCTTCCAATGCTGATTGCGTCACACTAGGTGCAGGGGGTGCCGATTCATCAGTCCATGCCGTGGAGCGTCCTATGCCAAAATACAAGCTGGCTTGTTCATAGAAATCCAGTGCTCTGGATACGTGACCTCTATTGGTTGTAGTAGCCATGTTATTTATCCTCCTTTGGTTCTCTCTCTTATAAGTCTGAAAGAATGTCTATTAAACAATTATAGGGGCGTTCCTCAATTCCTCATAGAAGGTAATTGAGTCCCGTCCCTACGCTTGCCCTTTATGATGAGGTGGCTACTATCACTTCAGGCTGGATATCGATAACACTGTTCTCAGGTATATTTCCAAGGTCATCCGCTGAATACAGGTCTGATACTATGATTATTCTCCTGCAATCTGCTAATCCCATCTCCATAGCTAGTGTCTTAACATCTTCTAGCACGTTCATGCAGAAGTCACTCTTCATCTCTAGAGTGTACCCAGGATTCCACTCTCTAACCTGCATTTCTTGTGCGTAGGACCCTCTTAATGCTGAACCGGGTACTACTGCTGTATCCCGCTGGCAGTCCACTTGATAGTCTGCCTCCCTAGCAGGGGACATGCTTGGTATCTGGTCTATTCTAATGCAAGGGGAACCCCAGATGTTCCTAGCAAAGGAAGTCATGTCATTGTCTATTCCATCAGTGAAGTAGGAGAAGTTAACACCCCATAGAGTGCGGTTACCAGATAGCCCTTTAAATCTATCAGCTGGAGTACCACAGAAGGTTTCCCCGGACATGAAGCTAGGGGGGCTAGGCTCAAATATGCTGACTACCTCAAGGTCCTCAGCTATTGTAGGGGCTATAGGAGGGGGCATCTCTAGGTCTACCTTGATAGAGTAGAATACCTTTGTGCCCCCTGCTTTTACAGAGTCTATTAGTTTCTTGGTGGCATCTGATACCACAAAAGGAGTCTGTATCTCTACCACATTCCATTTCCAGTACGTTCCGTCCTGATATCGGTGATTACCACTGAATTGTGACACATTGTGCTTTGCTACCAGAGTATGTGGCTCAAAGGCTTTAGTGTCACTGCCAGTATATCCTGCTGTATTGTTAACAGAGTCCACAATGGCTGGTATAGTGCTTTTAGGCTGGGTGGCGGTGGCTAGTATCCTAGCACTGTAATCTAGGTCAGCTTCATCAACATTCCTGGTACAGCCAAACCAGCTCCCCCACTCATCCAGCCATTCTCCTGTGGAAGTGCCTATGATGTACTGTAGCTGAAGCAAAACTAAGTCTGAGTCAGCTGTAGAGATGACACTGTCAATGGCACCAGTCACTATTTTAAGTTCCCCGGTAGACCTTCTATTGAATATGCTGGAGAGTTTGTTAAGTATCTTAGACATTTACACCCCTCCTAGATGACCACAGTTATAACGCCAGCTCGTATTAATTCGGAGCCTGACACCGTAACGTCTTTGGTCAGATTGATACTGGTATTGGTAATTGCATTTTCATCTATGGTCATGATATACTTGATAAGCTCTGAACGAGTTAGGCTTTTGGATACCGGGAAGAAGTTCAAGAAGGTCACTATAGAGGCCTGTATCGTGGCTTTGTATGCCGTAGAGCTAAAGCCATCTGCAAGCATTACTGTTACTGTGATGTCTACAGGGACTTTGGTCACCGGGAGGACTTGCACTTCAATTCCAGCAGCCTTGTAGGACTTCAAGTTTTGAACTACTAAGGCTTTTAAAGCATCAGGAAGGTTACCAGCACTATCATGTACATACACTTTAACTATCCCGACACCATCTTCTACGTATGCCCCAGCCACCCCGGCTACACTTATACACCCATACCTCAGGGCATCTGTGGTCCCCCTAGAAAGAGTCTGAATGTAAGTGGTGAACCTCTTTTTCCTATCAGCACTGCTTTCTTCCTCAGCCCCATCTGTGAAGGCCTTTTCGTTATAGACACTCTGTATGATTCCAACTGGGGTCACAACAATCTGTATGCTCTTAGCAGGGACATTACCTATCTCACCAGAGCTATCACAGGTGACATCCAGTAGGATTGAGTCAGCCCCCTTAGCAGCCACTACAGTCTTGGTAACCGAGAAGTACACGATGTCTCCATAGATAGGGATGGTACAAAATCTGAATCCTGCCTCAAAGGTGTACGCTTGGGGCAGTGCATCTTTGAATACTACGGTGACCTCCCCAGTAGAGTGTGCTGCTGATACCTTGTAGAAGTCAAAGCTATGGAAAATAGCATTCTCTATAGCATACTTGAATCCTTTATACATCTGGAAGTACAGTGCCTCTACGACACTTGCTACGGCCTCCAGGACACACCGGATTACTGACCCCACAAAGAAGTTAGATAACTTAGAGTTGTTGGTCTTAATCCACAGAACCATGCTGTTTAGTAGCTCACTGAAGGTTTTCATCTTTAACTGATTCACTTATCTACACCTCCTGTATCATTTCTTTAAGGGTAAAGGATGCTGACTCTGTAACAACTGTACACTCTATGGCTATCCCAGTGGGGATTCTGGTTAAGGATACATTAGTTACATCCTGTACCCTAGGGTCACACTTGAATGTCCTAGATACCTCAACTATAGCCTTTTGCCTCCAGTCTGAGTCATTCTTATTCCCTATTAAATATAAAAATCTGCTTCCATAGGTAGGATGATAAGGCAAGGTTCCCTCGTCCGTCACTAGGCGGTGTATCAAGTCCTGAACTAGGCAGTCCGCCCCAGATACAGTTTGTAGGTCCCTATATGTGTTGACTTGGAACTCTCCACCCCTACGGAAGGATAGATTGGCATCATCGTCTTGCAGGTAGATATCGGAGCCAAATACAACGGAGTCTAAGTCTTCTGATACCTCTTTTAAGTCGTACTTATCGTCCACTTCTATGGGGATTAAGAGAACATCACCAGCGGTCTTAACTCCTGTACGTACAGCCGTTTCATCGAACCCTATGATGAAAGGGTAGTCCAGGTCATTTAGAATAGCTATTTCTAGGTTCCTTGAAGAATCCCCAAGGTACTTATAAGCTATGGACTCAAGGGTCTCCCCATCAATTATTGTATGCTTAAGAAACTTATTCATTACTCATCACCTCCTGATAGGAGCTGTTCAAATTCGTGCAACTTAGCTCTATACGTAGAACCAAACAACCCTGGCTGAGATATTAGGTACTCTACTACAATTTGCGCATCCCTCAATACTGCTATCAAATCGTAAGGCCTGCTAGATTGTTCCTCTAGCTTAGTGGAAACCCATCTGATGTTTGCACTTACATTCTGTAGGTCCAACTTGGTTATATCTGAGAACCCTGTGTCCTGTGTAGCATTCAGTACCTGGGTGTACAGGGCCACCATTTCAAGGTATATAGCGTTCACCATTACTTGTATGACTAGGGGTTGTGACTTAGATAAAGACAGCAATGGACTGTACACTGTTGTAGAAGTACTGGTGGTATCCACAATTGTAGGGTCTGAGGATACCATGCCCTGATATGCTTCATAGGCCTTAGAAGATATATTAGGGTTGAAGTCGGTCACAGGATATGCATAACTCTTATCAAGAGTAGCATCCTCTCCTAGTGTGACTATACCCGGGGATATTACCTGTAGATACCCGGTAACTTGGTTAGACTGATTATTAGGGACCAGACCATCATTGTCTCCTACTAGGCTACTTAGGTTGAGTGCAGGGGTCTTAAGAGTCCCAGCTAGGTTAGGGTCAACAGCTGACTCTACAAAAGTGGTGTTGGTTTTCATATAGTTGGAAGACCCATCGGTAGTCTTATCGGTCAACTGGTTAATGAAAGGTGTGAGGACGTTGTCCTTAGCAGCCGGGGTTGTAGCAGGCCTGAGGCACAATAGCTGAACCTCATACATGTACATCAGAGGACGTGCAACCGACTTCATTAAGGAAAACTGCTTAGGGGAGACTATCCAGTGCTCTCCATCAGTGTAGTTGTGGAAGATAAGCTCTAGGTCGCTAGTGACTTCTGTACCAGGTGACTGCTTAAAGTAGTATTGCCTGAGGAGGTCACGTAATTCCTTAAACTTAGCAAACCCCTTATTAGCATCGGAGGTACCATTCTTGAACCCTGTAGTACCCCTAAAATTTATAGTAGGGATTCCCCCACCAAAATCGTCTACCCAGCCCCCAGCTTTAGTCTGAGTGACGTTTGCCCTATTAGGCTCTACCTGTAGGTACTCTTCCGGGTTAAGGGCAAACTTATAGGAATCTCCATTAAACTCGAACTCAATCCTACGAAGGGTACCAGCTCCATTGCTAACGGCACTCCCTGTGCTGAAAATAGGGGCTGACTGTTTAGTGGAAGTTAAGGGTAGGGTAACCGCTGGGACAGCGGAAGGCTCCTCCCCGTTCATAGCTCTTTTTGCGTTGGTTTCTTCAGTAGACACTTATATCACCCCTCATTCATTCGTATCT
>RCMY010009213.1_pt1 | contig 10993 bp, 11 predicted proteins | sample 2041341 | NCBI WGS metagenome assembly RCMY01 (sample SAMN09708234, study PRJNA481090) | Marine sediment metagenome, whole genome shotgun sequencing project.
CATTTGAACAAACCCCCAAAGGCAATATCAGAAGGTAAGATAAAGTTAGTTCTCCCAACATCCCCTATATTATTGGCTCCACCAGCGAAAACTCCAATTTCATAGGTCTGTGCACTCAAGGAAACACAGAGTAAAACAAGAATCAAAACAAGATAATTCTTCATAAATTATAAAAGTTTGCAAATATACCCCATTCAATCGTTTTGGACGATTAATGAATAAACTAGTATTCTCAAATGATAAACAACATTTGAAGACAATTATTGTTTATTTAAGTCTTAATTGCGCTTGTCTTCTCCCCATAATAATTTGTTGCGTAGGGTTTTTAGAAAACTCTCTGAAGTAAATTCTATCATCTTAATGGTGAAGTCCGCTTTCCTAATTTCGATTTCCGTTCCATTTTCCAACGTTGCTATCCTTGAATCCAATGAAACTAAATGATTATCTTCCCTCCCTGAAACTTTTAGGCGAATTACGGTATCATCGGATATAACCAAAGGCCTTGCGTTTAGATTATGTGGCGCTATAGGGGTGAGAACCAATGATTTGGCTGTGGGGACAATAACAGGACCACCGCAACTTAATGAATAACCCGTTGAACCTGTAGGTGTTGAAACTATTAGGCCATCTGCCCAGTACGAAGTCAAATATTCCCCATTCAGATAGGTTTCTACAGTTATCATAGAAGTAGTATCCTTACGACTGACCGTAATTTCATTCAAGGCAAAGTTAAGTTTCCCTATTTGATCTGCCTGGGTGCCGGCATTTACCTCAACCAAACTTCTTTCCACAATGGTATAAGCATCTTGTTTGAATTCTTGCACAAGTTTCCGAACATCTTCCTTCTTAAATGTTGAAAGAAATCCTAATCTACCTGTATTTACACCAACAATTGGGATTCCTAAATCACGAACATAAGTAGTTGCCCTTAATATAGTCCCATCGCCACCAAAACTGATGAACATATCAAAAGAACTATCAAGCCCAACAGATTCACTAAAGATCTGGTAATTACTTACATTAAATTTATTGGATAAATGCGTGCTGAAATTTACTTCAATTGAAATTGTGGCAGATTCCTTTTCGAGCTCATCGATAAGTTCCCCGACATAATCAAGTGTACTGTCTTGATATGTTTGTCCGTAAATGGCAACCTTCATACGCGCTATACATTTAGATATTTATCAAGATAATCTGACCGCTGTTTTAGGTCATCTATGAATTGATCTTCAATATTTCCAAAGAGAATATTATAATTGTAGCGCCTAAAAGTTTGCACTACATCATTCATATTATTATTGCTGATCTTTATGGTTATCTGCGCCAGTTCATCACTAAGTTCAGATATAAACCCCCCAATGAATTTACTATTGTTACTTTCAACGATTTGAACGATCTCACTAAAAGAATAGTCATTAATGCCTTTCGACACTACTAAAACACCCCCAGGTTCAGTAAAAAAAGGTGTGTTTATAAAAACACTGACAACATCAGTAATATCAAAATAACCCAAAACCTCCCCTTTATCGCCTAATACAGGTACTAAATTGGCTTCATTTCTAGCGAAAGTTTCAAGGACATCGAGCCAACTTGCATCTTTCCTAACAAAAAAAGACTCCAAGTTATACCTATAATCCTCAATTGTCTTATCAACCTCAAAGTTCTCTAAATCATTTTCATTGAAGACCCCCAAAAACTTGTTTTCATTAACAATTGCAATATGTGAAAAGGTATTCTCCATGAAAAATTGAACCAAATTTTCAAGTGGCTCCTTTAATTCAAAGACCGGTATCGTTGTGATTATGTGTGTTTGGATTTGCATAAGTCTAATTATAACGCAAAATACTAATTTAATATATCAAAAGGTATGCCTATTTTGTATTTTTGCTTTCTTTTGATTTGATTTGATCATATGACTAAACTAAGTGTAAACGTTAATAAAATAGCAACCTTGAGAAATTCAAGAGGTGGCAATGTCCCTAATTTAATCAAAGTGGTAAGGGATATCGAATCTTTTGGTGCACAAGGAATAACCGTGCACCCAAGGCCTGACGAAAGGCACATAAGATACCAGGATGCCAAGGATTTGAAAGAAATTGTTACCACCGAGTATAATATTGAAGGTAATCCTATCCAAAAATTTATTGATTTGGTTTTGGAAGTGCAACCAACCCAAGTTACTCTTGTGCCCGATGCCGTAGACGCCATAACATCAAATACTGGCTGGGATACCAAGAAACATTGCGACTTCCTAAAAGATGTCATTGCAACATTCAAGCAAAACCAGATAAGAACATCGATTTTTGTCAATGCCGATGTTAAAATGATCGAAGGTGCAGCAGCTACTGGAACCGACCGCATTGAACTCTATACAGAAAGTTATGCAGAAGCATTTGGAAAGGGTAATTTAAAAGGTATTGACCCCTTCATTGAAGCTGCACAACTGGCGAACTCATTGGGATTGGGCATTAATGCCGGTCACGACCTAAGCTTGGACAACATAAAATATTTTAAAGCGAATATTCCCAACTTATTGGAAGTTTCGATTGGGCATGCCCTAATCTGTGAATCGCTATATTTTGGATTGGATAATGTGGTAAAAATGTACTTGAACAAACTGAAATGAGCCAGTCATTACATTCCAATATCATAGGTGAAGGCAAGCCGCTATTGATTTTACATGGCTTTTTAGGCATGTCGGACAATTGGAAGACCTTAGGCATGAAATATGCTGAACAAGGGCTTCAAGTGCACCTTATAGATCAACGAAATCATGGTAAAAGTTTTCATTCCGAGGATTTTGATTATGATATTCTAGCGGAAGACCTTAAACATTATATACAACAATACAAATTGGAGGATGCCGTAATAATGGGACATTCAATGGGTGGAAAGACTGCAATGCAATTCGCTTTTACTTATCCTCATTTAATGTATAAAATGATAGTGGCAGATATTGCTCCCAAATACTACCCTCCGCATCACCAGCACATTATAGACGGATTGAACCAATTAGATTTTGACCAAATCAAATCAAGGGGACAAGCCGATACCGAATTAAGTAAATACATTTCTGATTTTGGAATACGTCAATTTTTATTGAAAAACCTATATTGGGTGCAAAAAGGAAAACTCGGTTTTCGGTTCAATCTAGACGTATTAAGTGACAAAATGGGGGAAATCGGTGATAACATAATCTCATCGGATATTTATATAGGCCCTACCCTATTTTTGAGGGGCGATAAGTCAGAGTACATAATCCCTTCTGATAGTGATGCCATCAAAAGACACTTCCCTAGTGCGAAGATTGAAACCATTGATAATGCCGGTCATTGGCTTCATGCAGAGAACCCCACTCAATTTTTCAATAAGACCATGGATTTCATAAATCTACAATGAAATAGTCTGTTTATTATGCATGCATAATTTTTACGCCCTATTTATTGCGAGTATCATAATTTTAATTAATTTTGGATTTCTCGTAGTATAACCATTAACTCAAACTGAAATAATGAAAAAAATTCTCCCAATACTCGCAATTTTTGGCCTTGTATTTGTATCATGTAGTGATGATGATACCTCGATAGACCTAGCACCGATTGAACCAGACCCGATATCTTACACCAGCGGGACTGCTGATTTTTCAAACTATGTTGCCGTTGGTAATTCGTTAACTGCAGGTTATTCTGATGCCGCTCTTTTTATTGATGGCCAGGCCAATTCCTTTCCAACGATGTTGGCATCAAATTTTGCCTTAGCGGGTGGTGGTGATTTTAACATCCCGTTTATGGCCGATAATCTAGGCGGAGTAACATTAGGGGGCACAGCTATTTTAGGCAACCGACTAGTTTTATCTTTTGCATCAGGCTCACCAACACCTACACCGGTTTCCGGAACAGGGTCTACTGAAATAACCAATACACTTTCTGGTTCTTTTAATAATATGGGGGTGCCTGGCGCCAAGAGCTATCACTTAGGTGCTCCGGGCTATGGCAATGTCGCAGGAGTCGCATTAGGCTTAGCTAACCCATACTTTGCAAGATTTGCATCTAGCGCAACAGCAACGGTTATTGGAGATGCGGTTGCGCAGAATCCAACTTTCTTTACGCTTTGGATAGGCAGTAATGATATTTTAACTTATGCCACTGGTGGAGGCGTCGGCGTGGATCAAACAGGAAATCTTGATCCTACAACTTATGGGAGTTCCGATATTACAGACCCGAATGTTTTTGCCAGCGTTTATGACGGGCTCTTACAAGCCTTAACAGCCAATGGGGCAGATGGTGTTGTTGCCAATATCCCTGATGTAACAACGATACCCTATTTTACAACTGTACCCCACAATCCTGTTCCTTTGGATGAAGGGACTACAGCATTATTGAATGGAGCATATGCACAGTACAATGGTGGCTTGGCACAATTACAGGGATTGGGATTAATTTCTGCTGAAGAACTTGCTCAAAGAACTATATCCTTTACTGCCGGAGCCGGTAATGCAGTTGTCATATTAGATGAAGACCTAACTGATCTAACTTCATTTAATCCTGCATTGATTAATATGCGCCAGGCAACTTCAGAAGATTTAGTGGTGCTTACCGCACGTTCTTTTATCGGAACATTGGCCGACCCCAATAATCCAACTTCAATTAATGGTGTTGCAGTTCCTTTGGCTGACAAATGGGTACTTACCCCACCTGAACAACAAGTGGTGGCCACAGCTAATGCAGCTTACAATCAAACTATCGAGGCATTAGCCAACCAATATGGGTTAGCATTTGCGGATGCGAATTCATTTTTGACAACTTTCGCTGATTCTGGTTTCCCTTTGGCAGACGGTAGCATGGTTACTGCAACTTATGGTACTGGAGGCGGCTTCTCATTGGATGGCGTACATCCTTCTCCTAGAGGCTATGCATTGCTTGCAAATCTTTTTATCGAATCGACCAATGCTAAATACGGCTCTGATTTACCTGGTGTAAATCCTTTGGATTATACAGGACTATACATTAATTAATCAAAATATATTTTATACATTTAAAGGTATCGGAATGTTCCGATACCTTTTTTTATTATATATAAAAACTCTCTTATGAAATTCATTCTACGTATTCTTTTAAGCGCCTTAGCAGTTGTTGTTCTTGCTAAAATATTACCCGGTGTGGGAGTAGACACCTACACTACAGCCTTAATCGTAGCAGTCGTTTTAAGCTTATTGAATTTTATAGTGAAACCAATCCTCATCATATTGACCTTACCGGTTACCATTGTCACTTTCGGACTATTTCTCTTGATTATCAATGCCATTATCATATTATTGGCTGATAATCTTATTGCCGGTTTCTCTGTGGATACTATCTGGTGGGCCCTTCTTTTTAGCTTGCTACTTTCCTTTTTGCAATCTATCCTATTTTCCTTATTGAAGGAAGACAAAAAAAGTTGATCTATAGTTTGAAATCCAGTGACTTAAAAACTTGCTCGGGCATTTAAATTGTGCTACTTTTGCATCCCAATTTATTTATGCAAAATTAGAGACGGAAATGAATATTACAAAAGAGCAGATTGACGATTTAAATGCAGTTGTAAAGGTTGCCATTACCAAAGATGACTATCAAGATAAGGTTGAAAGTATACTCAGCGATTATAGAAAGCAGGCAAATATTCCTGGTTTCAGAAAAGGCCACGTTCCTATGGGCCTTATCAAAAAGCAATACGGCAAAGCCGTTTTGGTTGATGAAGTCAACAAACTTCTTCAAGATAACCTAAACAAATATCTCACTGAGGAAAAATTGGATGTTCTTGGAAACCCGTTACCAAAACAACAAGATAATTTTGATTGGGACCAGGAGCAGTTGGACTTTGAATTCGAACTCGGACTGGCTCCTAGTTTTGAGGTTCCATTAAAAACCAAAAAATCACTTACACTATATAAAATCGTCGCCGATAAAAAAATGGTCGATGAACAAGTTTTGCGTATGCAAAAGCAATATGGCAAGTTGGTAAGCAAAAAAGAGGTAGGTAAAGACTTTGAAGTTCTAGGTACTTTTAAAAATGAGGCTGAGGAAATCGAAAACAAAACTACCTTGGAACTCGATAAGGTAAAAAGCAAAAAAGCATTGAACAGCTTATTGGGCAAAAAAACAGGTGATGTCATTACTCTAAAAACAAAAGGGCTTTTCAAAGAAGATTACCTGCTTTCCAGTGTTTTGGGAATTTCCCAGGAGAAAGCCAAAGGTATAAATATTGAGGTGTCGTTTACAATTGATGAAATCAATGAGAGGGAACCTGCCAAACTTGACCAAGAGTTATTTGACAAACTTTTTGGGAAAGATGCCATTACCTCAGCCAAGGAATTAAAAGATAGGATCAAGGAAGATTCTGAAAAACAATTCGAGCAGCAATCCGATCAGAAGTTATTGAATGATATAACCGAGTATTTCATTGAGAACACCAAGTTTGAGCTACCCGCAGAATTCTTGACTAAATGGATTCAAATAACAGGTGAAGAACCTCTTTCCGATGAGCAAGCCAACGAGGAATATGAGAAATCCGAAAAAGGACTTCGCTATCAATTGATCGAGGGTAAGATCATCAAGGACAATGACATTCAAATCCAATTTGAAGAGCTGAAAGAATTCGCAAAAGGATTCATTAAATCCCAAATGGCACAGTTTGGTCAACTAAATCCTCAAGAAGAAGAATTAGACAATATCGCAGCAAGGGTTTTGGGCAACCAGGATGAAGTTAAAAGATTGTCTGAACAATTGATGAGTCAGAAATTGATTAACCTTTATAAGGAGAAAGTCAATTTAAAGACTAAAGAAGTTACCTATGAAAACTTCGTAAAAGAGGTTTATGGATAATAATCAGACAAAAAAGCAAAATTCATTGCTTAAAATGTCTGATTAAAATAAGTATCTTTGCGGTGCCGAAGCGTTGTTTTCGGCACCTTTTTTATCTAAATTATTGAATACAAACTACATGGATTACGGAAAAGAATTCAAAAATTACGCAATCAACCATCAGGGAATAAACAGCATGTACTATGATAAGATCATGAGTAGCATGTACCCAACAAATATGACCCCGAACATCATTGAAGAAAGGCAACTGAATGCCATTGCAATGGATGTTTTCTCACGTTTAATGATGGATCGAATAATTTTCCTTGGAACAGGGATCAATGACCAAGTGGCAAATATTGTGCAGGCGCAATTGTTGTTTTTGGAAAGCGCCGATGCCTCAAAAGATATTCAAATATATATTAATTCACCTGGTGGAAGCGTATATGCAGGATTGGGAATCTATGATACCATGCAGTTCATAAAACCAGATGTTGCTACAATCTGTACAGGTATGGCGGCATCAATGGGTGCGGTATTGTTGTGTGCAGGGAAAAAAGGTAAAAGAAGTGGACTCACACATTCCCGAGTTATGATTCACCAACCAATGGGAGGAGCACAAGGCCAAGCTAGTGATATTGAAATTACTGCAAGGGAAATTTTAAAACTTAAAGAAGAGCTTTATGAAATCATTTCCAAGCATTCAGGACAAACATTAGACAAGGTTCATGAGGATAGTGATAGGGATTACTGGATGAAAGCCGATGAAGCTATGAAATACGGTATGATTGACGAAATCCTCGTAAGAGATAAGGAATAATTTCGACGAAATACTAAGAATTTGGTATTTGTTTGAACCAAAAAGCAAAATCTATCGTTAATATTCTTGTTAGACAAAACTAATATGGCAAAGGAAAATTTAGAATGTTCTTTTTGTGGAAGAAAAAAACCAGAGACCAATCTTTTGATTGCTGGTTTAGATGCACATATATGTGATCGATGCATAGAACAGGCCCATGGTATTGTGGCTGAGGAGTCTAATCAGGGAAAAACCAATGACCTTTCCTCAGAGTTGATCCTTAAAAAACCACTAGAGATCAAAGAATTTCTAGACACTTACATTATTGGTCAAGAGCGCACGAAAAAGGTGATGTCAGTTGCTGTATATAATCATTACAAAAGATTATTACAACCGCATTCCAAAGAAGATGATATAGAAATACAAAAGAGCAACATCATAATGGTTGGCCAGACAGGAACGGGCAAAACTTTAATGGCAAAGACCATTGCAAAAATGCTCAAGGTACCTTTAGCTATTGTTGATGCTACAGTTCTTACCGAAGCCGGTTATGTTGGCGAGGATGTTGAAAGTATCCTTACCCGTTTATTGCAGGCTGCTGATTATAATCTTGAAAAGGCTGAACGTGGTATAGTTTTCATTGATGAGATAGATAAAATCGCACGAAAAAGTGATAATCCTTCAATAACGAGGGATGTTTCTGGAGAAGGCGTACAACAAGGACTTCTCAAACTTTTAGAAGGAACAGTTGTCAATGTCCCACCAAAAGGGGGACGAAAGCATCCTGACCAGAAATTCATCGAAGTAAATACTGAAAATATTCTTTTTATAGCAGGTGGCGCTTTTGATGGTATTGAGCGAGCCATTTCCAAACGTTTGAATATGCAAGCAGTAGGGTACACATCAAAAGCCGATGAAAGTCTTGATGAAGCTAATATATTACAATATATCATTCCCAAGGATTTAAAGGATTTTGGACTTATTCCTGAAATAATTGGAAGGCTACCTGTATTGACGCATATGAATCCTTTGGACCAAGAAGCCCTAAGGGCCATTCTTACAGAACCAAAAAATGCCATACTTAAGCAGTATGAAAAATTATTTGCTATGGATGGTATTTCTTTTACGATTACCGAACAAGCTTTGGATTATATCGTGAAAAAAGCTATTGAATATAAACTGGGAGCCAGAGGTTTACGTTCTTTATGCGAGGCCATATTTACCGATGCTATGTTCGAAATGCCTAGCACCGACGAAACTGAATTCAAGGTTACTAAGCCTTATGCAGAAAATAAGATTTCGCATGAAACCATAAAGAAATTAAAGGCAGTTTCTTAGTTTTATTACACGCCCTTTTTCAATTAAATCCAATTTCGTTGTCACGCTTTTTAAAAGATCGAGACATACTTTTTTGATGACTTTTTCATCAGAATAAAGTTCGTGTCCAAATTCGGAAATAAGTTCCTTATCCAGGAACAATTTCTTAAACCAATCGTCAGAAGGCCTATTAGAATCTTTTTCACCATACACCAATGAAATAGGCATGCCGGGTTTTTTATTTTCCAGGCGAATTTCAGTAGCAGATACACTATATAATGATTTCATTGGAAGTCCCTTCAGGCTTGCTTTCCAAGCAATAGTACCTCCTATACTGAAAGCTAGATAATGACAAGGTTCTTTTTCCCTTTTAATCAAATGGGCAACAGCTGTATCTATGCCCCCATTTTTAAAAGCATCATGTATATTTTTTTCAGAATTTATACTCAGATTAATATTTGCCAGTTGTTGGCAATCGTAATACGTTATATCAAAATATTGCTGAAGATAACCGAGGTAAGAGGTTATCCAAAGCCCTTTTTTAGCGCCCCACATGTCGGATACAACTACAAGTCTTTCTGCCATGATGCTATAATGTTTTAGTTATGTAGGTTAGTTTACAACTGCAAATTCACCATTAACAACCAAAAACTATCATTTATTTGTTTATCTGGAGCAATTCTTCGATGTAGCCATATTATTTAGCATTTTTTCTCCATTATAGATCAACGATTTTGCATAATAAAATCCATTGTCAATGTATAAATTAACTATTCTAAATTGGCTTTCATTTTCGGTATCATCATATTAAATAATGCCCTTTTTAAAATCTTTTTCCAATCTTAATTCCCAATCTAGGAAAAATGGGCAAGTAAAAATCTGAAACATTATTTGTTGTTAAAATTGCACCAAGACCAAAATTTAATTCAGCCAAATAGTTTTTCCTAAATACAAACTTGCCCCCTATTGAAGGACCTAAAACAATATCATAGTTTCCATTACCAGAAACGTACATGCCAAATGCTTCAATGAAGAAACCTGAAGCATCATTTTTTTTACCAAAATACCTTCGGTAATATGGGGTTACCAGATAGTCAATCCCTTCTTCATCTAAATTTCTGTAAGGCACCGTTAAAGCAATGCCGAATGCTGTTTTCGTGTTGCGTAAATGTTCATATTCTATTTCAATTGCTCCGGCAACCAAATACAAGGCGTGTAACTTAATTTCATTTTTATACTCTAAATCGGTAATAGGTTCTTGTGCATAAACGATTTTGCATAATAAAAAAAGAAATAAAACTTTTCTCATAATTAAATGGATTTTAAACTTTACTAGACTAACAAAACTAAATGTGAAATCATATAAAAATGTCCCACATTATCCAAATTGCCAGATTTAGGACAACCATCACTTATTGGGAAGAATGCTGTTTACGAAACTTGATAGGCACTTGCCCGACCCAAGATTCTAAAATCGCTTTCCTAGTGATAAGCCAAGTCTAGGATACATATATGGAAGATCTAAGAATGAACTTTCAGAATCTATACTATTTATCCCAAGTCCACCCCCGGCCATAAGCTCAACATTCCAATTATTTTTCATGGGCAATTTGATGCCAAATGCCAAACCCGTTCCCCATCCAGTTTCTCTATCATCTTGAATTGTGGGTTTTTCAGAATAAACAATGACATTTCCTTCGACGAAAAATCCAGCTGCTCTCTTTTTTCCAAAATAATACCGATAATATGGAAAAACTGCTTTGTCAAAAGTTAAAATATCAGTTGCATAGTTAGGGCCGGCGGAATCAATTAAGAAACTCATGGAAATCCCTACAGCTGATTTGTTTCCGAGAATGCGCTCATAGGATATTTCTGGGTATCCTCCAGGCAAATAGAGCGTATTAAGTTTTAGCTCATTCGATTCAATTCTATTGCCTGCATTACTTTGCGAAAATCCTTGGGCCATCACTAAAAAAAATAGAAAGGGGATTGCTTTGTTCAATTTGTTAAGGCTTATGAAAGCTCCAAAGAATTTAAA
>RCMY010005293.1_pt1 | contig 10990 bp, 9 predicted proteins | sample 2041341 | NCBI WGS metagenome assembly RCMY01 (sample SAMN09708234, study PRJNA481090) | Marine sediment metagenome, whole genome shotgun sequencing project.
CCGGAGGTAGCCGTTCTCGGCCATCGCGATCCACACGTCGGACCAGGCTGGCGGCACCGCGAGCAGCTCGATGCGGTCGCGGTACCGGTCGCCGAGCAGCGCCCCGTCCGGGCCGTGGTAGCTGAACCCGGTCCCCCGTCGGACACGCGAGATCCCCGGTTCGTCGTCGGTGACGTGGATCAGCCCGACGCTCGGCGCCAGTCGCGCGGCGTCGTCCTCGACGAGATCGATGGGCAGCCGCACCGGTCACCTCCGAATCCGTGGGCGCGCTGACGATGCCCGCAGCTGCGGGGCGTGAGCCCCCGTCAGCCCCTCAGGTGACGAGCTGTCGCAGACGCGAGTAGCGTCACGCTCGCCTCGAGACCGGAGGGGACCGCCTTGGCTCACGTCCTGATCTTGCACCACGCCCAAGGGCTGACCGACGGGCTCCGCGCCTTCGCGGAGACGCTGCGCGCCGCGGGACACGAGGTCACAACGCCCGACCTCTACGACGGAACCACGTTCCCGACCGTCGACCTCGGCGTCGCTCATGCGAAGACAGTCGGGTTCCAGACTTTGCTGGACCGCGGTGTCGCGGCGGCCGACGGGCTCCCCGACGGCCTCGTCACGATCGGGTTCTCGCTCGGGGTGATGGCAGCGCAGTCACTGGCCCAGCAACGCCCCGGCGTCCGCGGATGCGTGCTCATGCACGGCGCCATGCCGATCCAGGAGTTCGGCGGAGCCTGGCCCGACGGCGTCGCCGCGCAGGTGCACATCTGCCGCGACGACCCGTGGGAGGACCTCACCGAGATCCGGACCGCCACCGACCAGATGGGGGCCGATCTCCTCGTCTACGACGGCAACGTGCACCTGTTCCTGGACCCGTCGGTCCCGGACCATCGCCCCGAGTTGGCCAAGCTCGCCACGGAGCGCATCCTCGCCTTCCTGACGACGCTGGGATGACCGATGCCGCATGACAGCCGCACGGACGAGCTGCCGCGCGCAGTACCGGTCGACACCGAGACCTTCTACCTCGACCGCCGCGACGACTTCCTGCGCCGTCACCCCGACGGTGAGCCGCCGACGTATTACGTCGACTACGGCGACAAGTGCTTGCACCAGTTCCTGGCCGTCGAGCCACGCCTCACGACCGATGGCCAAGGCTGGCTGCGCAGGACGATGCGCAACCTGCAGCTCCTGATGGAGCAGATGCGCGAGGAGGACCCCGAGGGGTTCGCGGAACTCGAGCTCGATGCCGGGCGGTTCGAGGATCGCGCCTTCGAGACGCACTCCACCGCGTACCTCGAGGCCGGCCTGTTCCGGCTCCCGGCCGACGATCTGGTCAAGATCATCCGCACGCCGAACCTCGGCGATCTGCTGCGCCCGGACGGGATCCGGGAGATCCTCGAGGTTGTCGAGGACGTGTCGCTCCGCGACCTCGCGACGATCCTGCGGCGGACGCTCGTGGACCGTCCGAGCTCGTAGCGAGGAGCCCGCGGCGGCACAGCCGACCTCTGGCCCCGCTGCAACGCGCTCGCCATGTCCCTTCGGACAGGGTTCGCCAACCGCGCATTCCGGGCGTTGACCGGGCCGCGTCCGCGTCGGTCGCGGTTAGCGTCCGGCCCCGTCGCAGGGCACCTGCGTGTTGCCGACCCGCCCTGTGGTCTCTCGCCCGTCGGACGCCGCTCGTCGGCATTGCCTCGAACGCGTCTCGCGCCCCGGCTCTCCCCCGCTCCCGAACAAGGTGGCATCCATGACTTCAGGACATCCCCGACTTCATCCGCGACACATCGTCCCGACCGCGATCGCTGCCCTCGCAGCACTCGCCCTCACCCTGCTCCCCGTCAGCCCCGCACACGCCCAGACCGACGACGTCGCCCGCATCGCTGGCACCGACCGACACGCCACGGCAGCCGCCGTCGCGCTCGACGGCTGGGGCACCGCGGACCACGTCCTGCTCGCCACGAGCCGCAGCTTCCCTGACGCCCTCGCCGCGACGCCGTTCGCCGCACGCAGCAACGCGCCGATCCTGCTGACGCAGCCCGACCAGCTCTCCTCGGTCACCCGCGATGCACTCGCGGAGCTCGGGACGACGTCGGTCACCGTCCTCGGTGGCCCGGCGGCGATCTCGAAGAACGTCGTGAAGCAGATCGAGGCCCTCGGCATGACCGTCGAGCGCATCGCCGGCGACACCCGCTACGAGACCGCCGCCGCGCTCGCCCTGCGCGACGCCCGTGTCAGCCAGATCTCCGTCGTCGCGCTCGCCCTGGGCAACCGGGAAGAGGGCGCAGCCTTCGCCGACGCGCTGGCCGCGTCCTCGCTGTCCGGCCTCGACGTCCCCGTCCCGGTCCTGCTCACCAAGGCCGACACCGTCCCCGCAGCATCCCTCGCCGCCATCGACGCGCTCGGCGTCGAGAAGGTGCTCGTCCTCGGCGGCGAGGCCGCCGTCGACGACAACGTCCTCGTGGAGCTCCGAGCCCACGGACTCACGGTCGAACGCCTCGAGGGCAACGACCGCTACGCCACCGCCGTCTCCGTCACCGACCGCGCAATCGGCGGGGTCGAGGGCGAGCACGGCGCCATCGCACCCAGCGGCGTCGTGATCGCGAGCGGACGTGGGTTCGCTGATGCCATGTCCGCCGGAGCCCTCGCCGCGCGTCGCGGACATCCGCTCCTGCTCGTGCCCGGCAACGACATCAGCGACGTCGTCGACGACCGGATCCGCAGCGCCGGCATCACCGGCGCGACGGTGGTCGGCGGATCCTCCGTCGTCGCCGACTTCGCCGTCGAGGAGCTCCAGGCAGCCGTCACCGGTCAGCCCCGCCCGACCCCGCCGCCGCCCCCGCCGGCCTGCGATCTCGAGTACTCGTCACCTGACTGCGCCTACACCTACGAGCACAAGGTCTCGACGTGGGAGGCGCTCGCCGACTGCGAGTCGCACGGCAACTGGTCCATCAACACCGGCAACGGCTATTACGGCGGCATCCAGTTCTCGATGAGCTCGTGGCGCGCCGTCGGCGGGCAGAGCCGCCCGGACCTCAACTCCAAGTGGGAGCAGATCCACCGCGGCGAGCTGCTGCAGGACCGTCAGGGCTGGGGTGCCTGGCCCGCCTGCACCCGCAAGCTCGGCATGCGCTGAGCTCGCGTCGGACAACGCCACAGCACTTCCCCGGACAACGTCACAGGCGGCCACCGAGGTGGCCGCCTGTCGGGGAAGTTCGTGTGATGCCTAGAAGTCGCAGCCTCGCAGCGTCGCACGGTTGTTGGCCTTGGCGCGGGCTGCCGCGTCCTCGACGAGCGAGATGACTCGCTCGTTGATGACGTCGACGGCGTCGGCCGAGACCCGAAGGTCGAGTTCCTTGACGGTCGCCTTGATCTTGGATGCGACGATCACCTGCTCTGACATGGCTCTCCCGTTTCTGCAGATCGTTGAGGGACTGCAACAACAGGCTGTCATGTCTCGGGCGTGATTCCCCGCATCTCGCGCACGCACGGGGTGGCGCTGTGACACGTCGGGGCGCGGTCAGTCGCCGTCTGTCGGCTCGCTGGACGACGCCGTCGGGCTCGGTGACGGGCTCGGTGAGGACGGGCTGGGGCTCGGCGACGGGTCGTCTGACGGCGTGCTCGACGGGGTCGGGCTGGGCGACGGACTCGAGGTCGGCTTGGGCGACGACGTCGGCACGCCCGGCAGCTCGTCGGACTCCGAGTCCGACGGTGTCGGTGTCGGCTTGGGGGCCGGTGCAGGCTGCTCGTACGCCTCGGGCTCCGCGACCGGCGAGCACTTCTCCGGCTGGGTGCCCTTCTTGAACGAGTCCCCGTCGGTGCCGGTCGCCCAGGTCGAGGCCTGCGGGTCGAAGCCCTTGAGGTCCTCACGGTCCTCCGGCGCCGTCGACGGCTTGGTCGACGGCTCCGCCGACTGCGCGTTCTGGGCGACGGCGTCGCCGTCGTCATTGGGCTCCTTGCCCTTCGCCGGTTCCTCGGAGGCCGTGTCGCCGGGGGTGTCCCAGACGGGTGGCGGCGGGCACGCCGGCATGCGGTAGCGGGCGAGGCGCACGCGCGCGAGGTCGGACTCGGTGACCGCCTTGGACATGAAGTCGGCCCAGATCTTCGCAGGCGCGGTGCCACCCGAGATGGAGCGGTAGCCGAGCACGTCGCGCATCGGCGTGGGCGTCTCGAAGCCCATCCAGACGGCCGTCGAGAGGTTGCCGGCGTAGCCCACGAGCCAGGCGTTGCCGTTGTCGTCGGTGGTCCCGGTCTTGGCCGCAGCGTCGATGCCGATGCGTGCCGAGCGGGCGGTGCCCTCGTCGACAACGCCTCGGAGAAGGGTGGTGATCTGCTGAGCGGTCTCCTCGGTGATCGCCTGTTCGCACGTCGGCTCGAGCTTCAGGATCACGTCGCCGGAGCGGTCGCGGATCTCGCTCACCGCGAACGGCTCGCAGTGACGGCCGTCGTTCGCGAACGTCGCGAACACCTCAGCCATCTCGATCGGGAAGAGGTCGGCGGCGCCGAGCGCGCTCGCGCAGCCCGGCTCGAACTCCGTGTCGACGCCGAGCGCGTACGCCATCTCGGCGACCTTCTTGACCCCGACGGCCACGCCGAGCTTCACGTGGAAGACGTTGTTCGACTCGGTCATCGCCGAGTACATGTCCTCGACGCCGCCCGAACGGTCATAGTTGTTCGGGGCGTAGTCGCCGCACCCGGTGATGGTCTGGCCGGACGTGACGTCGGTGTGCCAGCTCGTGGGCAGACCTGCCTCGAGCGCCGCCGCGGCGACGATCGGCTTGAACGAGGAGCCGACCTGACGTCCCGAGCCACCGAGACCGGGGACGAGCGGGTTGACCGTCGTCGTGGAGCACGGCTCCTCCGGGCACGGCCCGAACGCCTTCGGTCCGAAGGCCATGGCCTTCACGGCGCCGGAGGTCGAGTCGACCGAGACCAGGCCCGCGAGCGGGTCGGCCTCCGGGTCCGTCACGACGGCGCGAACCGCGGCGTCCGCCGCGTCCTGGAGGTCCATGTCGATGGTCGTCGTGATCGTCAGCCCGCCCTCGAAGAGCATCCGGGCGCGCGCGTCACGGTCACCGCCGAGCTCGGGGCGCTGCAGGAGCTGCTGCTTGACGTACTCGACGAAGAACGCCTGCTCGATGGCCGGCTGCGGGGTGACGTCGAGCAGCGCCGCGATGGGGACCTCTGCGGCAGCACGCGCCTCCTCGGCGGTGATCATCTCGGTGGCGACCATGCGGTCGAGCGCGCCGAGCTGGCGGGCCTTGGCTGCCTCGGGGTCGCTGACCGGGTTCGCGCCCTCGGGGGACGCGATGATGCCGGCCAGCAGCGACGCGCGGTTGAGGTCGAGGTCCGACGCGGGAATCCCGAAGTAGTACTGCGATGCCGCCTCGACGCCGTAGTTGCCGCCGCCGAGGTAGACGATGTTCAGGTAGCGGGTCAGGATCTCGTCCTTGCCGAGGGTGTCCTCGACGTCGAGCGCCCAGATCGCTTCCTTGATCTTGCGGTCGAAGCTGCGCTCGTTGGTGAGCAGCGCGTTCTTGACGTACTGCTGGGTGATCGTGGATCCGCCCTGCGAGACGCCACCGGCGATGATGTTCTTGATCGCCGCGCGGCCGATCGCGGTGACGTCGACACCCTCGTGGGCGTAGAAGTCGGCGTCCTCGGTGGACAGGACCGCGTCGACCAGCACCTGCGGGACGTCGTCGAGCGTGACGGCTGTGCGGTTCTCGGCGCCGGACAGGCGGGTGAACTCCACGCCGTTCGCGTCCGTGAGGATCGAGCCCTGAGCGGGGTTGTCGATGTCCGGGACGCCGGGGACCCGGATGATGTTGTGGCCGACGAACTGGGCGATCTCGTCGGTGACGCCGATCACGTCGAGCACGCCGATGGCCACGATCATCGCGACGAGCGCTGCACCGAGGCGGAGCGACCAGCGTCGGATCGGGGCGGGGATCATGTCGAAGCGTCCTGCGTCGCGACCGGTGTCGCCGTCGCCACGGATCGGACGCTCCATGCGCCGGGTGGCGGCGGCCCGCTCGAGGTCGGCGCGGCGGTTGGCACGCGCATCGCTGGCTTCGGCGCCCGGCGAGCGGCGTCCGCCGGGACGGGACGGGGTGTTGGACATCTTGGCACTCCGGCTGAAGGCGGACGGGGGCTCGTGCGGCGCTCCCGCGCGGCGGTGACCCCTTGGATGAGGCGTTGCGGCGATGGTGCGCGGCGTGTCACGCCGCGACGCGAGGACGATGCCGCCGTTCGTCCGCCGCCAGACGCCATCCGGACACCGTCCACGGTCCGCGAGGGCCGCCCACACCGTGCTACGGGTCCGAATACGTGCGTTGCGTCCGGACGGACGGGTGTGGCCGGGCCTGTGCGCTCAGGCCTGCGCGAAGAGCACGTCCGTGCCGAGATAGGACTGCAGCGCCGGCGGGACCGCGACGGAGCCGTCCGCGCGCTGGTGGGTCTCGACGACCGCGATGATCGTGCGGCCGACGGCGAGCGCCGTGCCGTTGAGCGTGTGGACGAAGATCGTGTCGCCGCCCTGCTCCTCACGCATCCGGCACTTCAGGCGCCGCGCCTGGAAGTCGGTCGTGTTCGAGGTCGACGTGAGCTCGCGGTACTGCTCCTGGCCGGGCAGCCACGCCTCGATGTCGAACTTGCGCGCCGCCGACGAGCCGAGGTCGCCGACCGGGATGTCGACCACGTTGAAGTGCAGCCCGAGGCCCGACATGACCTCCTCCTCGATGGCAAGGAGGCGACGGTGCTCGTCCTGGGACGCGTCCGGCGTCACGAAGCTGAACAGCTCCACCTTGTCGAACTGGTGCACGCGGAAGATGCCGGTCGTGTCCTTGCCGTAGGTGCCCGCCTCACGACGGAATGCCGTCGAGAAGCCGACGTAGCGCAGCGGGAGGTCGGCGGCGTCGAGGATCTCGTCCATGTGCAGGCCCGCGAGCGGGACCTCGGCGGTGCCGACGAGGAAGAGGTCGTCGTCGCGCATCGCGAAGATCTGCTGCTCGTCGGTCGGGAAGAACCCGGTCGCGTACATGGCCTCCTCGCGGACCAGGACCGGCGGGATGACGGGCACGTGGCCGTGCGCCATCGCGATGTCCATCGCGTAGCGAACCAGCGCGAACTCGAGCAGCGCTCCCTGGCCCTTGAGGTAGGCGAACCGTGAGCCGGAGACCTTGCGGGCGGCCTCGAGGTCGAGTGCGCCCGCCGCCTCCATGAGCGCGACGTGGTCCTTGGTCTCGAAGTCGAAACTCGGCTTCTCGCCGATCGTGCGCAGCGTGATCCCGTCGCCCTCGTTGCCGTCCGGGGCGTCGTCCTCGACGTGGTTCGGCACCGTCGCGGCGAGCTGGTCGAGCTCGGCCTGGACGACGGCGAGCGTCTCTTCCTGCTCCGTGACTGCGGTCTTGAGCTCGGCGGCAGCAGCGATGAGCGCGGGGCGGTCATCCTTGCTGGCGCTGCCGATCGCCTTCGAGGCCTGCTTCTGCGCGGCGCGGGCATCGTCGACCGCAACGATCAGCTCCCGTCGGCGCACGTCGAGCTGGACGAGCTCGTCGACGCGGTCAGACGTCCAGCCCCGTCGGGCGAGCGCAGCGGTGACCTTGTCGAGGTCGGTTCGGAGCAGGTGCAGGTCGATCATGATCGCGGACTCTACCGTCGGGGTCGTACGGTCTGAAGCGCTTGCCTGCTGGACGATCGACGACGACGGGATCGACGATGAGCTTCCTCTCCACCGCCAGAGCCACGATCGCGACCGCCGTCGGGTCAGCCGGTGGCTCGCTGGCGAAGCTCGCGGCCCCGGTCGCTGCCGTCGGCGGTCACGTCCGCGGGCTCCTCGGTGACCACGACCGGCTGCTCGGCAAGGCGGACATCGACCCGGGATCCTGGACGGCTCCGCCGGCTCCTGGCCTGACGGGGGTCTTCGCGCCGAACAACCGTCTCGCGGGCGCCGAGTTCTGGCCAGCGGGCGGCAACGGCCCCGAGGACGTCCTCGTCGACGACGCGGGCAACGTCTACACCGGCCTCGAGGACGGCTCGATCGTGCGCTACCCGGCTGGTGGCGGGACCGCGGCGAAGATCGCCCGCGTCAACGGACGCCCGCTCGGCCTCGAGTGGCTCGGCGACAACCTGCTCGTCTGCTCCTCCAGCTCCGGCCTGCTCGAGATCAACCCCAAGAACGGCCGCGTCCGTCCGCTGCTGGGTGAGTTCGAGGGCGTGCCGTTCAAGTTCTGCAACAACGCCGCGGTCCAGGGCGACGGGACGATCTGGTTCACCGACTCGTCGACGAAGTTCGGCTTCGACGACTTCTACTCCGACATCTTCGAGCACCAGCCCAACGGTCGGCTGTTCCGCTACGACATCGTCGATCACGCGGTCGAGCTCGTCGACGACGGCCTCTACTTCGCCAACGGCGTCGCGCTCGCCGCCGACGAGTCGTACGTCCTCTACGCCGAGACCGGCCAGTACCGCATCAACCGACGCTGGCTCACCGGTCCCGCAGCTGGCACCAAGGACGTGTTCGCCGAGAACCTCCCGGGCCTGCCGGACAACCTCTCCACCGGCCCCACGGGCACGATCTGGGCGGCGCTCGTCACGCCCCGCGACGCGAAGCTCGACCAGCTCCTCCCTCGTCCGGGCCTGCGCAAGGCCGTCTACCTGCTCCCCGACGCCCTGCGCCCCGACACCCAGCGCCACGGCTTCGTCCTCGGCTTCGACCAGCGAGGCGAGGTCACCCACAACCTCCAGGACCCCCGCGGCGGCTTCGCCGAGATCACCGGCGTCCGCGAGCACAACGGCTTCGTCTACCTCGGCTCGCTTCACGAGTCCGGCATCGCCCGCGCCCGCCTCTGACGCCTCCGAGCGTGCGCGGGGCGTCAGTCGAGGTTGCGACGGAGGTCGTCGAGCCAGGCGCGGGCCTCGGCGAACTCGGCGTCGCTGGCAGCGATGCCGTTGCCCGCCTCGGCGGGGCGCGCGTCGGAGCGGGGGAAGGAGCCGAGGAGCTTCACGTCGCGCTGAGTGCGGTGGATCGCGGCGAGCGCGTCGGCGACGCGTTCGTCGCTGAGGTGGCCCTCGACGTCGACGAAGAAGCAGTAGTCGCCGAGCTCGTGCTGCGTCGGTCGGGACTCGATCTTCGTCATCGAGATCCCGCGCTCGGCGAACACCTCGAGCAGGGACAGCAACGCGCCGGGACGGTTCATGTGGATGTAGACGACCAGCGAGGTCTTGTCCCAGCCGGTGCGAGCCGGGACCCCGTGTCCGACGACGACGAAGCGCGTCGTGTTGCCGACGACGTCAGCCACCGACGGGGCGATGATCTCCAGCCCGTAGCGCTCGGCGGCGAGACGGTTCGCGATCGCGGCGAGCGGTTGGTCGGTGGCCTCGGCGACGGTGCGTGCGGCGCTGGCCGTCGAGGCCGTCGGCACCTGTTCGACCTCGGCCAGGTTCGCGGCCAGCCACCGTCGGCAGCCGGCCAGCGGAACCGGGTGGGTCAGCACCTTGGAGATCTTGTCCATCGCGACGCCCGGGCGCACGCCGAGGACGAGCTCGATCGGCAGGTCGAGCTCGCCGCGGACGTGAAGGTGCGTGTCGAAGGCGAGCGCGTCGAGCGTTGCGGTGACCGCACCCTGCAGCGCGTTCTCGATCGGGACGATCCCGCGGTCGACCTCGCCCTCCTCGACGACGGTCAGCACGGTGCCGATGTCGCGGCAGGGGACGAGCTCCTCGCCGTCCCGAGCAACGAGCAGGGCAGCGCTCTCCGAGAAGGTGCCGGCAGGTCCGAGGTAGGCGAGGCTCATCGCTTCACCGTCCGCCAGGTCTCCTGCGCCTCCACGGTGGCGGTGTGATCGCCCCCGGACATCGCCTGTGTGATGGCCTCGCGCTCCTCGTCTGACAGCGGCGTCGGGCTGTCGCCGTTCAAGATCGGGCGCGCATACATCCGGCCCTCGGTGCGCCCGTTGATCGCGGTGAAGACGATCCCACGCCCCGACGGGTCCAGCATCGCTGCCGAGAACGAGAGCAGACCGCCCGTGTCGGTGAACGCGTCGTAGCGGACGAGTCCGAGACGCGAGACGGCGAGACCGGCGTCGCTCGATGCCTCGTCCGGCGGCGTCGTCGTGATCGCTCGGCGGGGGCCACGGCCCGTGCGGATCGCCCGGAGCGCGCGGCTCTGCGCCAGGACGACCACTGTCAGCAGCACCACCAGCGCGGCCACCCCGACGAGGAGGAGGTCCGCTGCTGCGTCCGACAACTCCACGTCTGCTCCTGCGACTCGGTGCGCCGCCGCACCCTAGTCCCGCGCGGCCGGCGCAAGCGTGCGATGACCGTCGACCGGGACAGGGGAACGCACAGACGATGTCAGGCGGCTGGTTGGTGGACACCCATGACGCGCGGGGCGAGGTCCCGGCGCGTAGCGTCGACGCCATGACCGAACACGCCACGCAGTCCGCCGACGATCTCCGACTCGACACGGGCCGGGCCGGGCGGACGGGCGAGCCCGAGGTCGTCTACGCCGCCGGCAAGACCCCCGAGCAGTGCCGCGACGCGATCGCGGGGCTGCTCGCCCGGACCGACGGGGCGGTCATCGCGACCCGCGTCGACGCGGACCAGGTCGCGGCGATGCGCGAGGCAGGGATCGAGGTCGAGCACGACGGGGTCGGCCGGGTCGCCGTGGCCCGCACCGACGCGACCTCGACGCCACCGGGCCGGATCGCGGTGGTGACCGCGGGAACCTCGGACCTGCCCGTCGCTCGGGAGTGCACGGCGACGTTGGCTGCGTTCCAGGCCGTGGCCGCCCTGTACGTCGACGCCGGGGTCGCCGGCATCCATCGGGTCGTGGATCTGCGCGAACAGCTCGCCGAGGCCGAGGTCGTCGTGGTCGTCGCCGGCATGGAGGGCGCCCTGCCGTCGGTGGTTGCGGGGCTGGTGAGCGCGCCGGTCATCGCCGTGCCGACGAGCGTCGGGCATGGGGCAGCGTTCGAGGGCGTGGCGGCGCTGCTCGGGATGTTGA
>RCMY010005653.1_pt1 | contig 10990 bp, 10 predicted proteins | sample 2041341 | NCBI WGS metagenome assembly RCMY01 (sample SAMN09708234, study PRJNA481090) | Marine sediment metagenome, whole genome shotgun sequencing project.
ACGAGTTCGATGGCGGCGTGCCTCGGGCCGGACCCGGAGCGAGTGACGACCTTGACGCGGTGGCCGGCAGCGACGAGCTGCTCGGCAGTCCCCGTACCGATGGGGCCGGCGCCGACGATGACGTGAGTCTGTGAGTGGTTCATGGTGAGTCTCCTGTGATTCGAGTGTTACGAGAGCACTGCTCTCGTTTGCAAGTGTGCACGACGCGCAGACAGAATGCAAGAGCACTGCTCTCGTTTGTGACAGACGTCCTGAGTTCTCGACTCGACGCCCGAATCGGGCCACACTGTCGGGCATGGCCAGCAGCACGACCGGTAGCACGACCGGCAGCAAGGACCAGCCCTCGCAGGGCATCCGTGCCCGCGCTCGCGCCGAACTCCTCGCTGATGTCTCCCGGATCGCTCGCGACCACCTCGCCGAGTCCGGCGCAACCGGATTGTCCGTCCGTGCCATCGCTCGCGAACTGGGTCTCGTCTCCTCCGCCCTGTATCGCTACTACCCGAGCCGCGACGCGCTGCTCACGCAATTGATCGTCGAGGCCTACGACGAACTCGGCGCCGCTGCCGAGGCCGCCGACGCAGCTTGCGAGCGGACCGATCTCGCCGGCCGCTACCGCAACACGTCACACGCCGTGCGCGACTGGGCCCGCGCCAACCCCCACGAGTACGCACTGGTCTACGGCTCACCAGTCCCCGGCTATGCAGCCCCCGAGGACACCATCGATCCTGCGGTTCGAGTGATCTTCGTCCTCGGCGCCATTGCCGCCGAGGTGGACCCAGTGCACCTGACCCTGCGGCCATCCGGGCCCCTGCCTGAGCCCTTGAACCAGCAACTCGATGCGATGTCGACGCCGCTCGGCCAGCAATTCGACCGCGAGCTGCTGCTGCTCGGCATCACCCAGTGGGCGAAGCTCTTCGGGATGGTCAGCTTCGAATTGTTCGGCACGTTCAGGAACACATTCGACGACGCCGACGCGCTGTTCGCTGCAGCGATCGACCTCGACCTCGTCGCCCTCGGCCTCGCCTGACCGGTCAGAGCAGTCCTGCTCTACAGCAGCGCGGTGTATGCCCCGCCGTCGACGTGGAGTTGCACGCCGGTCGTGAACTTCGCCGCGTCGCTGCACAGGAATGCGACGTGGGCACCGAAGTCGTCGGCGTCGCCGGTGCGCATCGAGTCCAGCTGATCGCCGGAGTACAGCGCATCCAAGCGGGGCGTCCGGTGCACCCCCGGCTGCACGGTGTTGACGGTGACGCCCTCCTCGGCGACTTCGAGCGCCAGCGTCTTGAGGAAGGCCGTCGCACCGGCACGTGCCGTGTTGGACAGGATCAGGTTCGCCATCGGTTGACGGACCGACAGTGAGGTGATCGCCACCACGCGACCCCAGCGCTGCTCACGCATGGCGGGTACCGCGGCCTTGCACATCGCCACGATCGACAGCAGGTTCAGGCTGATCGCATCGGGATAGGCCTCGATGTCGGTCGACTCGAAGTTGCCCGGCGGCGGACCGCCTGCGTTCGGCACCAGGATGTCGATCCCACCGAGCGCCGCTGCGGCCTGCTCGACGAATCCGGTCGCACCCTGCGGCGTGGAGACATCCGCCTTGATCGCGACGCACCCGTGCCCGATTGCGGCAGCTGCTGCATCGAGTCGTTCCTGGTCGCGTCCACAGATCGCGACGTGGACACCCTCTGCTGCCAGGGCTTTCGCGGACGCGAGCCCGAGTCCTGATGTTCCGGCTGCGACGGCGGCGCGTCGTCCTGCGATTCCGAGGTCCATCCGAGCAACGTAGCCCGATGCCCCCGACCGCCCCGGCTCAGACGGTCACACGTGTCTCGACGTGACCTGGCTCGAACGAGACGCGTGTCAGTCGGTGCGGGAGTCGGCGAACTGATCGCGGAGTTCGCGCTTGAGGATCTTGCCGCTCGGATTGCGGGGAAGTTCGGTGACGAACTCGACGGCCTTGACCGACTTGAACGGAGCCAGCTTGCCCTTACAGAACTCGATCACTTCTTCGGCCGTCAACGAATCGTCGCTCGGGACGATCGCAGCGAGCGGCGACTCCCCCCACTTGGCCGAGGGGACACCGATGACGCCCACATCGGCAACCTTGGGGTGCGCCAGCAGCACGCTCTCGATCTCTGCCGGGTAGACGTTCTCGCCACCCGAGATCAGCATGTCCTTCACCCGATCGACGATGGTGACGAAGCCGTCGGCGTCCATCGTGGCGACGTCGCCGGTGTGCAGCCAGCCATCGACGATGGCCTCGGCGGTGGCCGCCGGTCGATTCCAGTAGCCGACCATCACATTCGGTCCCTTGATCAACACCTCACCGGACTCGTCGAGCCCGACATCGTCGCCCGCATCGTTGACGACGCGGACCTGGGTGAAGAAGAATGCCTTGCCGGTCGACCCCGCACGCTTGATGGCATCGGCCGAACTGATGAGGCAACCTGGGCCGCCGGTCTCGGTGAGCCCGTAGACCTGGTGGATCTCGATGTCGAGTGCGTCGTACTGCTCGATCAACGTCTTGGCGACCGGCGCCGCACCACTCATCACCCAGCGCAGCGAGCTCGCATCATGGACGTCGGGGTCGCGGACCGCCAGCATGTACTGGAGCATCACGGGGACCATCAACGTCACGGTGATCTTCTCGTCACGGATGAGTTCCCACGACTTGAGCGGGTCGAACGCCTTGAGGATGATCAAGGTGCAGCCGCCGTAGATGCAGCTGAGCACCGGGTTGAGCGCACCGACGTGGAACATGGGCAGTGAGATCAGGTAGCGATCAGCCATCTGGAAGTCGGCGGTTGCGACACCGGTGAGGATCGACCAGAGGACGGTGTCGTGCGAGTGCATCACGCCCTTCGGAAGACCCGTCGTACCGCTGGTGTACATGATGAACATGAGGTCGTCGCCCGAACCGCTGGCTTCGGGTTCGTCGGTGCTCGCGGCCGACATCCACGCGTCGTAACCGAGTGCACCGTCGACCGTCGGGGCCCCGGCATCATCGCCGCCGACTTCGATCCAGGTCGTGATCGCGGTCTTGTCGCCACGTCGCTGGAGTTCCTGCACGACCTCAGCGAAGTCGGAACCGAACAGCAGGACGGTCGCACCAGCGTCAGCGAGGATGAACTCGAGTTCGTCGGCGACCAGGCGCCAGTTGAGCGGGACGTTGACGGCACCGATCTTGCCAACGGCGAAGAACGACTCCACGAACTCGGTGCCGTTCATCAACAGCAGCGCGACACGGTCACCGTGCTGCACCCCGCTGTCGCGCAGCGCGCCGGCAACCTGGTTGCAGCGGCCGTTCAGCTCGGCGAACGACAGCCGTCGTCCGGTCGCTGGTTCGAACACGGCCTCGACTGCCGGGTCGCGGTACGCCCGCTTGGTGAGGAGTTGCCCGACGTTCTGTTGCACTGCCATGGCGCAGATGATCGCACACATCGAAGTGACGGCCGACACCGATCGTCGATGAGCTGAAGTACCGTCCGTGCCTGGCCCCGATGAGCCGTTGAAGTCCCGTTCGTGCCTGGCCCCGATGGTCCGTTGGGGTGTCAGTGCTTGGTGGTGAGGACGACGATCGAGCGCGGGGCGAGGGTGACCGTCGAGATCGCTGCTCGATCGACGAAGCCGTCGGGGTCACTGGTGTCGATCACTGCTCGCCACGATCCCGGCGCCTGGATCGTGAAGTCGATCTGCTCCCACCACATGTTGGCCATCACGTAGAGCCCGTTGACGTGCCAGGCGAGCGAACGGGAGTGAGCAGCGAGGTCGGGAGCCCCGACGGCACCGAACCACTCGACGTCGCTCCCCCAGGGCTCCGGCTGCGTGAGCACCGGTTTGGTCGCACGGAACGCTGTGAGCCGGGCGACAAAGGTTTCGAGGTCGGCGAACTCACGCCGGCGGGACCAATCAGTCCACGACGTCTCGTTGTCCTGGTTGTACGGGTTGTTGTTGCCGTCCTGCGTGCGGCCGAACTCGTCGCCCACCACGTGCATCGGCGTGCCGTGACTCAGCAGCAACAGGCACCACGCATTTCGTAGTTGCCGGCGACGGAGGTCCTGGACGCCTGCGTCGACACCGTCATCGCCTTCCCAGCCGCAGTTCCACGACCGGTTGTCGTCGGTGCCATCGGTCCCGTTCCAGCCGTTGGCGTCGTTGTGCTTGCGGTCGTAGGCGACGAGGTCGTACATCGTGAAGCCGTCGTGTGCGGTGAAGAAGTTGACGGACTGGAGGGGTTTGTCGAAGAGGTCCGGGCTGCCCTGGATTCGCTGCATCACCGCCGGGATCAGGCCGTCCTCGCCGCGCAGGAAGCCTCGCATGTCGTCGCGGAACTTGCCGTTCCACTGGGCCCATCGGTCGTCGGGGAATCCCCGACCCAGCAGGTAGCGGGCCAGGTCCCACGGCTCTGCGACGAGTCGCACACCGCGCCGTTCGGCCCAGTCCGCAATGAACCGAACGAAGTCGGGGTCGCGGGCCAGGACCGAAGCCAGGTCAAACCTGAATCCGTCGATACCGAGGTCGGCGAGCCGCTCGAGACCGGCCATGACCAGCCGACGTGCGGGTGCCGACGTGGCGTCGATGATGTTGCCACAGCCGGCGTCGTTCACGTAGCCACCGTCGGCGTCGAAGGCGTAGTAGTCGTCCTCGGCGAGACCGCGGAGGTTGAATGTCGGGCCGGCCTCGTCTTCCTCGGTCGTGTGGTTGACGACGACGTCGACCCACACCTCCATGTCGAGTTCGTGCGCTGCTGCCACGACGGCGGACATGTCCTGCGCCGTCCCGTACGCACCGTGAACGGCACCGAACACGACCGGCATGTAGCCCCAGTAGTTGCCTTCGGCAGGGTCGAACTGGTGGATCGGGAGCAGTTCGATCACCGAGGTCCCGAGTTCCGACATGCGGGGCAACTCGTCGATCAGCGCTCGCAGCGAGCCGGCGTCGTCGCAGTCGCGCTCCATGGTCAGACCGCGAACATGGGCCTCGCCGACCAGCAGCGGGCGTGACGTCCATCGCTGCGGGCGCGGGTCCGGCCAAGCGGCAGCAACCGCCCAGGCGTCGGGGGCCTTGCGTCGATGTCCGTCGGAGAACCAGACCTCGGTGGCCATCGGATCGACGAGACCGGCACCACCGTCGACGTGCAGCTGGTAGCGCACGCCGTCAGGCACCGCTCCGACCCAGACAGCATCGGCGCGGTCGGCGTGACGACCGAGCGGGACCCGTTCTCCGTCGGCGATCTGCACCTCGACGGCACTGGCCCCGGGCGCCCACACCCGCAACTCGAACATGCTGCAGTCTGCCCCGCCGGGTCGACCGATCGCCGTGTGTACTCGCAGCGTTCTCGTGAACTCTCGCGTACACCTCACCCGTGAAAGCTCACGAGAGCCCCGGACCAAGGCCCCGGACGAGACACGCACGAGAGACAGGGGAACGACCGCCGGCGGTATCGTCCTCCCGGTGACACCGGCTGACGTGAGTTCTGCACTTTCCGCCCAGGGTTACCTCCCGGACGTCGGCATCTCGACCTCGGTGTTCCTCGCGATGACCCTGCGGCGGCCGCTCCTGCTCGAAGGTGAGGCGGGTGTCGGCAAGACCGAATTGGCCAAGAGCCTGGCTGCCGCCACCGGCGGCGAGCTGATCCGGCTGCAGTGCTACGAGGGCATCGATGCCGCACAGGCCGTGTACGACTGGGACTACGCGAAGCAACTCCTGCACCTGCGCGCCGCCGAGGCAACGGGAGAGTCGCAACGCATGACCGCCGACGCACTCGAATCCGAACTGTACGGCGAACGCTTCCTGATCAAGCGCGCCCTGCTCCGGGCGATCGAGCCGACCGAGGGCCCGCCGCCAGTGCTCCTGATCGACGAAGTCGACCGTGCTGATGACGAGTTCGAGGCCTACCTCCTCGAGATCCTCAGCGACTTCCAGGTGACCGTCCCCGAGGTCGGCGTCTTCTCGACCGACCGTCCGCCGCTCGTCGTGCTGACCTCCAACCGCACTCGCGACGTCCACGACGCACTGAAGCGCCGTTGCCTGTACCACTGGGTCGAGCACCCCGGATTCGATCGCGAGGTAGCGATCGTCAAACTCCGCGTCCCGTCGATCGACGACTCGCTCGCCAGGCAGGTCGCTGCAGCCGTCGAGGGTCTCCGCGAACTCAACCTCTACAAGCCGCCGGGTGTCGCCGAGACGATCGACTGGGCCACGGCACTCGGCCGGCTCGGAGCGAAACGACTCGACGACGAGGTGGTCGCCAACACCCTCGGCACGGTCTTGAAGTACCGCGAGGACCATCAGCGTGTCGAGCAGCACGGCATCGGCGAGATCATCGCCCAGGCGATGGCGAAGGGCCTGCTCGACGCCTGATGGGCGACCAGTCGACCGCCCCCTCCGGACCACCCGTTCCCGACGCCGCCGCGATCGTGGCGATGCGAGCGAGCATGCTCGGCGCGACCATCGAGCTGTCGACCGAGCCGGCCGAGATCGCTGTTGCCTTCACGCGAGTGCTGCGCGGCGCGGGGCTGCGAGTGCCGACGAGCAGTACGCACACCTTCGCCGACGCGCTGTGTGCCGTCGGCCTGGACGACCGCGACGGAACGTACTGGGCAGGTCGATCGACGCTGGTCCGACGGCCCGAGGACATCGCCCTGTTCGACAAGGCATTCGCCGTGTTCTTCGAGCACCGACGCAGCAATGGCGACGGCCCCGACGAAGCGGATCCCGAGACCATCACCATCGCGATGGACAGCGACGACGAAGACGGCGGCGAGGACGACGGCCCCGACACTGCTGATGGAAACGACGAAGAGACCATCGAGTTGCGTTTCTCGACGACCGAGATCCTGCGGAACAAGGACTTCGCCGACTACTCCCCCGACGAACTGGTCCTCGCTCAGGAACTGATGTCGAGCCTTCGCCTCGTCGGTTCGCCGCGGCAGTCACTTCGGTTCGGGCCGAGCAAGCGGCGCACGAGCCGCCCCGACATCCGCCGCACGGTACGGGCGTCGATCAAGGCCGGCGGCGAACCGATCGAGCGACACTTCAAGGCACCGACCGAACGCCTCCGTCGACTCGTCCTCGTCCTCGACGTCAGCGGTTCCATGGAGCCCTACGCCCGGGCGCTGCTCCGATTCGTCCACGCCGCAGTCGCCGGCCGTCAGAAGGTCGAAGCCTTCGCGCTCGGCACCAGGCTGACTCGCATCACGCGCGAGCTCAACAGCCGCGACCCTGACGTCGCACTCCACGATGCCGGCCAGCGGGTGCTCGACTGGAGCGGTGGCACCAAGCTCGGTCTGGGCCTCCGTCAGTTCAACGACGAATGGGGGGTGCGCGGGTTGGCTCGGAACTCGATCGTCGTCATCCTCTCCGACGGCTGGGATCGCGGCGACCCCGACGAGCTGGCCGACCAGATGCAACGACTGCAGCGCGTGACGCATCGCCTGGTCTGGGTCAACCCGTTGAAGGTCACCCCTGGCTACGCCCCGCTGGCCCGGGGAATGGCAGCGGCCCTGCCGTATGTTGACGATTTCGTGGAGGGCCATTCGATCGATGCGATGGAAGAACTGGCCCGGGTGATCAGCAAGTGATGCACCGAGCATGATGGATCGTGCGAACCGCGAACGACGACGAGAAGGGGACATGCGATGAAGGACCTGTTGGAAGACATCACCCGTTGGCGCGCCGCCGGCGAGCGCATCGCTGTCGCCCGCGTCGTCGACATCGAGGGCTCGGGTCCGCGTGACCCTGGCGCTGCCATGGCTGTCACCGAGTCGGGCGAAGTCGCCGGCAGTGTGAGCGGTGGCTGCGTCGAAGGCGCTGTCGTCGGTCAGGCGCTGTCGATTCTCGACGGGAGCGCACCGGCCGGCATCACCACGTTCGGCTACTCCGACGACGAGGCGTTCGCCGTCGGCCTCACATGCGGTGGCACGATCCACCTGTTCATCGAGGAACTCGACTGGTGATGACGATCTTCGAGCAGTACGAAGCGCTCCTGCGCGCCGAGTCACCGGTCGCGTTGGCGACCGTGATCGAGGGCCCGAACGTCGGCGCGAAGCTCCTCGTCGAGCCGACCGCTGCGCCGGTGGGGTCGCTGGGTCACCCCGAGCTCGACCGGGTCGTCGCACGCGATGCCGTTGCCGAACTCGAAGCCGCCCGCTCCGGCGTCCGGAGCTACGGACCCGAAGGACAGATCACGCCCGAAGACCTCGTCGATCAGCCGACGGTGCGCGTCTTCATCGAGTCCCACGCCCCGCCACCACAGATGTGGATCTTCGGTGCGGTCGACTTCACCGCAGCCCTCGCTCGCGTCGCCAAGGTGCTCGGCTACCGCGTCACTGTCTGCGATGCCCGCGAGGTCTTCGCCACTCGACGGCGATTCCCGATGGCCGACGAGGTCAAGGTGACGTGGCCGACACCGGTCTTCGACGAGCACGGCAGCGAACTCGGCCCGCGCGATGCGGTCTGTGTCCTCACGCACGATCCGAAATTCGACGTGCCGGCGGTGCTCGGCGCGCTGGCGACCCGCGTCGGCTACATCGGCGTGATGGGCAGCCGCAAGACACACGCCAAGCGGATGGAGCGCCTGGCGGCTGTCGGCGTGACTGCGGCCGACGCCGAGCGGCTGATGTCGCCGATCGGGCTCGATCTCGGCGCCCGGACGCCCGAGGAGACCGCCGTCAGCATCTGCGCGGAGGTCATCGCCCGCCGGACGGGCCGCCACGTGCCCAGCCTGCGCGACAGCTCCGGCGACATCCACTGACATCCGTGGTGACGGCTCGGCGACTCGAGCGGCTCAGTCACATCGGGGTCAGACCCTTTCGTGACGCGATGCAGCGGTCGGCCACGTCCACGCGATGCGGGCGATCATGAGCAGCAGCACGATCTCGATGCCGCTGCCGAGCAGGTAGTAGATCCAACTCTCGCCGATGCAGAGCGCTGCGATGGCGACGGCGTACACGACGCTGACCGCGATGTTGAGCCGACGATTGATCGTCGCTCGGAGGAGAAGCGACGCGACGATCATCAGCGTCGGAACCGCGATGAAGCCGGTCGCTCCGGCCAGGAACGCCTGGTTGATCACAATGCCCTGGCCGGGAACCTCCCCGTCGAGTGCACCTTGGATCACGTCGGCACGCCAGAAGCCGAAGATGTCGACGTAGGCGAAGAGGAAGAGCATTGCGGTCCACAGCCCGGACAGCACGATCCTGGTGTCGATGGGGGTGTCGACCAGCATGCCGCCGGGCGTTCGGTCGGCTGAGACTGCAGGGGAGGCCGATGTCGTCGGGGGCACGGTTGGCGGGACGGCTGGAGGAATCGGTGAAGGCATGACGGCCAGTGTCGTCAACAGGCCCGCCGCGCGCCCCCGTTGACCGGCCATTACTCACCTGGCCGAACGGACAGGTCACGACCGTTCGTTCGACCGGCTCGCCTGGTCGCAGCGCGTGCCTACGCTGCTGCCCGTGAACCACGCATTCGATTCCGTCTGGCATGAGCCGGCGGCTGCGGATCGTCCTCCGGTGGGAACTCGGGACCGGGTACTCGGTCTCGGCATCGCGATGATCGCCGCCGGCGAGGCGATCTTCCGCACCGATCTCGCCTGGCCGGCCCTCGCCGCAGCGTTCGGCCTCGTTCTGGCCGCGACGTACTGATCGGACTCGCAGTGATGGCAGCGAGCACCGCGGTCATCGTGCTCGTCGACGTCGGTCTCGATGGTTTGCGTCTCGACGATGCGATCGGCGGTCCGGTCATCCTGCTGTTCGTCGCTGCGCTGGGTGGTGCATTCGGATTCCGCGCAGCGGCGCGCGCCGAACTGATCGGGCGGGCCAAGCTCCAAGAACGAGAACAACTGGCCCGAGAACTACACGACACCGTTGCCCATCACGTGTCGGCGATAGCGATTCAGGCGCAGGCCGGGCTCGTGCGCGCCAGGGCATCATCGCTCGCAGGGGCGACCGAGGCCCTCGAGGTGATCGAGGGCGAAGCAGCGCGAACGCTCGACGAGATGCGTGTCATGGTCGGCGCACTTCGAGACCGGGAGAGCCAGCCAGGGCTGACACCGATCCGCGGTCTCGCAGACATCGCGCGTCTCGGGTCCCGGACGTCACACTCGTCGGCACCGGGAAGGACGTCGTCCTGCCGAGGGCAGCGAGTAGCGCATGACCATCCGACTGCTCATTGCCGACGACCAGAACATCGTCCGTGCCGGCCTGGTGACGATTCTCGACGGCCAGGGCGACATCGAGGTCGTCGGTCAAGCAGACAACGGACGCGCCGCCGTCACCCTGGCCCGGCAACTCCGGCCCGACGTCTGCCTGTTCGACATCCGAATGCCCGATCTCGACGGCATCGAGGCGACACGGCAGCTGGCCGGACCTGACATCGACGATCCGATTCCGGTGGTCGTCATCACCACATTCGACACCGACAGCCACATCCACGGAGCGTTGAAAGCCGGAGCCCGGGGGTTCCTCCTCAAGGGAGCGGGCTCCGAGCAGCTCGTCGCTGCCGTGCACGCCGCGTTCCACGGCGATGCACTGATCGATCCGTCGGTGACGGCTCGACTCCTCGAGCGGCTCAGTCACGTCCGCACCCGTGCAGCCGATCGAGCCACTCACGAGTCGGGAGGAGGACGTCCTGCTCGTCGTGGCGCGGGGCAGCACGAACGCGGAGGTCGCAGCGGCGCTCGACATCAGCCTCAGCACCGTCAAGTTCCACGTCACCAGTCTGATGGCGAAACTCGGAGCTCGAAACCGAGTCGAACTCGCATTGTGGGCGTACGAGACGCGCCGCCTCGGGGCGCGAAGCTGACGCAGCGACGTGCCGTCAACCGCGAGCGTCAATCGGTCGGGTCGCCGAAGGTGACGCTGTCGGCCCGGCGTGCCGAGATCGTGTCGATCTCGACGGTGCGGCCGGTGTTCACCGAGTGCACGACAGCGTTCTCGACGCCGAGATACATCATCACGTGGCCGGGGTAGTGCACGAGGTCACCAGC
>RCMY010005294.1_pt1 | contig 10989 bp, 10 predicted proteins | sample 2041341 | NCBI WGS metagenome assembly RCMY01 (sample SAMN09708234, study PRJNA481090) | Marine sediment metagenome, whole genome shotgun sequencing project.
GGATCGCGTATGACCTCGCCGGTCCGGCGCTCAGCACGGCAGGACGGCCGCGCCATGTGGACGCCATGACCCGCCGGGCAGAACTCACGCAGGTCGACCGCCACCGCCTCCCCGCCGACATCGACGCGCAGCGTGCAGCGGTCGAGGCCAGCACGGTGTGGGAAGGCGCGAGCAGCCTCGACACCCAGACCTACTCCCTGATCGACCTGCTGCTCCGGCAGGACCTGACCAACCCCGAGCTCGCCGAGGTCCTGCGGGTCGGCACGTCCGACACCTACGCGGTGGCGACGAGAATTCGCCAGCAGGCTGCGCAGGCCATCGCGACGCAGCAGACGATCCGCCGCTGCACCCGACGGTGTGCGTCGCTCCCGGCTGCCATCCTCTCGTTGCCGCCCGGCGCAAGTGCCACAGAGCTCCGTGGCCGCGTCGAGACCCACGTGCAGCACTGCCCCACCTGCGAACCGGTTCGGGCAGACCTGCCCTCGGGCATCCACATCTTCGCCTCGTTGCGCCCCGTCGCCCTTCCCGACGCCGTGCGCCTCGCGGCGGAGAACGCCATGGTTCGTGCAGGAACGAAGTCGACGCGACGCGGTCGCGGCTGGCTGCGACGCAGCGCGGCCGTCGCCGCCATACTGGGCGTGACCGTCTTGGCCTTGGTGACCGCCGGCACGTCGGACCGAACCTCGGAGAAGTCCACACGCGACGCGCGGCCGTCCTCACGACAGACCGCCACGAGCCTCGGACGCACCGCCCCCTCGGCCACCCCCGACGCCACGGCACCGGACGTCGAGGTCGTGAACCCGCGCGACGCCGTGACCTACTCCGCGGACCGGCACGATGCGCTGGGTTGGTACGCCACCGTGACGCTCGAGGCCATCGGCCAGGACGACCGGGACCCCGTCCTGTCCTGGCGCTGGGTGTCCGATCACCAGTCGGGCGCCCTGCTCAACCAGGCGGACGGCACGACCCGGTTGTACGCCCCGTCGTGCGGATCGACCGACCATGAGGTGACGGTGAGTGGCATCGACGATGCCGGCAACCGCGGGCAGGCCGCCACCCACATCGTGGTCGTGCACGCCTGCTGAGACCTGGCTTCAGGCCAGGTCGGTTGCCGCCAGCAGTCGCTCCGCCGCGGTGTACGGGTCCACCGACCCACTGGCGACCTGCTCGGCAAGCGCCGCCACCGCATCGTCGTCCTCAGCGGCAACCGCGAAGCGCTGACGCATGGCCTGCAGGGCGATCTCCCGGACGAGGTGGGCGGCCCGGCGCTGGCGTCGACGGGCAAGCCCATCGTTGCTGGCAAGAAAGTCGTGGTGTCCAGCGAGCTCGTCGACCAACTCTGGGATGCCTTCGCCTCGCACGGCGACGGTGCGCTTGATCGGCGGCCACCAGGAGCCCTCCCCCGTGCCATCGGGGTCCGACGCGTGGGCGTACTCCAACATGCCGCGCAACTCCGACTCCAGCTTGCCCGCGCCGGAGTGGTCGGCCTTGTTGATCACGAACAGGTCCGCGACCTCGAGGATCCCGGCCTTGGCGGCCTGGACGCCGTCACCCATGCCCGGGGCCAGCGCCACGATCGTGGAGTCGGAGAGGCCGGCAACCTCGACCTCGGACTGACCGACACCGACGGTCTCGATCAGCACGACGTCGAACCCTGCGGCGTCGAGGACACCCACGGCCAGCGGCGTCGCCACGGACAGCCCACCGAGGTGTCCGCGCGTGGCCATCGACCGGATGAACACGCCGTCGTCGGCGTGGTGGCCCTGCATGCGGATTCGGTCACCCAACAACGCCCCGCCCGTGAAGGGCGACGACGGATCGACGGCCAGGATCGCCACCGTCTTGTCCCGGCTGCGCAGCTCCGTCGCGATCGCGTTGGTCAGCGTCGACTTGCCGACGCCGGGTGAGCCGGTGATCCCGATGGTCCGCGCCCGACCGGTCCGCGGGTGCAACGCGGAGACGACCCGCCGCAACGCGGTCGGGTCGCCGTCCTCCACCAGGGTCAGCGCCCGGGCAATCGCCCGGCGCTGGCCCTGGTCGAAACGTTCGAGGAGGTCGTCGAGGTCGATCAGGAAGCTGCCTCGACGATGAGCGCGTCGCCCTGGCCGCCACCACCGCAGAGGGCTGCGGCGCCCATGCCGCCACCGCGGCGACGGAGCTCGTTGATCAGCGTGATCGTGATGCGTGCACCGGTGCAGCCCAGCGGGTGGCCCATGGCCACGGCGCCACCGTTGACGTTGACCTTGTCCTCGGAGACGCCGAGGTCAGCTGCGCCAGCCATCGCGACCGACGCGAAGGCCTCGTTGAGCTCGTACAGGTCGAGGCCGGACGGGTCGACGCCGATCTTGCCCGCGGCGTGGCGGATGGCGTTGGACGGCTGCGGCAACAGCGACATCGGGCCGGCCGTGGCGCCCCAGGCCTTGATCGTGGCCAGGACGGGGAGACCCAACTCCTCGGCCTTCGTGCGGGACATCAGGACGACGGCCGCGCCGCCGTCAGAGATCTGCGAGGCGTTGCCGGCGGTGATCGTGCCGTCCTTGCGGAAGGCCGGGCGCAGGCCGCCGAGGGACTCCGCGGTCGTTCCCGGGCGGATGCCCTCGTCGGACTCGACCATGACCGGGTCACCCTTGCGCTGCGGCACGGCGACCGGGACGACCTCGGTGTCGAAGGCCCCGTCCTTCCACGCAGCGGCGGCGCGCTCGTGCGAGCGGGCAGCCCACTCGTCCTGCTGCGCCTGGGAGTAGGAGTGCGAGTCCGCCTGGTACTCGTCGGTCGCCAGGCCCATCGCCTTGTCGTCGAAGGCGCAGGTGAGGCCGTCGAACATCAAGGTGTCCTTGAGGTTCCCGTCACCGAGGCGGTAGCCGTAGCGGGCCTTGTCCAGCACGTACGGGGCGTTGGTCATCGACTCCATGCCGCCGGCAGTGATGACGTCGAACTCGCCGAGGGCGATGAGCGACGACGCGCGGGCGATCGCGGCCATGCCGGAGGGGCAGACCTTGTTGATCGTCTCCGAGGGCGTGGTCATCGGGATGCCGGCCTTCTGGGCGGCCTGGCGGGAGGTGATCTGGCCGAGGCCCGCGTTGAGCACGTGGCCCATCACGTTGTACTGGACCTGGTCAGGCGTGATGCCGGCGCGCTCGATGGCGGCCTTGAGGGCGAAGCCACCGAGATCCATGGCGCTCAGCGAGGAGAAGCCACCACCGAACTTGCCGATGGGGGTGCGGGCGTAGCCGACGACGACGGTCTCGTTCATGTGCCTGGTCTCCTGCGCTTCAACGGTGAGCGGACGATCGATCGTAGGGCCGACGTGGGAGGCCACCCAACCGCTCAGGGCTACCCACGGTGCGCACGCAGCATGGCTACGACCGACGCATCGACGTCGGCCGCGTCGGTCAGCCAGTTCGACACGGAGATGCGCAGCGCCGCGACGCCGCGCCACGTCGTGGGCGTCGCGACGCAGGTCCCGTCGGCCCAGATCCGTTCGGCCACCTCGGCGTTGTGTGCATCGTGATCACCCTGCGGATCGAGGAAGCGGACGACCACCTGGTTGAGCACGACGTCATTGAGAACCTCGACGTCCTCCTGCGCTGCGAGCTGCTCAGCGAACCGGGAGGCGTGGTCACAACAGCGGTCGACCAGGGCCGTGACACCCTCCGCGCCCAACTCGCGGATCGTCGCCCACACCGGCACGCCACGAGCACGCCGGGAGAACTCCGGCGTGTGGTCGATGGGATGACGGAAACCGGAATCACCGGCTGGGATGTAGCTGGCGCGGGTGCTCACGGCCCGACGATGGGCGTCGGGGTGGCGGGTGATCGCGACGCCGCAGTCGTACGGGACGTTGAGCCACTTGTGGGCGTCGGTCCCCCACGAGTCGGCTCGCTCCACGCCCGCCACCAGGTGGCGGCGCGTCGGAGACGCCGCGGCCCAGAGACCGAACGCGCCGTCGACGTGCAGCCAGATCCGCCCCGGGTTGTCACCGCGGTGTCGGTCCAGCACGTCCACGATGGCGCCGACCGGATCGATCGCTCCCGAGTTGACGTTGCCGACCTGGGCGGCGACCAACACCGGTCCGTCGACACCGGCCAGGGCCGCGTCGAGGGCGGCAGGAAGCATCGCCCCGTTGTCGTCGCTGTCGACCAGGACGGCCGTCTGGGAACCCAGCCCCAGGTAGCGAAGCGCTCGGGGAATGGTCGAGTGCCACTCGTCACCGGCGATCACGGTCACCTTCGGGGCGCCCTGGAGACCATCGGCCTCGACATCCCAGCCCATCGCGGTCAACACGGCATTGCGGCCGGCGGCGAGGCCGACCCAGTTCGCCATCTGCCCACCGGTCACGAACCCGACCGAACAGTCGGAAGGAAGCTCCAAGAGCTCCACGATCCAACGCGCCGCAACCTGCTCGATGACGACCGTGGCGGGCGTGGCCTCGACCATCGCGGTGTTCTGTTCCCAGGCGCTGACGAGCCAGTCGGCCCCGAGGCCGGCGGGGGTCGAGCCACCGATGACCCAGCCGAAGAATCGGCCGCTGTTCATCGCGGTCAGGCCGGGCTCTGCTCCGTTCGCAAGCTCGGCCAGCACCTGCTCGGCAGGAAGCCCCTGACGAGGGACGGTGCGGTCGAACGTGGCGAGGAGGTCGGCGGGCGTGCCTGGCGCGCCGACGGGGCGGTCGGGCAGGCCGGCGAGGTGGGCCACGGCGCGCGTGGCAGAGACGCCCAGCGCGGCCTCCCAGTCGGGGCGATGCATCGTGGTCCTGTGGTCGGGATCACAGCATCTGCCCGCGACGCGACCAACGCAAGGCCCATTCCCCGGCAAGTGGCCGGACACTCCCACCGCTGGCCGATGATCAGCCGACGGGGACCTGGGCGACGGCGTCCTGCGCGAACCGCTCACGGACAGCGGCCAGCGACACGACACTCCAGATCGTGGCCCAGAGGCAGATGCCGATGAACTTGGCCCCGTCCTCAACCACGATCCGGTAGCGCCAGGCCGGCTCCCACTCATCGATGACCCCCGAGACCCCGAACGCGGCCAGCGCAATGCCCAACGCGAGAAGGCCGGGGATGCCCACGTGCGGGAAGGCCAGCCAGAGCACACCCAGGACCGCGATCCCGTAGAGGACCATCAGCAGCTCGCCCTCGATGCGGAGCTTGGGATAGACGTTCTCGTGCAGCAGAAACAGGTCATCCAGCAAGAGGGCCCAGGTCAGCAGCGAGGCAGCAGCGAGCATCAGCCGCTGACGGTCCCGCGTCAGAAAAGCGGCGAACGCGGTCACGACAGCGGGTACCGACCAGACCACGATGCCGAGGTTCGAGAAGGCGCCCGCGTAGAAGGCGCCCCCCAGGGCCCACTGGGGCTCACGGGCAAGGAAGGTGAAGTCGACGCCGAGCACCGTCGCGGCGACCACGAGTCCGACGACCCCCAGCCCACCTGCCACTGCCCCGACGACGACCGCGATCGCCAAGTGGTGGCTGTGTGGATCGTCCATGAGACGCAAAATAGGCGATGTCGGCCGCGGCACGGCAGGCTTTCGATGTCGCCGCCCGGGTTTGGGCGCCGGTCGCCCGTCCCCCCAGCTCCAGGATCCACCGTGGCCGTCACTCGCATCGACCAGATCGCCATCGCCGTCGAGGACCTCGACGAGGCCCTCGCCTTCTACGAGCGCGCCTTCGGCCTGACGGCCGAGTACCGCGAGGTCGTCGAATCCGACGGCGTCGAGGAAGCCATGCTCAACGTCGGCGGGGTCTACATCCAGTTGCTGCAGGCCACCCGCGACGACTCCCCCATCGCGAAGTACCTCGCAAAGAACGGGCCGGGCCTGCACCACCTCGGCTTCGGGGTCGACTCGGTCGCCGGGACGCTGGACCACCTGCGCGAACAGGAGGTCCGCCTCATCGACCAGGAACCACGGCGTGGCGGCGGGGGCCACACGGTCGCTTTCGTGCACCCCAAGGGAACGAACGGCGTGCTGGTCGAGTTGGTCGAGGACGGCGAGCACCACTGAGGTTGTAGCCTCGCGAACACGCATGGCGAGAGGCAAATGGTGGGTCTCGGAGACCGCATCCGCGGTTGGTTCAAGGGTGAGGGCAAACGCAAGCCGCCATCACCCAGTGCCTCCCCTGCCTCGAAGGCGGCGTTGAAGGAACTCAACGCCTTCATCACGTCGCGCCCCGGGGTCGAGGGCTTCGTCGAGCCCAAGACCGCCATCTACTCGACAACGCTCCTCGTCGTCGCCGCCGACGGCGAGTACCTGCGCCGCCCGATCCGCGATCGGGAGCAGGCCCTGGACGTCTGCGCCAAGGCCGGCGTCCCGCTCTACGACGCCGCCAAGGTCGGGTATCCCAAGCGCATGCGCGACTACGACGCAGGCGTGAAGCGGGACACCGTCAGCCTCGACGAGTTGCCGCCGTGGCCCGGCGACGACGCCGACGGTCCGGATGCCGAATCGGACGCCGGCACGGGCTGATCGACAGCCCACAGAAAACGGCGAACGCCCCGCACGGGGCGGGGCGTCAGCCAAAGGGGAGTCGGTCGACTCACTCCTCGGTGATCTCGATCGTGTTGATCACGACGTCGTCCTTGGGACGGTCACCGGGGCCGGTCGCAACCTTGCCGATGTCGTCGACAACGTCGAGGCCGTCGATCGTCTTGCCGAAGACCGCGTACTGCGGCGGCAGGCCGTAGTCGGCGTGCATGACGAAGAACTGCGAGCCGTTGGTGTTCGGGCCGGAGTTCGCCATCGCCAGCGTGCCCAGCGAGTAGCGGTGCTTGTTGGCAGCGTCGAGCTCGTCGGCGAAGCGGTAGCCGGGGCCACCGGTGCCGGTGCCGGTCGGGTCGCCGCCCTGGAGCATGAAGCCCTTGATGACGCGGTGGAAGATCACCCCGTCGTAGAAGCCCTCACGTGCGAGGAAGACGAAGTTGTTGACCGTGTTGGGCGACTCGTCGGCGAACAGGCGGGCGGTGATGTCGCCCTTGTTCGTCTTGATCGTCGCCTTGTAGGTCTTCGCGGTGTCGATCTGCATGTCGGGCGGGGAGTTGTACTGCTTGGCCACGTTGGTTCCTGGTCGTGAAATGAGCGGGTTGCCCGGCAGGCTACGCCGCCCTCCCAACGACAGGACCCGGCCGCGCGGGCCGGGTCCAGTCAGGGTGTACGAGCGCCTCAGCGCTCCTCGACGGTGATCGAGATGATGCGCACCGGCTCGATGGCCTGGTCGCCTGCAGCTGGCCCGACCACGATCTGGTCGATGACGTCGAGCCCCTCCAGCGTCCGACCGAACACCGCGTACTGCGGCGGCAACGCGTAGTCGGCGTGCATGATGAAGAACTGCGAGCCGTTGGTGTTGGCGCCGGAGTTGGCCATGGCCAACGTGCCGCGCGGGTAGGACCCGTTGGCCTCGACGACCTGCTGGGCAAGCTCGAGCTCGTCGTCGAACGTGTAACCCGGGTAGGTGCCGCCCTCACCGTGGCCGGTGCCGGACGGGTCGCCGCCCTGGATCATGAAGTCCTGGATGACGCGGTGGAACGGGGCGCCGTCGTAGTAGCCGTCGCGGGCCAGGAAGACGAAGTTGTTGACCGTGGTCGGCGCCATGGCGGCATCGAGTTCGACCACGACGGTCCCGCACGTCGTCTCGATCGTGGCGACGTAGGTCTTGGCCGCGTCGATGACCATGTCCGGCGCCGAGTCGTAGGAGGTCAGCGGTGAAGCCGGCGCACCCTCGGACGGGTTCTGGCACGCGTCGGCCGGGATTGCGACGGGCTCGTCGGCCACGTCTGGCGTGGTCGATGCCGGGTCGACGTTGGTGTCCGGGACGCCGTCACCGTCGGAGTCGTAGAGGAAGCTGTCGACGGCAACCTCCGGGTCGCCGCCATTGCTGATGGCCGCCAAGGCGAACGCGCCGCCTGCCATGACGACCACCAGGCCGATCGCCACATAGCGCATCTTCTCCTGGCGCTTCGTGTACGCGTCGGCTTGGCGCTTGGCGCGGGCCCGGTCGAGTTCGCGTTGGTGGGTCTTCTTGGACATCGACGTGCCTCCAGTGGTGCCGCTGCTCCCCGCAGACGACCCCCGGAGGCTAGCCAGCGCCCCGAACTGTCTCGTGACGCCGGACGCTGTCAGGCGCCCCGACCGCGACCGGTCACCTGTTCCACCAACTTGACGGCCGCACCGCCCAGTCGCGCCAGCCGGGCGTCGGCGAACGGTGTGGTGAAGCTGGCCATGCGGTTGGTGACGAACGCCAACGAGATGCGTCGGTCGAGGTCGCACCACGCGCCCGCGCCGCCGAAGCCGAAGTGTCCGAAGCCCCGCTGCGGTGCCCGCCCCGTGGTGAAGGCCTGGTGATAGCCCAGGCGCCATCCCATGGGGATCCCGATGACGTAGTCGCGACCGTGCGCGTGCTTTCGGCTGGCCGCGTCGACCGTCCGTCGCGACATGAGATCCACGCCGTCGAGTGACCCGCCCATGGACAGCGCGGCATACATCCGGGCCAGCGACCGGGCGTCGAAGAAGCCGTTCATGGCGGCCATCTCGGTGTCCATCAACGCCGGACCGCCGTCAAGGAGGTGATCGATGCCGTCCGGAAGGAGCGCCTGGGTGATCCCACGCAGGATCTTCCCATTCTCCAGGCGCTTCGCCAACGTGGCGGCATCCATGACGTTGGGCATGGCCGACAGGGGTGCGTTCCGGTGCCGCTCGGATTCTGGCAGGCCGATGTGCAGGCCGTCGATGTTCAGCGGGACCGCCAAGCGTGTCTGCACCTGTTCGGTCAGCGAGACGCCCGTGGCACGACGAACGATGCCGCCGATGATCCAGCCGTACGTGAGTCCGTGGTAGCCCGACCGGCCTTCGGGGTGGCGGTGGGGTTGCGCCGCGGCGAGCCGATGCTCCATCTCGAAGTGGTCGAGCATCGTCTGGGCGTCGCTGGCCAACGCCCGGACGTTGTGCAGTCCCGAGCGATGGCTCATGACCTCTCGGAGCGTCATGCCCTGCTTGCCGTTGGCCGCGAACTCCGGCCACCAACTGGCGATCGGCTCGTCATAGGACAACACGCCCTCGTCGACCAGGCTGTGGACGACCGTCGAGGCGACACCCTTCGTCGTCGAGAAGCTCATCGCGACGGTGTCGGACTGCCAGCGCTCGCCGGCTTCGAAGTCCTTCCAGCCCGCCCAGACGTCGACGACCTTCACGCCGTCGACGTACATCGCCAGCGCGCCACCGCCGTCCTTGGGCTTGCCGAACAGTTTCTCGAAGCGCTTCACCAGGCCGGCGTATGCCGGCTCGAGGGTGCCGTCGATCATGAGGGGAGGACCTTCGTCGCTGGTCGAAACCTACTCACCGGTAGGCAACGGATCCGCACGTCCACACCACCCCTGCGCTGACAACGCGTCAGTGACCGCGACGAGCAGCGATGTTCCAACAGTGACGGTGCCAATGGCGGCGCAGGTCGCTCTCCCCCTCCGGCCAGGCCACGACGTGACCCGTGCCCGACGGAACGTCGTTGTGGCAGCTGGGGCAGACGTACGGCTTGTGGGCCTGGTAGGCCGGCACGAAACGCCAGACATGGCCGGGCAGGCCCTCGGGCGCGAGGGGCGAAGGTCCAGTGGACACGGTCAGTCCCGGACGCCGGCAACCCACAACAGGACGGCGAAGCCCTCGTCGGTTCCCGGCCACAACTCCTCGAGCAGCTCCACACCGGTTTCGCGGAGCAGGAACTTCAGCGCCTTCGCGACGATCCACACGTCGTCGAGCTGACCCAGCACGGGCAGGACGTCCGGCACGAGGTCGACGGGCGAGACCACGTAGGCCGCCGCCCCGGCGGCTGCGGCCTTGGCGTACCAGGGCACGCGAGCGTCGCGGGCGACCGCCCACAGCAGGCGGCCCACGTCCGGCAGGAACCGGAGCAGTTCACCCGGCGTGGGCTTGCGACCGCGGACCTCCTCGGGGAGGTCGCGCCAGTCGGGAAGGTCGCTCTTGGACATCAGTACACGTACCAACCGCGCTTGGCCTTGCGACCGAGGAAGCCGGCCGAGACCATGTGCTTGAGCAGCGGCGCCGGCGCGAACGACGGCTCCTTGAATGCGTCGTGCAGCGTCTCGATGATGGCCAGGGAGACGTCGAGCCCGACGATGTCCATGAGCTCGAACGGCCCCATGGGGTAGCCACAGCCCAACTTCATCGCGGTGTCGATCTCCTCGGCCGTGGCGTAGTGCGAGTCGAGCATCTTGACGGCGTCGTTCAGGTACGGGAACAGCAACGCGTTCACGATGAACCCGGCGCGGTCACCGCAGAGGACGCCGACCTTCTTGAGGCGGTCGATGAAGGCGCGGGACTGCTCCAGCACCTCGTCATCGGTCCGGACCGTCGGGACGATCTCGACCAGCTTCATGATCGCGGCGGGGTTGAAGAAGTGCAGGCCGACGACGCGTTCCGGACGGTCGGTGACCATCGCGCACTCGATGACGGGCAGCGACGAGGTCGTCGTGGTCAGCACGGCTTCGGGCTTGAGCGTCTTGGCCAGCTCGGCGAAGAGCCCCTTCTTGATCTCCAGGTCCTCGGCCACGGCCTCGACGACGACGTCACAGTCCGCCATGTCGGCGATGTCGGCCGTGGGGTGGATCTTGGCGAGGGTGGCGACCATGTCCTCCTCGGACATGCGGCCCTTGGTCACCATGCGCTGGCAGGACTTCGCGACGGCAGCCGCGACGGCCTCGGCCTTTTCCTTGGAGCGGCCACGCACGACGACGTCGAAGCCGGCCTTGGCGCAGACCTCGGCGATGCCGGTGGCCATCGTGCCAGTGCCCAGGACGCCAACGCGGCTCCACCCGGCGATCGTGGCCTGGTCGGCGGCGCCGCGAGCCCCGTCGTCGGCGACGACGCGCGAGCTGCCGGCGTCCTCGTAGGTGTAGAAGCCGCGGCCGGCCTTGCGCCCGGCATAGCCGGCGGACACCAGCTGCTTCAGGATCGGCTGCGGCGCGAACCGGGTCTCGTCGAAC
>RCMY010005295.1_pt1 | contig 10988 bp, 10 predicted proteins | sample 2041341 | NCBI WGS metagenome assembly RCMY01 (sample SAMN09708234, study PRJNA481090) | Marine sediment metagenome, whole genome shotgun sequencing project.
ATGGTCTACAAAGACCCTGACTATGTAAGGGCCCATCTTAGCAGCTATTTTGAGCCTATCGATGGCGAATCAAAAGAGCTTTTCGAAGGGATTACCTATAACGAGGCCATCGTACTAAAACACAAAGAAACACAGCAAGAAATCTTTCTGACCCACGGACATCAGGGTGATTGGTGGAACTATACATTTTGGCGCTGGAGCCGTTTTTTAGTTCGGGTACTTTGGAAACCTCTTCAAGTATGGGGCATACACGATCCTACGAGTCCAGCCAAGAACTACACGGAACTGATTAAAATTGAGCGACGAATCAAAAAATGGATTTTAGATAACGACCTTAAAATTACGGTTACTGGCCATACGCACCGCCCCCGATTTCCCGAACCGGGCGATATTCCCTTTTTTAACGATGGTAGCTGCGTGCATCCCCGAAGTATTACGGGCATCGAAATCGAGGAAGGAAAGATTTCATTGATTAAGTGGCAAATTGATACGACAGAAGACGGCACGCTTCGGGTAGTGCGTGTTTTGTTAGAGGGGCCGCAGAAGTTGTCTAACTATCAGGAGGCGAAATGAGCGGGAAATTTCAAATTGATTACTTTTGCCTCCGAAAAAAAAATTCCTCATGAAAAAAATTCTATGCATTTCCTTAATCTCCCTTTTGTTCGTCTCTTGTTGGAAGGATAAAAGTCCCGAAGACCTGATTCGCCTCAAGGACAAATTCAAATCGCAGGTAAGCGCTTTTGAAAATAAAAAGGAGAACGCCAACAAAAACGTAAATAAGGGACTGGAATCGCTAAATGCACTAAAAAGCGCCTTGGAAGAAACCAAGAACGAGGATAAAGAATTCGCCAAGGTTTACAGTGATTGGGAAAAAGTGGACCGTCGTGTCGAAAACCTGAACAACGAATATGAGGATCTCAAAGAAAAAGCCGCCAACCTCTTCGCGGCTATGGAGACCCAAACCAATAGCTTGAGCGATAAAACGGCCAAAAAGTCCTTAGCGAACGCTATCGATAAAGCGCGCACTAAATATAATGGCACCTTGGCCAATACCTCGAAGGCCATCGAAAAGCTAAGGCTTTTGCACGGTGATGCCGTAGAAGTGGTCAAAGCCCTTGAAGTTGCCGCTGCCCTGAACTCCTTCGATAACATCAACAACCAGATGAAAAGCATAGAGGGCCGTGTCGACGGAATCATGCAAGAACTGAACGTGGCGGTAGTGGAGAGCAAGAAATTGTATGAAAAAAAGATTACCGAACTAGTGGAGGAATAAATCCGTAACTACAGGTGCTATATCCCCAATATTTTTGCATCCACAAAGAAGGTGGAGTTTAGGTCGATTTTATGGTCCTCGTTGATAACTTCATCCGTTACAGTAGTTAAGCGTAGATTAAACTCGTCTTTTTTGATGTATTCTTTCAAATCGATATCTAGCACATTGACATCTAAGGTGCTCCCCACATTTTCTTCGACTTCTTTTTCGGCAATTTTAATTTCATCGAGACCTTCGGCTGAGATATAAACTTCGACGGAATTTAAAAAACTGAAGTCCGCGTTTGTCGGTGAACTGATCACCATTTTTAACTCGGTCAGCTTAATTTCTTCGATAAGGTCTTTGCGGGTATCGTTGATTTCGAACTGGGACTCAGAGTTCGTCTCCATGTCTGGCGTGATCATATTGAAAGGCAAATTGATACCTGTCGCGCCAGGAACGACAACCTTGCTGTTATATTTTAAATCGAACTTGGTAAGCTCGTCTACTTTGTCACAGCTGCTTATCGCAAGGAGGATGGTTAGGGTCAGAATTATATTACGCATTAGTCTAGAATTATGGGTTAATAGGTATTTGACTAACGCGTGTAATGCTCTTTTATTGGATGTTGAATTAAAAAGGTTGCTTGCTAGAGAACCAGTAACACAAAATAACTCTTCTTCCCCCGCTGCAGCAGCACGAACTTATCATTGATCAGATCGGAAAGGGTAATGATATAGTCATCTTTAACCTTTTCCTTGTTGACTGAGATGGAATTCTGTCTTAACTCCCTCCGTGCCTCACTATTGGAGGTCAAAAAGCCTGTCTTATCTGCTAGGGCGCCAATCATATCAAGTCCATTTTCTAATTCTGACCGTGATATCTCGGCCTGAGGAACTCCGTCAAAAACATCGAGAAAGGTCTTTTCATCCAGTTTTTTAAGGTCTTCGGAGGTGGATTTTCCAAAGAGAATGTTACTGGCTTTCAAGGCATTATCCAAATCGTCTTGGGAATGAACCATAACCGTGATTTCTTCGGCCAGTTTTTTCTGGAGGATGCGAAGATGCGGCGTTTCTTGATGTTCGCCGATCAATTTGTCGATGTCTTCCTTGGAAAGAAACGTAAATATCTTGATGTACTTCTCGGCGTCATCATCGGAAACGTTCAACCAGTATTGATAGAACCGATAGGGCGATGTGCGTTCGGCATCTAGCCAGATGTTGCCGCCTTCGGTCTTTCCGAACTTGGTGCCGTCGGCCTTGGTAATCAACGGACAGGTCAAAGCGTAGCCTTTTCCGTTACCGATTCGGCGGATCATTTCCGCACCTGTGGTTATATTTCCCCATTGGTCGCTACCCCCCATTTGCAAGGTGCAGTTATGGTTTTGGTAGAGATATAGAAAATCATATCCCTGCACCATCTGATAGGTAAACTCAGTGAACGACATCCCTTCTTTAGTTTCGGAGGTTAGGCGTTTTTTGACCGAATCTTTGGCCATCATGTAATTGACGGTGATATGTTTGCCTACGTCACGGATAAAATCCAAGAACGAGAAGTCTTTCATCCAATCGTAATTGTTAACCAATACGGCGTTGTTGGCGACGTTGTCGGAGCCATTGTCGGCAGCATTGTTGAAATCTAGAAAACGGGATAATTGTTCCTTCAACGCCTGTTGGTTATGGCGTAGTGTAGGTTCATCTAAAAGATTTCGTTCCGTAGATTTTCCAGAGGGATCTCCGATCATACCCGTGGCGCCCCCGATCAAGGCATAGGGTTTATGCCCGGCCAATTGAAAATGGCGAAGCATCATCACGCCGACCAAGTGGCCGATATGTAAAGAATCGGCGGTTGGGTCAATACCAACATAGGCCGACCGCATTTTCTCTGAAAGGTGCTCTTCGGTTCCGGGCATGGCGTCGTGCAGCATACCCCTCCATTTTAGTTCTTCTACAAAGTTTAAAGGCATTTGGCTCAAGTTCTTGGATTAGGCTGCAAATATCCGAAAAAAAGAAAAGACCTACCTCAGGCGATCGGATATAATAGAATAAGGCCAACTTATCCTTGGATAGAAAAAATAATCCACTCCTATTAGGTATTTCGCCCCTTTTTAATTGCGTACTGTCCTTTCTACACGCTGGTTTTCTAGGTTTCTATTCCCTAACTTTGAAACATGATATTGGTAACCGGCGGTACAGGTTTATTAGGGGCACATCTTTTGCTGAAGCTAGTGGAAACGGGACATTCGCTGAGGGCCATCCGCAGAGAAAAAAGCGACCTCAAAAGGGTTGAAAAAGTCTTTGGATTCTACAGGAAGGATGCCACGGAACTTTTTAATTCCATAGAATGGATAATAGCCGATATCAATGATATTCCCGCTCTCGAAATTGCATTCAAAAATATTACCCATGTGTACCATGCCGCAGCTTTGATCTCTTTCGATCCCGGAGATTACAGAAAACTGCAAAAAATAAACGCTGAGGGTACGGCGAACATCGTAAACCTCTGTATCGCCAATAACGTACAAAAACTGTGCTACGCCAGCACCATTGGGGCTATCGGCAGGACCATAGATGGTAGCAAGGCCAACGAAGAAACGCCGTGGACGCTGCAAGAAGCCAATGTATACGGTCTCAGCAAGCACGCCGCCGAAATGGAGGTCTGGCGCGGTTCACAGGAAGGCCTGCCCGTGGTCATGGTCAACCCCGGCGTAATTATCGGCCCGGGATTCTGGGACAGCGGTAGCGGTGCCCTTTTCACGACCACCCAAAAAACATACGGTTATTATCCCCCAGGTGGAACAGGTGTTATTTCGGTGCGCGACGTGGTAGTTATGATGATCGAACTTATGGAGTCTCCCATCAAGAACGAGCGCTACATCGCCGTCACCAAAAATTGGACCTACCAAAAGATACTCGGCGAAATAACAAAGGAATTGGGCATAACACCGCCCACAAAAGAACTAAAATTTTGGCAGCTGGAAATCGGCCGCTGGTTCGATGGGCTGAAGAACCTATTCCTTAAGAACGGAAGAACCATCACCAAAAGCCATATTCGATCCTTAAGAAATCGGCAGATTTTTGACAACCAGAAAATCAAGGATGAGCTCGGTTTTGAATTCCGTTCCTTGAAGGATGAAATCCGGTTTTCCTGTGCGAAGTTTAGGGAAGAGAATCGGTGATGTTTTGCGCATTCTCTTTATCGTCCCTGTTTTCAAGTTCCATTCTTGAAAGGCTATCATTTACTCTTTTGGCTTCTTCAACAATAGCAACCTCTTTTTCCAAATTCGATTCTACCTTTTTATATATTTTTTCGTACTCTGGTGGTAAAGAAGCGTAATACCGGTCACTTTCCACAAACTGAAGGCTATCTATTCCATGTTTTTCAAAAATATAAGCCATAGGCTCGATATCGTTTTCATGCAAGACGGCTATGTTTGTAGATTTCGCGGCATTGACGATGGCGAGATCCTCGAGCACTTGGACCATCTTATCCTCAGGAATAAGGTTATCGGGCTTTTCCAACAGGGTTTCGTTGCAGGAAAGCAAAGAGATAATCAGTATGGACAATAATAACTTTTTCATGCAGTAAGCTATTAAATTACTATTTCGTCAGTCATGGTGTCAAGCACCTAGGGGACAGGATTCCCGAAGTATCGGGACTGCTAGATATAAGACCCTTCTTCACCTGTCGAAAGTCAACCTTTTGGCGTGCCGTTCGGTGGAAAACTTCCCATTATCGTACGCCAGATGCCCGTTAACAAAGGTATGGGTAATTTTTGACCCGAACGTGTTACCCTCAAAGGGAGACCATCGGCATTTGTAGACGATATTTTCTTTAGATACCTGCCAAGGGGAATTTAAATCAACGGCCGTCAGATCGGCAAAATAGCCTTCCCTGATATATCCACGCTTTTTGATTTGAAAGAGAATAGCAGGGTTATGGCACATTTTCTCCGTTATTTTTTCTAAGGATATTTTACCCTCATGATATTTTTCCAAAATGGCGGGCAAGGCGTGTTGCACCAATGGCCCTCCAGATGGCGCCTTAGTGTAGACGTTGTCTTTTTCCTCGATGGTATGCGGCGCATGGTCGGTGGCGATGACATCTAATCGGTCGTCGAGGAGGGCTTTCCAGAGTTGATCTCGATCCTCCGCCGTTTTTACCGCCGGGTTCCACTTGATCAAGGTGCCTTTCGTTCCGTAATCAACATCGGAGAACCAAAGATGGTGGAGGCAGACCTCGGCCGTGATTTTTTTATCTTTTAAAGGGATGTCATTACGGAACAGCTCCATTTCTTTTCCCGTGGATAGATGGAAAACGTGCAATCGCGCACCGGTCTTTTTCGCCAGCTCAATGGCTTTTGAGGAGGATAGATAGCAGGCCTCGGCACTCCGTATTTTGGGATGGTATTTTATAGGAATGTCGTCTCCGTATTCCTCAATGTATTTGGCAAGATTCCGTTTGATGGTATGCTCATCTTCGCAATGGGCGGAAATCACCAATTCGGTATTTCGGAAAATCCTTTCAATGACCGCCTCATCGTCGACCAGCATATTGCCGGTCGAGGAACCTAAAAAAAGTTTTATTCCGGAACAGGCATTTTTGTCCAACCGCTTCAATTCCTCAAGATTATCGTTGGTGCCCCCGAAAGGAAATGAGTAGTTGGCGAACGAGCTCTTGGCGCCCATCGCGAACTTTTCTTCCAGTTTCTGTATCGTGGTCGTCTGCGGATTGGTATTGGGCTGTTCCATATAGCTGGTAATGCCCCCGGCAACTGCCGCCCGACTTTCGGAAGCGATATCTCCCTTATGCGTGAGTCCCGGTTCCCGAAAATGGACTTGATCGTCAATGATACCGGGTAAAAGATGCTTCCCTTCTAAATCGATGACCTTGGCATTGGCATCCGAAATATTAGAATTTATCCTGATGATCAAGTCATCCTCTAAAAGCACATCACTTTCAAAGACTTTGTTGTCGTTGACAATCTTGGCATTCTTCAGTATTATCTTTCCCATAAACACATCCTATTAAAATACCTTCCTTTACTGATCGAATTGATTTAAAACCCATCTTTTCGAAACAGACTTCTGATTTTCATCATAAATACCCCAAAAATCGCTTCCCGAACGATGGAACCGGTCATTTTGGATTTCCCTTTTTCCCGATCTCGGAATATAATGGATACCTCCTCTATCTTGTAATTTTTGAGATAGGCCCTAAACTTCATTTCAATCTGAAAGGCATATCCCACAAAACGAACCGAATCAAGGTCGATATTTTCAAGTACGTAGCGCCGGTAACAAACGAAACCGGCGGTCGGATCGTGTACCCGCATGCCCGTGATGATTTTGACGTAAAACGAGGCGCCATAAGACAGAAGCACCCGGTATAAAGGCCAGTTTACCACATTGACCCCTTTCTTATACCGTGACCCTACGACCACATCGGCACCGTTGGCGCAAGCGCGGTACAGGCGTTGTAAATCTTCTGGATTGTGAGAAAAATCAGCATCCATCTCGAAAATATAGTCGTATTTTCTTTCGATAGCCCATTTAAAACCGTGAATATAGGCCGTACCCAAACCGGATTTTTCCATTCGGGTTTCCAGAAATAAAATATCGGGATGTTCCTTTTGCATCTCATGTACCTTCTCCGAAGTGCCGTCGGGCGAATTATCGTCGACAACCAGTACGTGAAAAATTTTGTTCAGTGCAAAAACCGCCAAAATTATGGACTCGATGTTCTCGATCTCATTATAAGTAGGAATAATGACAAGGCTGTCGGACATCAAATGCTTCGCTTTAGGTGATTATCAAGTAGTCCCGACAAAAATAAGGTATTACCACGGCTAAGAAAACGGCAAGCTATGAATTGTGAAATTTTTATACTCGTGCCATTTAGGAATTCGGGAATTTGAAGAATTTATTTTTTTCTTTACCAAGGCATCCTCGACCATTAAGGATAAGGCATAGCTATAGCTACGGTTTTTAAATTTAATCCCGAATCTTCGGGAGAAAAGGGAAAAAGAAAGCGACAAAAACCAGAATTCCTAAATGACCGGAGTATGATTATCAGAATTCGTAATTTCGTGCGTTGTTAGTTAAACAGATTGACACCCAGAGCTGAAATGAAACTGAAACTGCCCCGAATTTTCTTACTTTTATTAGGCGTGGTGTTTCTGATCAATTTGCTGCAGTCCTATTTCACGCCCCTTATTTTTGATGAGGCCTACTACTGGTATTACGCCCAAAACTTGGCCTGGGGTTATTTTGATCATCCGCCCATGGTGGCGTTGATAATTAAGCTGGGCAGCTTACTTTTCGATGGCGAACTCGGGGTGCGGTTTGTCAGCTGTATCCTCTCAACAGGCACGCTGGTAGTGATTTGGGCAACCATAGACAACCCTAAAAAGCGGGATTATGTAGTGCCTTTTTTTATATTGATGTTCTCGATGGCACTTTTGAACGCCTATGGTTTCTTTACGCTGCCCGATACGCCTCTACTCTTCTTTACGGCCTTATTTCTTTATGTTTACAAGCGTTTTCTACAAGACCCGTCGTTTTGGTGGGCCATTGGAATGGGTTTGGTCATGGCCGGCCTAATGTACAGTAAATATCATGCGGCACTGATCATCATATTTGTGTTGCTGTCAAATCTAAAGCTTTTAGTGAATAAATATGCATGGCTTGCGGTCCTCTTTGCACTTCTTTGTTACGTTCCACATTTTATCTGGCTATATCAGAACGATTTTGTCACGATAAGCTATCATCTTTATGATAGACCGAACGCCGCTTATAACTTTAAAAAATACACCTTAGGTTTTTTTGTGAATCTAGTGGCGATTTTCGGACTCACCTTTCCTTGGATCTATCTTTCGTTGTTCAAGACAAAATCCTCGGACACCTTTACAAAAGCCTTGCTTTATCTTGTTTACGGAGTGCTCATCTTCTTTTTTATATCTAGTTTTAACCGTCGCGTACAGACGCAATGGATCATTATTATCTCCATTCCCCTGGCCATAATCACCTTTCGGTATATGATGCACAACGAGAAGGTCAATCAAAGGATGTATCGGATCGGCCTGATCAACATCGTAATCATTCTATACCTTCGGATCGGATTGGTCTTTGAAGAACTTTCCCCGATTTACTATGAGACCCATGGCAATAAGGAAGTGGCGGAACAGATAAAATCGGAAGTTGGCGATACGCCCCTTATTTTTATAAACTCGTACCGCAATGCACCAATGTTCGCTTTTTATACGGAAAATGATACCTATTCACTGAACAATGCCTATTATCGCCGCAATCAATATTCCATCGATGATTCCGAACTAAAGCTACAGCATCAAAAAGTACTCTATTTTTCGGGGAATCGGGAAAAGTCCGATATCTCGTTCACCAAAAGTAACGGAGGTACCTTTTATGGGGAATTTATAGATGACTTCGAATCTTTTCGGAAACTAGAGACTATAGTAGATGGCCCTATGCCGTTGGATACGGAGAAGGAACAGACCCTTAAGATATATAACCCTTACGATCGGCCCGTGGAACTCAAGAAATTGCGGTTCAATGTGGCCTACCTAACGGATTTCAAAAAAGTCGAAAATGCCATTTTGATTTATCCAAAACCGATTGATGAAAAAATTCTATCATTGCCGCCCAATGATACCACCAATTTTACGTTTAAGCTACCGGAACCCAAGATGGCCGCCCCAACCTATTTCCGGGTTGCGATTTCCGATAACGGACTACCTTTTGGGCTCAATGGTAAAAACACCGAACTTTTATATTAAATCATGGAACCTATTCTTAGAACAGCGGATACCGCCGATTGGATTACCATCATATTACTGTCGAGTGTCGTATTTCTGGTACTTGCCAAAAGTTTGTTCTACAGTCGTTTCCTAAACTTTATCATTTTACCTTTTAACAATAAGTACATCTTTATGTACAATAAAAAGGAAAAATTGATTAATTGGTTCTCCATTTTCTTCACTATTTTTCAAATAATCAATTTTTCGCTTTTTGTTTTTTTGGCAGGACAGATCTTCTTTGACACTAATGAGGATGCCTATCCTTTTATGTATCCTATAATTTTGGGATGTATTTTGGGGTTTATCCTTCTAAAAGTAGTACTGCAACTGGGCAACGGCTTCATTTTTGGCTCTAACAAAGCCATCAGCGAGCTCATTTTCAAAAAACTGTCGTATTTCAATTACACGGGCCTCGTTATGTTTTTGGCGAATCTGTTACTGGCCTATGTCGTGAGGGATTCCCAAATTGTAGTTTTCGTCGCTATTTTCCTAATTCTATTGATAAATATAATCGGCTGGGTAACACTGTTAAGGAATCATCAAAAGTTCATTACAAACTACTTCTTCTATTTTATTTTGTACCTTTGCGCACTTGAAATTTCACCGTTCATTATCATTGGCAGTTATCTAAAAAACTAGATTTTTAATACATAAAGTCCATTTCAGTTCCCTCGAGATACTGGAATTCAGAAATAGTGAATAGTTCTCGATACGTATCGGGAGAATCAACTAACAATCAAACATCCGCAGATGAAAGTCAAAACGATTTTGGTATCACAACCGGAACCTAAGATCGAAAACTCGCCGTATTCCAAGTTGATAGACAAGGAAAAGGTAAAAGTCGATTTCAGGCCTTTCATTCACGTTGAGGGAGTCGATGCCAAAGACGTTCGACAACAGAAGGTAGATTTACACAACTACACTGCGATCATATTGACCAGCAGAAATGCGGTCGATCATTTTTTCAGAATTGCCGAGGAAATGAGATTTAAAGTCCCCGATAGTATGAAGTATTTCTGCCAATCGGAAGCTGTGGCCTATTATCTTCAAAAATACGTGGTATACCGAAAACGAAAGATTTACGTAGGAAAGCGTAATTTTCAGGAATTGGTACCGCTTTTCAAGAAGTACAAGGGCGAAAAGTTCTTATTACCATCATCCGATGCGTTAAAGGACGAAATTCCTGAAATTTTAAACGGTTTGGACATCGAATGGAAGAAAGGCACATTTTACAGAACGGTCATTAGCGATCTTTCCGACCTTCGCGACGTGTATTATGACGTGCTGGTCTTTTTTAGTCCCTCGGGAATCGAATCCCTTTTACAGAACTTTCCTGATTTTGACCAAAAGAACACCCGAATCGCCGTTTTCGGAAACTCTACAGTAGACGCCGCTACCGACGCGGGACTTCGTATCGACATCAAAGCACCCACTCCCGAAACACCCTCTATGACGATGGCCCTTCAGAAGTACATCAACGAGGCGAACAAACGTTAAATCCAGCCGTAATTGCGGGGAGCGCAAAGAAATCTGCCAAGCATGAAATTTCTCCTGCGACACGGCAATCTGTTGAAGTCTCTCACATCTTTCAATGGATTGCCGCACTCCGTTCACAATTTAAAAAGCATAGCTTCAAAAAGCAACGCACAAACTATATTAAGTTCTCATTCTTCTTCAATAATCAAGCGAGTAGAACCAGAAAACCTAAGATATTTTAGAATTGATTCTAGACATGATACAACTTCTGTCCGCTCGCTAACTTTACCTGACAAGGAAAAGCTGTCCGATCAGTATAAATATATAAAGGAAGCGGTAAAAGCTTATCCTGAATTATATTTCGCAAAACTGGTGATTTTAGGTGAAGGTGATAGTGAAGAAATCATTTTACCTAAGGTATGGAACGCAAAGAATGGTGATACT
>RCMY010005296.1_pt1 | contig 10986 bp, 8 predicted proteins | sample 2041341 | NCBI WGS metagenome assembly RCMY01 (sample SAMN09708234, study PRJNA481090) | Marine sediment metagenome, whole genome shotgun sequencing project.
GGTGGATGAGTTGATGAAATTGGTCCCGGGACCAGACTTCCCGGGTGGTGCCACCATCGTGGATGATGACATTCGCACCGCCTATGAGACCGGACGTGGTTCGTTCCGCATCAGAGCCAAGGCAACCATCTACGATGTCACCAAAGCCCGCCAGGGCATCGAAATCACCGAACTCCCCTACATGGTGGGGGTGGAACGGGTGGTGTCTCGAATCACCGAGTTGATTCGGGCCGAGAAGCTCACGGGCATCGCCGACGTCAAGAACCTCTCCGACCGTCACCAGGGAATAAAACTGGTGATCGAGTGCAAAGCCGGGATCCCGGCGGAGTTGATGCTCCAACAGCTGTACAAGATGACTCCATTGGAGGACTCGTTCAGCATCAACAACACCGTCCTGGTCAATGGAGTACCCACGGTGCTCGGGCTGTATGACCTCTGTCAGCACTACATCGACCATCGCCTCGATGTGGTGGTGAAACGTACACAATTCCGGCTTCGACAGGCGGAGGACCGCCTGCACCGCCTCGAGGGTTACCTCATTGCTATCGACAACATTGATCTGGTCGTCTCGATCATTCGGACCTCGGCCAACACCCCGGTTGCCCGTGAACGGTTGATGGAAGCGCTGAACCTGAGCGAAGTCCAGGCCCAGATCATTCTCGACATGCCCCTCAAACGGCTCACCGAACTCGCCCGTGACGAGGTCATCAACGAAGCCTCCGAAAAACGGGCCGAGATCGCCGATCTTCAGAAGATCCTGAAATCGGATCAGCGACAGCGGACCATCGTGATCCGTGAGCTCGGCGAACTGGTCAAGAAATACGGACGGCCACGCCGAAGCGTGATCATCGGGGCAGAGGCTATTCCCGATATTGCCAAGATCGAGGAACAGGTGGTCGCAGACATCACCGACGACCCTTGCGTGGTCAGTTTGGCGGCTTCGGGGGTTGTGGGCCGAGAACCGGCTGGGTCATCAAAGTCCTTCACCGCAGGCCGCCACGATGTCATCCAATCGGTGGTTGTGACCACCCTGAAGAGCCCGGTGTTCGCCGTCATGAGCTCGGGGCGCGTCCTGCAGACGAATGCGCTCGACATCCCCGAAGTAGGCGGCCGCAGCCGTGGTCGAGACACCACAGAGGTCTTCGGCGCCGACAAAGGCGAGCAACCAATATGCCTTCTCACCGCGGCCGGCTCCGATGTCGTAGTGGTCACGGCCGCTGGTGTGGTCAAACGGTTAGAGCGATCCGCACTCGCCAACCTCAAATCGGGGCGAAGCATCATCGGCCTCGTCGATCGAGACAAAGTGGTCGCTTGCTTCGAGGTCGACGCCGCCGAGGACATTGTGATCATCAGCACCGACGCCCAGGCACTTCGAACCCCCTTGGCAGGAATCAGAGCCCAGGGACCAGCCGCCAAGGGCGTTGCAGGGATGAGTGTGAAGGGCACGGCCAAGGTGATCGGCGCAGGCCCGGCAGGAGAAAACCACGTGATCATCGTCGTTTCGGACACGGGGACAGCCAAGGCCACCTCGGTGGACGAAATTCCCTCCAAGGGACGAAATGGCGGCGGGGTTCGACTCACCAAGTTTGGCGAGGAACGCAGGCTCGACTACGCCTGGATTGGCGTGCCGGAACGAATCGTGGCCGAGATCGGCGTAGACGGCACCACAAAACCGGCAGCAGCGCCAGAGTCGCTGGCCCTACGGCCCACCCGTCGGGACGGAGCATTGCGGGCGTTGGCATTCCGAATTCTCCAGATCGGATCGTTGCGGTGGTAGCGAAAAAGACGGCAAGCACTGCCAAAAATTCTGCCAAAAAATCGGGCAAACGTACCGCCAAGGCAGAATACCGGGCCGAACACATTCAGATTCTCGAGGGGCTTGCCGCAGTGCGCAAACGCCCCGGAATGTACATCGGTGGCACCGGCAGCGAGGGACTCCACCATCTCGCATGGGAGATTATCGACAACTGCGTCGACGAGGCCGCCGGGGGCCACGCCTCCCACATCGAGGTGATCCTCCATCGGGACGGGTCCATCGAGGTGTCCGACGATGGGCGGGGTATCCCGATCGATAAGAAGGCCGATGGCCGCTCGGCCTTGGAGGTTGTTTTTACCGAACTCCATGCCGGCGGAAAGTTCGGCTCTGGTGCGTATTCGGCGTCGGGCGGTTTGCACGGGGTCGGCGCATCGGTGGTCAATGCGCTGTCGTCGAAGTTGGTGGCCGAGGTCGATCGAGACGGGTACACATGGCGCCTCGTCTTCAACGAACGGCTGCCCGGAAACTATCTCAAGAACGGCCAGTTCAAAGCCGGATCCACCCTCGCCAAGGTCAAGAAGATCCCGGCCAGCCGATCCGGTACTCGGGTTCGCTACTGGCCCGATCTCGAGGTCTTCGATCCCGATGCGTCGCTCGAGTACGCTCAGATTCGTGAGCATGTAGCACGGGTCTGTTTCCTGGTCCCCGGACTCCACATCAAGCTCCATGACCGCCGGCGGGCCGGCGCCGACCCCGAGGAGTTCGTGGCCGCGGGTGGCCTGGCCGATTATGTGGATCTGATGAGCGTTGGCGAGAATGTCACCGACATCATCACCATTCACCTCGACGTCAGCTTCGAGGAGAAGGTGCCGGTCGATGGAAAGATGCGACTTGTCACTCGCCCGTGCACCATAGATGTGGCCATGCGGTGGGTGAAGGGATTCGACTCCAATGTGGTCAGCTTCGTCAACACCATCCCCACACGAGACGGGGGTACCCACGTCGCAGGCTTCGAGCAGGCACTGAACTGGACAACCAACAATGTGTTGTTGAACGACAACAAGAAGCTCAAGAAGCTCAAGGACAACGGCCGGGCAAGCACCAGCGACGCCCAGGAAGGCCTGGTGGCAGCACTGAAGGTCACCTTCGCCGAACCGCAGTTCAAAGGCCAAACCAAACAGGAATTGGGCACCCCGTCCATTCGAAATCTCGTCTACGAGGCAGTCAAAACTGGTCTCTCTGATTGGATGCAGGGCGGCGGTCGCAAGGCCCAGATCAACAACCTCCGTGACAAGATGGCCGTCGCGGTCGTAAATCGCGTTGCTGCCAAGCAACAGCAGGAGAATCGGCGCAAGCTCAGCTCACTCTCCAGTACGGGGATGCCAGACAAGTTGGCCGATTGCCGCGAACACGGCCCGGACTCTGAGCTCCTGATCGTTGAAGGAAACTCGGCGGCCGGTCCGGCGATCAACGGCCGCGATAGTCGGTACATGGCGGTGCTCCCCTTGCGGGGCAAGGTGGTCAATGCTGGGAAGGCCACGTTGAAGCAAGTGGTCGAAAACACTGAGGCATCGGCGCTCATCACCGCGATCGGTGGCGGCTCAGGTGAGGATTTCGATCTCGAGTCGTGCCGCTATGGCCGCATCATCATCCTCTGTGATGCCGACGTCGACGGCAGTCACATTCGTTGCCTCTTACTCACATTGATCTTCAAACACATGCGGCCGCTACTGGAAAACGGCATGGTCTATGCGGCCCAGCCACCGCTCTTCAGTGTCAAACACAAAGGCGAAATGGTCTATGCCTACTCCGACACCGAACGAGACCAGCTCCACGCCAAGTTGAAGCTCAGTGAAGACAAACGTTGGCAACGGTTCAAAGGCCTCGGTGAGATGAACGTGGATGAGCTGGCCGACACCACTCTCAATCCCGAGACCCGTGTGCTCAAGCGGATGGGAATGGGCGACGCCGACGAAGCGATCCGGGCCACCGAGATGTTCCGTGTCCTCATGGGCAGCGACGTGGCCGATCGCAAGGACTACATCATCTCCAACAGCACCGCTCTCAACCCTGATCTGCTGGACGTCTGAGAAACCCCAACAGCACCGCTACACGGGTGCAACCGGTACATGAGCGGGAGTTTTTCCCTCGCCATGGTTGCGCAACTCGGGATCGATCACCCCGCCTAGGTCCTCAAAAAGGTTGGCCTGGCCAACGTGCCACACCAGCGACGCCACGCCGCCGATGATCGAGTTCACAAGTGTGGTGAGCACGAACAATCCGAGGTTCCCACCAAGGAAGTCAGCCAACCGGATCACCGTGTCCTCGGTAGAGACCGGTTCAGCGCCCCCGAGCGCGGCCACGGGCCCGGTGATGAATGAGCCGGCCAGGCTTACGGTGAGAGTAATAAGCACCAGCAGGAACGTGCGGCCAATGAGTCCCCCGGTGTGACCCGCTGATACTCGATGGGCGCTCAACGGGTTGCGGTGCCCCGCGCCGGCAACGTAGGGGATAGTAAAGACCATTGCGTACCGGCCATAGCCCACTACAAAAACCACCAGTAGCACCAGGACTCCAAAGAGCCCACCGATCGGCCCGAGCAAGATCGAGACCGTGATGACGGCTGCGAAGATCACCACCACGACAAGACCGGCGAACAACGTCCATCCGATCGCCGGCAAGAAGCGGCGAAGGCCTGACCTCAGCCCCTCGTCCCAGCCGATGGCGGGCTCGAATCGACCACTCATCGCCAGCCGGGCGGCGCAAATCGAAAAAAGAAACGTGAGCACGAGGTTGGCCACTAATCCGAGGCCGGCGATGCCCAACGAGTCTGCTCCTTCCACCGAAAACGGATTTGCAGTGGCCTCGTTATCGACGATGATCAGAAGGTCTTTGATCCCGAACCATAGTCCCAGGGCCGATACCAGGGCTGCCGGCACCAAGAGGATCACGGCGAGGGTGAAAAGACTGCCAGCATTGTTGATAAGCAGCCGGAACGTCTCGGTCATCCAGTCACTGACCGGCCGCATCCCCCCCTCACCGGGAGTCGTGGGAGCAATTGAAGCAGTGGGACGAACATCGTTGGTCCACTCACCACCGTTCCACCACCGCAACATCTGCGGTGATTGGGGATCCGGATACCAACCGGGCGGCGGGTTCTGGCTTGGGTTTTCGATCATTCATCCATCCCTGCGTAAAGGAAGAGGGCCACATGATCAGGGTAATAGAACCCGTACCAGAGATCGGCCCATCCTGTCCGCTGTTGCGTCTGTCATAGTTGTTTGCACCTGCCATGATTTATCACTAAATTGATCGGAAGAAGTTACCGGGAGGAGAACAATATGGATACCGAGCACGCTTTGATCACCGAGAGCGACGGCCACTGGCGAGCGCAGGCGCTCTGCAACGGCATGACTGAGGTCTTCTTCGGCCCCGCATCGGAACGACCGGAGCGCCGAGTGGAGCGGGAAGCCCTTGCTCGCTCGTTCTGCATGGTGTGCCCAAGCCAATTACCGTGCCGCCGGTATGCCCGGCGCAACCGCGAGCACGGCATGTGGGGCGCGGAAAACGACGAGGAGCGGGCAGCCGCCGGGTACGCCCCTCGATCCCCCAGCCGCCGATCGGTAATCGAAGCCCGCGACTCCTTTCTTCAGATCGTAGACGAGCCCTCAGAGGACACCGAATTCGACGCCTCATTTCGAGAACTCCTCCAAGAACAGGAAGTCCAGAATTGGCATTGAATAACTCCCAGACCGAGGATTTCACTGTCGGTCACGGGTAGAGAGTGATCATGTACGACGCCCTCTGCGTTCTGGGATTCGGCGGCCCCGAGGCGTCCGAAGACGTGTTGCCGTTTCTTCGCAACGTTACGTCTGGACGCAACGTCCCTGATTCCCGGCTTGCGACCGTCGCCGAGCAGTACGAGATGTTCGGTGGTCGTTCACCTCTCAACGACCAAAACCGGGCCTTGATCCAGGCGCTCACGACCGAGTTCGAACAGCACAAAATCCAGTTGCCGATCTATTTTGGTAATCGGAACTGGGATCCGTATCTCCCAGCAACGGTCCAGCAGATGGCCGACGACGGGGTTCGTAATGCCCTGGTATTCGTTACCTCGGCGTTCTCCTCCTACAGCGGTTGCCGCCAGTACCGAGAAGATATGGACGCTGCTCGAGCCATGGTGGGTGAGAGCGCCCCGAACCTTCACAAACTCCGACTCTTCTACAATCATCCCGGCTTCCTCAACGCGGTGGAGGCCCAAATACGCTCGGTTCACCTCCCCGGCGCTCGGCTGGTTTTCACCGCCCACTCGATCCCGGAATCGATGGCCTCCTGGTGCGATTACGAGACACAACTACGGGAGATGGCCGGCCTCATGGCGGCCCGCCTGGACGAACCGTGGGACCTCGCCTATCAAAGCCGCAGTGGACCGCCGCATATTCCATGGCTAGGCCCCGATATCAACGATCACCTCAAATCCTTGATCGATACCGGCACCCAGGAGGTGACAGTGGTTCCGTTGGGATTCATCAGCGATCACATGGAAGTCCAGTACGACCTGGATCTCCAGGCGGCCGAAACTGCGTCATCGCTCGGCATCGGTTTCCGCCGGGCCCCGACGGTGGGCACCCATCCACTGTTCATCGGGGCCATTCGCCAGCTCGTACAAGAGCGGTTGAACAACACGCCTGCACTATGGGTCGGGGCCGCCGGTCCATGGCCGGACCCGTGCCCCGAGGGGCACTGCCTTCCCCCGAACTAGGACCCAAACACAACTGGCGCCAGTACTTGCCGCTGTCGTTACTGCTTGCGCTCGCGACGGCCGGTGGCGATCTCCCAATTACGATGCAGCTCGCCAATGGGAGTAGTGGGATCCGCATCGACGAATGGCCACAACTCCTCGGCTACGCGCCGCCAGTTGGCGGTGGCATCCAGTTGGGCGAACAGCCCCATCAACCCAAGGGTGATTCTCTGCAGCACAACAAAGGACGGGGGTACGTTCAGGTGCTTCATCAACGAACCGTGTTCGCTCCCGGTGTTAAAGAGCTGCGCCACTCCGGCCGAGGCGTAGTCAGCATCGATAGTGACGGGCTTGTCCTCCATCACGTAGAGGTAGTAGAACGAAAAATAGTCGATGACCTCTTGGTCGCTGAACTCCGCCGCCGGATCGAGGAGACCGGCGTCCTCGATGAGCGAGCGGAACGCCACCGCATCATGGTCGAGAACCATGTGCTGAATGAGGTCCTCGAAGAGTTTCGTTTCCGCTGGAGCGAACTCCTTGACGAGGCCGAAGTCGAGGAAGGTGACACGGCCACCGGGTTGGAACAAATAGTTCCCGGGGTGAGGATCTCCGTTGAAGGCGTGCAGACGATAGATCGCACCGAAGGAGAAGCGAAACAGAGTCTCGGCGGCAAGGTTGCGTTCGGCCTGGGACCATGAGAGAACCTCTCTGAACCTGACGCCCTCAGCCAACTCTGACGTGAGGACCCGTTTGGTGGAGAACTCCTCCAGGACCGCCGGAACCGTGACGAGCGGGTGCCCCTTGTAGTAGTTGTGGAACTTCGTTTGTCGTTGGGCTTCGAGTTCGTAGTCGAGTTCCTCGATGAGCCTGGTCTTCAACTCCTCGATGATCGGCCCTTTGTCGAGGCCGGGGAACATGGTGGCCATGCCGCCGAAAACCCAGTCGGCGTTGCTCAGGTCAGATGACATCGCCTCCGCCACGCCCGGGTACTGCACCTTCACCGCCACCGCTCGATCGTCGTGGGTGATGGCGCGATGAACCTGGCCGATGCTGGCTGATGCCAACGGAACGGGATCCCACCGGGCAAACAGAACGTCGGGATGCGCTCCCAACTCCGCCTCGATTTGCCCAGCCGCAAGCTCGGCACTCATGGGCGGCGCATCGTGTTGAAGGCTGGAGAGTGTTGTGCGAACGGTCTCGGGCAGACCGGTGTCCAGATAGCTCGCCATCTGACCGATCTTCATCATGGCGCCCTTCATCTGACCGAGCGTGGCCGTAACCTCAGCCGCGGTCCGTAGTTGGAAGTCGTTGTCCAGGACGGCGCTCCGATCCGCGTCGGCAAAGATTCGCTGCGCCCGATACTTGGCATACCTCCCACCGCTGCGGGCCCCCAATTTGGCCAAACGGAGGTTGCGACTGGAGAGACGACGATTGCCAACAGCTGAGGCAATCCGCACACGACTCGGCCGCAACGACGCAACTGCGACGCCCCCGAGCGTCGCCGCCAGCAGCAACCAGATTCGTTTGAAACCGGACATCGACCGAGAAATACTGCTCATACGTAGCGCTGAGGGTAGGGGCCAGCGAACCTACTGCGATGAGCGCTAGCGTCTCTGGTCGTGCGGTCTATCGTCACACCTCGAATGGTCCTACGTCCCTGGACGCTCGACGACCTTGATGCGTGGACGAAGTTGCACACCGGTCCCTCGATCGCGACGCCCACCCACGACCACGCCAACCGGTCGCCAACCGAACTCGCTGAGGAGCTCGCTCGGTCGGTACTACGCTGGTCTTCCACCGATGCCGGGCCATTTGCCTGCGAGCCGCTTCATCCCGACGAGCTCAGCGATGGACCGCAGGCACAGCCGATCGGCTCGATCGAGTTCATCGAATCGGCGTTGGCCTCTGAGGACTCGGAGTCCGCTACTGCGCAAGAGATCAAGTGGCGGTTTTCTTTCGACGAAGGTGGCATCGATCAGTTGGTGGAGGCGGCGACTGCGGCACTGACGTGGGTCTTTGAACACTATGACCTTCGTCGAATTATCGCCCCGGTCGCCGTTGGAAACCGGCAATCGATAGCGGTGGCGGAAAAGCTCGGAATGGTGCCTGGCTATCGAACAATTTCGCCCGAGCAGACCCGCTGGACTGACGTTTTCGAGTTGACCGCTGAAGGATGGGAGAACCGCCCGTGAGGGTGGGTCGCGCACTCACCTCACCCGAGCGCAACGCCTTCGACCACGTACGCGAACGCACGCTCCGGCGAGCTCTGGTGGTGAGCATCCCATGGCTCCCGGGGACCTTCGCCGGGCTCACACTGGACAGGTTCATCCTCTTGGCCCGGCCGCAGCCTGACGACGGTACCTCCACTCTGCTGGCCCACGAGCTGGTTCACGTTGAGCAGTGGGACGATCGTGGAATCATCGGCTTCGCCTGGTGGTACGTATCCAACTTCCTCCGGGAATACCGACAGCGCCGGAAGTGGATGGACGCCTACCGGGCCGTCGGAGCCGAGGTTGAGGCGCGGGCTCGCACTCGGATCTGGTGGAACCGTCACGACGAAAGCGCCTAAGGGCTGCACTGTCTCTCCAGGGGTCGTTTCCCGCCAGCCACGCAGGCATCGCCTCCATCACTCCGGCAACCGCATCACCGGTCCAGCTGGGACTGCCCGCTCCACGCCCGAGCGGAGGGCCGTCGGCCGCGCAACTCCACAAGACACAAGTTCTATCTGTGGGTGAACTTCACCGGAAATCCAGGTCAGGTATCATTTGCTTTCAGACTGCGGTCCCTCCCCGGGGACCGTTCCCGGAGGGGCGCCAACGATGAAGCTGCAAATTGGTCAGACGGTCAAGACCACCGACGGGAACTTCGGCGAGGTGCACGACATCGTTGTCGATGCGGCAAATCGCACCGTCACTCATCTCGTGGTGGAACCACGCCAGCAGCATTTTCAAGCCCGACTCGTCCCGCTCTGGCTGGTTCGAGAAGAGAATGGTGCCCTGGTGATCGACCTCGACTCGGCCCATGCCCGGCAACTTCAACGGGTAGCCGAGACCGACTTCATCCGACTCGGCGAATGGCCCGAGCTGGACGGCGATTGGGACATCGGGGTGAGCGACGTTGTAAGCCTGCCCTATTTTGATGGCGATGTGATGAGTGAGTGGTTCGACGGGCACGCCACGGTCCGATTTGACCGGATCCCGAAAGGGGAATGCGAGATTCGCCGGGAGAGCACCGTTCATTCCCAGGAGGGTGACACGCTGGGTTGCGTAGAAGGTTTCCTCGTAGAAGCGGACAATCTCGCTGGCGTCATCGTGCGGTCAGGGCTGCCCGGATTCCGACACTTCCGACTGGTTCCGATGGCCGGGGTCGCCGATGTCGAAAACGATCACGTTCGCCTCACGCTGACCTCTCAAGACTTTGCCAGGTTGCCCGAGCCCGAAGGACTCACCGGACCCGGTGGCGTCGCTCTCACCGATGACATCGCTCAATGGTCTATGGATACGGCCCGCACCACTCGCGACCACGCAGAAGCAACACTGCGCCGAGCATTGCGTTTCGCCAAGCAAAGCCTGCCCTAGGCGGGCCGTGGCTCAGGGAGGACCCAGCTTGACGTTGGCGCGAGGGTTTTGGCTGGTCCCACTAGAATCTCCGCATGAAGACATTCTCTCGGGCGACGGTTGCGGTGGTCATCACCGCCTTAGTTACGTTGGGCTTCGCTGTAGCGGCGAACGCCCAGGATCCCGATCTGGCCGTGGTGGTCGATGCGATCGAGCAGGACGGTCGATACCTCGAACGGGATGTCGACGCTGCTGCCCTGGCGGCGATTGATCGCGCCAATGCCGACGGCATCGCCTTTATACGGCTGGACACCAATGCTGAGGCCCCAACCTTTGCGTCGGCGGTGTCGGCCGAGCTCGATGCTCGAAACAGCAAATACGGCGCCGTCCTGTTGCTGACCAACAGCGGAGTCTGGAGCCGCGGCGTTCCGGAGGCCTCCGCCGCAGGGGATGCCGTGACTACGCTCTTTGGCGCCGGTCAAATCGGCGACGGGATAGACCAGTTCACAGCATTGCTGGGCGGGGCGGCACAGGGCGGAAATGCTTCAGCGGGTGCGGAGACAACGAGCGCTGGCGGCGGCTTCCCGTGGATCATTCCCATCATTCTGATCATCGGCGGCTTCTTCCTCTTCAACATGCTGCGGGGTCGAAAGAAGACTCGCGTTGCGAGCGAAAAGGCCATCGAGGTTGATAGGGCCGAAATTATTGAACAGCTCAAAGCCAACGCCGACCGAGTGATCGATCTGGGTGACGAGGTCATCCGCGCCAAAGACCCCGAACTCATCAGCATCTACGAAGAAGCCAGCGCGGCCTACCAGAACGTTTCCAACGAAATCCGCAACGCCACCACCGCCGCCGAGGTGGATGCCCTCGACGATCAGATTGACAAGGCAGAATGGCAGTTCGAGGTTCTCGAGGCCAAACTCACCGGT
>RCMY010005297.1_pt1 | contig 10985 bp, 8 predicted proteins | sample 2041341 | NCBI WGS metagenome assembly RCMY01 (sample SAMN09708234, study PRJNA481090) | Marine sediment metagenome, whole genome shotgun sequencing project.
AATCCGAGCGATCATCCATGTCATCGGCATCTATTGTGGTGTACCGCAGGCGCTGGAATGTTTTCGGGTGGCGCGCGACGTCCAGGTGGTGGGTCATGCGGGTGTGTGGGACAAGCACTACCACCTCGGAGTCGTAGTCAGCGATCAACACTTCGGAGCGGCGCGCCGGCATCACACTGGGCACGTCGTCCATTATCGTGGGCGGGTTAACGATTCGGGGTCGAATGACGGGCCCGTTGCGTCCATCGACTCGTCGCTGGTCACGTAGCTCCCGTACGAGTAGTCCGTGGAGCTGTCAGGATCGTGTCGATTCAACACGGTGCCGAGAATCGGGGCGTTGACCTGACGGAGGCGACCAATGGTTTTACTCATCTGCCGGACGTCGGTGATGCCGGCCGATGCGACGACGATGACGCCGTCGACAGCTGCGGTGAGTGCGAGCGAATCGGCGACCGGGAGCACCGGTGGGCAGTCGAGAATGAGCAGGTCGGTCGACTCCCCGACGGAGGCGAACACGCTTTGCGCTCGTTCGCTCTGGAGGAGCTCGGACGGGTTCGGAGGCAGCGGCCCGGAAGTGACGACCAACAGCGTAGGAATACCCGGCGCCTTCTGTGCGACTTTGTGCAGCGTCAGTTCACCGAGCACCACCGATGTGAAGCCGAACTCATTGTCCAGTTCGAAACACTTGTGGACCTGTGGCTTGCGAAGGTCGCAGTCGATGAGTACGACCCGCTGGCCGGCGCGAGCCGCGATGACGGCCAGGTTGGTTGCCGCGGTCGTCTTGCCGTCGCCGGGGAGAGGACTGGTGACCTGCAGGATACGAATCGGCTTGTCGATCGAGATGAACTGCACCGACGTGCGGAGCCCTCGGAATGCTTCGGCCGCTGGTGATCTGGGGTCGGTGAGGCTGACCACCTGTGGCCCGTCAGTATCCTTCGCGCCAGGAATACGTGGAATCACAGCGAGGTTCGGAAAGCCCGAACGACGGACCAGGTCCTCTTCGTCTTTGAGGGAGGTGTCCAGATACTCGGCCAGGAACGCTCCGGCCAGACCGAGGAGCAGACCGACCGTGATCGCCAGCGAGACGTTGCGCTGCGGGCTGGGCTCGAATGGGCCGCCCGGTGCGACTGCTTCATCGATCACGACGGCTCCGGAGGTACGAGCGAGATCGATCGACACGTTCAAGTCGTCGAGTTCTCGGGAGTATTCCGATCGGCGACTCACATCGCCCTCGCCACGCTCGATGGCTTCGAGCTGCTCGCTGATGACGCCTGACCGGGCGTCGTACTCCGCAATCAGGTTGACCTTCTGGCGCTCGATGTACTGCTCAGCGTAGGTGTTTGCGGCGCGGGCAGCGAGGTCGCCATTCGAGCTGATGGCAGTGAAGACAAACACGTCCGATGCTTCGGATGCGATGACGGTCAACTCCGGTTCGGGCCCGACCAGTTCCTGGACGATCGTGCGAACTCCCGAACCCTGTGCGGCCTCGAGTTCGTTCTCGATCAACCGGGGGCTCATCACTGCGCCGGTACTGCCCACCGATGACGCGGTCGGGGGAAGGCGAACGAGGACTTCGGCGCTTGATCGGTACTTGGAGGTTTGCTGCGTGGTCAGGAAACCGGCCACCAATGTGGCGCTCATCACCGGGAGGATGATGAACCACTTCCGCCTCCAGATGATCGACGCGTAGTCGCGCAACGTCATCACTTGGGCAGATTCGAACTCGTTCACGGAACCACGATAGAGGTCCGGTGCTCCTCTAGCCTGGACACATGCAGCTTTCGGGACTGTTGATCGCAGCGGTCTCAGGCCTGGCGGCAGCTCAAGCGGGGGCAGAGCCGACGCGCCACTTGGTGATCGACGTCGTGCTCGTTGTTGTGTGCGTCGCCGGTACTGCCTGGATCGCCGGACGAGCACCATGGTGGGCAACTGCAGGCGCAGCATTCGTCGGAACGATGATCGCGCTCGATCCCGTCGTCGTGCTTGTTGGCGCGGTCGTCTGCCTCGCAGGGTTGGCTCGAGGGCATTGGCGCCGCACGGATGAGTGGTCGTCGGTGTTGATCGCAGGAGCTGCGCTCAACGTGCTCATCCGATCGGAGCTCGGCATCGTGGTGGGCCTGTCGGCGTTGCTGTCGACGGGCGTCGTCTTGGTGCTCGTGGTCACGGGTCTGCGCGTCCGGAGCAGGCGGCAGCGCCGGATCGTCGCGGGCGGATTTGCCGTGATCGGCGGGGCGACGCTGGTCGCCGTTGCTGGTGTCCTCGTCGCAGCAACCGGGGCGCGGGGCGACGTGCGGAACGGATCGCGGCTCTCCCGCGATGCGGTGCGTGCGGTGAATGCGGGCGACTACGAACGAGCCTCGGAGTTGTTTGCCGAATCGGTGGTTCGCCTCGATGCTGCCCACGGTCGGCTCGACGGCCCGCTGGGGTGGCCAGGTCGTGCGGTTCCACTGGTCGCTCAGCACCTGGGGGTGGGTGTCGAGTTGACGGGCGCAGTGTCGGAGGCGGCCGGCAGCTCGTCTCTAGCGCTAGAACTGATTGATCCGTCGGCACTCGGGATGATCAATGGCGCATTTGACCTTGCGGCGCTGAGAGATGCGGAAGCTCCGCTCCTCGATGTCCGACGAGCGCTTGAATCGGTGCGTTTCGCTCTCGACGAGGCGGAATCTTCATGGCTGGTCGGTCCAGTTCGGCGCGAACTCGCCGAGTTGCGTCTGGAGTATGGGGAGAACGAGGAGCAGCTGGACACGGCCCTCGATGCAATTCGGCTGGCCCCGGCGCTACTCGGCGGGAACGGCGAGCGTCGGTATCTCGCACTCTTCACGACGCCAGCTGAAGCGCGAGGCCTCGGCGGATTCGTCGGGAACTACACCGAGCTGATCTTCGACGAGGGGCGGCTGTCGTTTACTGAGTTTGCCCGTCGATCGGAGCTTGAAGCCGTGGTGGAGGCTCACGGCGCCTCGTGTGCGGCGTGTCCCGCTGAATTCGTCGATCAGTACGGCGTGTTCGGTTTCGACAGTGGTCCCGCGGGTGGGGTCGCTGGTCGAGCGTGGTCGAACATCACCATGTCGCCCCACTTCCCGCACGTCGCCGAGACGGCCGCAAGCCTGTTCGCCCAGAGCGGGGGCGGCGACGTTGATGGGGTCATTGTTTTGGATCCCTTTGTTTTGCAAGCGCTGATGAAATACACCGGCGATCTCGAACTCCCCGGTGGTGGTGAGACTGTGCGCGCTGAAGACGCTGCAAACTTCATTCTGAGGGAGCAGTATGCGATCGCCGACACGGCGACAAATATCGACCGCATCGACACCCTTTCGGATCTCGGCCAGGCTGTCATTGGGGCGCTGCTGGAGGACGGCCTGCCGTCACCCGTGGACCTCGCGAGCGACCTGTCGCCGCTGGTCGCTGAGCGACGCCTGCTCATGTGGACTGACGACTTCGAGGAACAGCGTCTGTTCTTCGAGATTGGCTTGATCGGCGCGCTCCCTGAGCGCCGCGACGGCGCCGGATTCGCGGTGACGGTCAACAACGCTGCCGGCAACAAGATCGACGTGTTTCTCGAGCGTGAGGTCACGTCCGAGGTAGTTGTCGAGCCGGATGGCGATCGCCAGCTCGTCGTCGACGTCCGTCTCGTCAATGGCGCTCCGGCAACAGGTCTTCACCGCTACGTCATTGGAAACGTGGTGGGGCTGCCCGACGGATACAGCCGGAGCCTGGTGACCTTCTACGGCCCGAACACCCCCATCCTAGCAACTGCATCCGGAAGAGATGTCGCGCTCGAGGCGGGTACGGAGGCCGGGTGGGTGACGTCTCGTCATTTCGTGGAACTCGGTCCCGGTCAGTCGATTTCGTACCATCTGGAATTCGCTCTCGGGCAACCCGATGCACTCGATGAGGCGGGGACCGACGACATGGACGTCGTCGGGTGGGAGCAGCCGCTCTCGACTCGAACCGGAGGCGGGTGACCGCACCGGGAGTTTTTCTCAAGCCGAATGTACATCGTGCCGATATCTGCAGCGTGAAGCTGTTGTTGATCATGCTCGCGTCGGTGGCGACGTTATTTGGTGCCGGGGCCCCGGCACTCGCTCAGGACAGCGCGTACCCGCCCCGCCTGATCGTGGTCACCCTCAGCGACTCCTCTGTCGAGCCAGGCGAGTCGTTCTCTGTGTCGGTCGAAGGCTGCGACATCGGTCAGGTCGTTGAGTTCACGCTCGAAGGTCTGGCGGTGCAAGTGCAATGTCTCGAACCCGAGATGGAGCAGTCCGCACTCGTTCTCAGGTCAGTCCCCGGAAAGGCCGAGGCGGAACTCATCGCACCAGATCGCGCCGGCGAGTACGTCGGGTACGCACGCGTGGGAACTGGCGACGGATCCCTCGAACTTGACTTCGGCGTCGACGTCTTCGACTCCAGAGCGATCTTCGTTCCGACCGCGGCCAGCGGACCCCAGACCGGGTCCGGGTCGGCATTCTCCAGCGCCGTCTGGATGCTCCTGACCTTCATCCTGGGTGTCGGCCTGGCGTCCGGGTTCTGGGTCGTCGCTCAGCGTCGAGACTCATAAGTCAGGTGGTACCCAGGTCGGTGGACGTCCCGGCGTAACATCCGGTCAGATGAAAAGAATGTGGTTGGCCTACGTGGGTGTGACTCTGCTGGGCGCACTCGTCGGTGTGGCGATCGCTGGCGTTCCTTCTGGTGGCAACGAGGTCGTCTCGCAGATCTCCTCCGTCAGTGACCCCGCCACGGTCGACGAGGCGTTGCAACCCGACGTCGAAGTGGTGGCCACAGCCACGGCCCAGGCGACGACGACATCGACGGTTCCGCTGACCACCGTGGCCGAGACGACCACGACCTCGACTCCGACGACGAGCACGACCCCAGCGACCACCACGTCGACAAGTACGACGGTGCCGCTTCCTGATCGCGGCGACATCGTCGTCGTCGCGGTGAACGGGGCGAACGTCGCCGGACTGGCCGGGCGCACGACGGACTTGTTGATCGACCTCGGCTATTCGCGGACGCGGTCCACCGACGGAACCATCGTCGCGGAGACGACCGTGATCTACTACATCGATGATCGGGTCGCTGAAGCAGAACGCTTGGCAGCCGATATCGGTCTCGACGACCCACTGTTGCGTTTGATCGACGACGACGTCCCGTTCAACGTCCTCGGGGATGATGAACTGGCCGTGTACGTCGGCCTCGACCGGGCCACCTGACTCGACGATTACTCCATGCAGACCAGAGCCGTCGCGACCGCCACGGTTGCATGGTCGCCGTGTTCGAAGGCCTGCTCTCGCGACGCGAGGAGTGCCTGCGACGGCGTTGCGCCGCTCACCAGCACCTCATGGAATCGGTCCATGACGCCGACGCTCGCCTCGTCGTTGATCGGTGCCATAGGGGCAATCACTGATCGAACTCCGATTCCAAGCAGCGCGCTCGACGTGCCGAGCAGTTGCTCGCCGTTGCGGGCGCCGGTCGTTGCCGCATCGCATGCAGGGAGCACGACCAACTCCGGAGGCGAGCGCAGCTCTTCGAGGTCGTACACGTTCAAGGCGCCGTCGAACATCCGGAGCGACGAGAACATTGGGCTGTCCGATCGGAACGCCCCGTGGCAGGCCACGTGCGCCACTCCGGCTTGATCCAATAGTGCCAGGGTCTCCGACACCGTTGCTCGCTCGCCCGTGAGGCGTTGCGCCGTCGAGTAGCGACGCGAGACGGCATCGAGTTCTGCGCCGCCAAAGGGAAGGTCGGGTCCGACGATCACCCGGACTTCGCTCACATTCAGTGACCGAACTTCGCGCTGGCTCCACCGTTGAGCGCCCGGCGTGATCGAGAAGTCGCGGTGCCGCAGCGACGGTAAACCTGCCCACGCCACGTTCTGCAGGGCTCCGCTGGGAATCACCACGACACGCTCGGACGTGAGGTGCAGCGGTTGGAAGAGGATGCGGTCGAGCGCCTCGGCGCACTCTTCGAGCGACTGGATCGCCGCTGCTGCAGAGGCAGCAGACAAACGCTGTCGCCCGGCGCGCTGCAGTGAGAACTGGGCGGTCTCAATGATCCCGTCGATTGATTTGAGGTCGGTGAGCTCACGGTATCTGCAACGCCCTGCCGTCATGGTGACGGCGCCGATGGCCCCGCGATGCTCGACAAATTCGACGAGCTGGCGGTCGCCGAGGGCGTCGATGAGCACCTCCAGATCGAAGGTCGAACGGCTGCCACCCGAACCGCGCACCTGACGAGCGAGGTTCTGGAGACGATGTTCCTGCTGTCTGATTTCTGTGCGCAGCGACTCGTCGGGTCCGGTCGTTCGTTCGGCGGTTTGAAGCTCGCGCAACAACGAGCGCTCGACGCGAAGATGCTCGTGTGCAGCAGGTCCTGGCAGCGTCCGGCCGAGCGCCGTCGCCCGGAGTCGTTCAGCTGCTGCGAGAATCCGACGTGGCTTGCCGCTGTCGATGGCCAGCTCCACCCCCAGCCGTCCGAGTTCGTTCGCATGAACGGTTGCCCCGACGCGCAGCTCGGTGGCGCCGAGCGACGCCTGATATTCGAGGATGGTGCGCAGTCCCGCGTCGACTGCTCGCGCAGCCCCGATGTCGTTGCCGTTGACGTGCCGGAGCATGGCCGTGGCGAGCCACGCATTGGCACGACGATCCGGGCGCCCGTGACGCCGAGCTCGGACCGATTGCTGGAGATGTCGTTCGGCGAGGCCGGTGTTGCCGGAACGAATTGCCAGTTGCGCTGCCGAGATACGCACGGAAACAGCCTCCGCAGGCCACCCGAAACCTTCAAGTTCTTGAGCCACCCGCTCGACGCTCTCAAGAGAGGTCCCGTCGTTCGACCTGTCGCCATCCTCGGCCAGCAATGTAGATCTCAACACCACATGACTGGCGAGTGCTGCCCAACCCGGCCGATCTGCAGCGTTGAACTCACTCCGTGCTGCGGTTGCGATCGTCAACGCTTGATCGTGATCACCTGACGCCAGGTGGGCTCGAGCTTGGAGCAGGCGCGCCTCGGCCAGGTCGCCGACGTCGGCGACGTCCTCCAACACCCCAACGGCGTGGTTGGCGCTCGCGAGCGCTTCGTCAATCAACCCGGCGATGAGGAGCACTTCGCACCGGTCTGCAGCCAGAACCCCATCGCACCTGCCCGGGTAATCGACCGCATCGTAGAGAGCGTCAGCTCGGTCGAATGCGGCGAGCGCCGACACCAAATTGCCGTCGCGTCCGTAGACGAATCCGGCGTTGTGCGCGGCGCAACCGGCGAGGAACGTTTGGCCTACTTTCAGCGCCAAGTTCTCAGCTTCGAGTGAGTCTGTGATCGCTTCTGACGTTCTCCCCTGATAGGCGAGAGCGTTCCCACGGTTGGACAGCAGGCGAATCTCGACCAGGCGGTCGTCACCGGCCCTGATCGCAGGCAGTGCCAAGGTGTAGGCATCGATTGCCGCATCGATCTGGCCGATTTCCTGCAGCGCTGTGGCCCGCCTCATGTCGAGTTCTGCACGTTCCGCATCGCTGCCCAGATGGCGAATTCCTGATGCGGTGCGAAGGGCTTCGTCCGCCCGTCCCCGAGCGATCAGAACGCCGACCAAGGAACTCTGGATTTGCGCCGACCGCCACTTGAGGCCGAGCTTGGTCGCCAGTGCCGAAGCGTGAAGCAGATGGACTTCAGCAGCAGCGAGGTCGTTCATTTCGCGAGCAGCGTGCCCGAGCGCCCAGGTTGCTACGACCGTTGCCTCGTCGGTCTGCGTTTGAGAAGCGATGAGATCGGAGGCGAGATCGAACGCTTGCTGCGGCGAATCGTGACGTGCTGCGAGCGCTCTGAGTGCCCGATCCAAGGAACTCGGCGCGTCGGGGTCCTTCACCCTGCCAATATTGCTGGTATCAGGCCCCACTTCAAGAACTCATGTCTTGGAGCGGGCAGTCCAAGGGAGAGAGCCATGGAGAATTCAGAGAAGCCAAATCGTCCGGAGCGTCCGTTTCTGGATGAGAATGGCCAGCCCCGAATGCGCTCGCGCCTCTCGGCCGCCGGACCAATCGAATATCGACCAGCAGAGTTGATTGTCGATCTTCGAGAAATTGAAGGCGCACGCGAGGACCCCAGTCTTGTCATCAAGACGATTGGCGAGTTCGTTGGTGGTGTCAGCATCGACGAGCGTGACTTGAAGCAGGCCGAGGTCTCGGGCTATCTACGCGTGAGACTTGGCGACTCATTGACTGATCCGCTGGAACTCGCTGAACGCCTGAACGCGAAGCTTGGCTCGACCGTGGCCTCCGTCAACGCCGTCTTCAAGATCGGAGCCTTGACGGCCGATCCGATGAAGTTGTCTGGAGGTGCGTTCGGCGCAGATCCAATGAAGCTCAGTGCGGACTACGGCGATGACCCATTCATCTTCATGAATTCGAGCACGGCCAAGCCGGCTTTCCTCACAGGCCAGGCAAGCCAGGCACAGCAGAGACAAGCATGCGGTTCCAACGGTGCCACCGTCGCGATTCTTGACACGGGTATCCCCATCGACGGTATTCCAAAGCCGAGTGATGTCGATTTTCGGGGTTTGGGTGATGGCATCCGCGACCGGCCAGATGTCAATGCTGACGGCTTCCTCGACATCGCCGCCGGCCACTCGACCTTCATTCGCACGATAATCGAGCGGTCCAGTCCAACGGTCGAATTCATCGTTGAAGGGGTCATGCACAACGATGGCGATGGTGACGAAGTCGAGATAGCCGAGGCACTGCTGCGCGTCTTCGAGGCGGTGAAGGACAAGTCGAGGCTCATTCTGAACCTGTCGTTCAGCGGGTATTACACGGACGACGTCGAGCCGCCGCTGGTCGCCTTGTGGATCAGGAAGTTCGTCGATGCAGGAGCGGTCGTCGTTGCGGCGGCCGGCAACGACGGGCATTGCCGTCCCAAATACCCCGGAGCGATGCCCGAAGTGCTGTCGGTCGGGGCGATTGGCCCATGCGGACCGGCGCCGTTCTCGAACCACGGGCCATGGGTCAACGCCTGTGCTCCAGGCGAGGATCTTGTCAGTGAATTCTTCGATCACTTCGACGGAGCCTTCGAACCGGTCGTTGCAACAACTGTGCCGGACATCGATCACTTCTCGGGTTGGGCGATGTGGAGCGGTACATCGTTCTCGACTCCTGCCGTCGTCGGCGCGCTCTGCGAGATCATCGAACTTCATGGCTGCACAGCCGTCGATGCGGTGCAGCGACTTGTCGAAACGCCGGGTCTGTTCCGCCTGCCGGACTACGGCGTCGTGGTGAATCGGATCTTCTAGAAGAAATCTTTGAAGTTCGCGTATCAGGGCGAATGGTCAGTGCTCTTGTTCACCGTGGCCGCCAATGCAACAACGACAAACGCCGAGGGCATACAGTCACGTGTCGTGGACGTCGGGCACATGCTTCGGCGAGTCATCGAGGGCGACCAGCGGGCATGGGACGAACTCGTCGGTCAGTTCGGTGGGCTCGTGTGGTCAGTGGCTCGTGGCTATCGCCTCGGTGCACTCACCGACGACGTCGTCCAGACCGTCTGGCTTCGCCTCGCCGAGAACTGCGAGCGCATCCGGGAGCCCGACCGCCTCGCCGGCTGGCTAGCCACGACCACTCGTAACGAGGCGTTGCGCGTCGCCAAGAAGCAGCAACGTGCGCTCAGCCTCGGCGAGATGCCTGAGCAGGTCGACCCGAGTGTGGCGACGCTCGACGAACTCGTTGCGGACTCCGACACGCTCGTCCACGTCCTCGGAGCCTTTTCGAAGCTCGGCGACAAGGACAAAGAACTGCTCCGCTTGCTCTGCACGGTCCCGCCGCTCGACTACGCCTCGATCGCCGACATCCTCGGTCGATCGATCGGCAGCATCGGCCCGAGCCGCGACCGGGCGCTGAAGAAGCTCCGCAAGCTGCTGCCATCTGGCCTCGTTGACGAGCCGCGCCAACACGACAGTCCGCAACCCGACGCGCCGAATGATGCGCAACCCCCCGTCGAGGAGACAGAACGATGAAACCCTTGAGCGACGACGAACTGCTCGTCACCCTCGGCCGAGCACTCGATGCTTCCGACCCGGTCCCCGAATCCGTGCTCGAAGGAGCCCGGGCGGCGTTCACGTGGCGCAACATCGACACCGAGCTCGCCCAGATCGTGTTCGATTCCAACTCTGAACTCGCCGGTGTGCGCAGCGAAGACATCAACCGTCAGGTCACCTTCGAAGCGCCAGGCGTCGAGATCGAAGTCATGGTCGTCGAGAACGGCAACCGCCGCCTGGTCGGCCAGCTGGTGCCGCCAGTCGAGCGCACGGTCGAACTGGTCGGTAGCGACTCGGTGGTGTCCGTCGAGACCGATCGCCTCGGGCGCTTCGACTTCGATGACATCGCTCCCGGCCCGGTGCGAATTGTTGTGCGCGGCGCCGGCGGCGAGCGACTCGTCCAGACCGAATGGGTCCTGTTCTGAGCGAACACTGAACTCAGCGCCAAGTTCGTGGTCCGCCGGCCGTCGCCGGCCGGTGGGCCCAAAGGCATCCACGGGTGGGATGGATGTGGCCGCGGCGCCCGGAGAACTGAACCTTGTAGGCGGTTCTCCGGGCGCCGCACACACACGATTCCTGCCCGGCCAGCGCGTTGCGCGATCGATGGGGCGCTCGTAACCTTGTCCGGTCCTCTCATCGGGTGTCATCTGGCGCTCGGTGTACGGCGGTCGTCCACATTCGTGGATCCGGCCAACCCATCACATGCTGCGTTCAGCAACATGAACCAGCCAGTCCAGACGAACGAGGTTTCATTCGTGCCAACAATTCAGCAGCTCGTCCGTCAAGGACGAACTTCCAAGGTCACCAAGTCGAAGACGCCGGCCCTCAAGGGCTCCCCGCAGCGTCGCGGCGTGTGCACCCGTGTGTACACCACTACTCCGAAGAAGCCGAACTCGGCGCTTCGCAAGGTCGCTCGTGTGCGTCTCAACTCCGGTATCGAGGTCACGGCCTACATCCCCGGTGAGGGCCACAA
>RCMY010005298.1_pt1 | contig 10984 bp, 14 predicted proteins | sample 2041341 | NCBI WGS metagenome assembly RCMY01 (sample SAMN09708234, study PRJNA481090) | Marine sediment metagenome, whole genome shotgun sequencing project.
GCTAAAAATAAATGCTTTTTCATGTAATTTTTATTTCATCAATTTTTATTAAATCTATGTCTAGGATTTGATTTTTTATAAAACCCTAGATTAAAATCCATCGTACCCAACTTTTTTAAAAGAACAGATAAGGAAATGGTTTTCAATCGATTGAAAAAATAAAATAATTATGGGTATTTTCGGAAATGAAAAATGAAAAGATATACACTATTTGTTAACGATATTTTTACAAACACGACCTAAACAATTCCTAATCTTTGGCTTACTTCTTTTTTATAGCTTCTGCTGATGGTAATCGATTTTTTATGAATTTCGACGTATTCATTGGTAAAAGAATCGATTTTTTGTATCGAAACGATATAAGATCGATGTATTCTTAAAAAGTCATTAAAGGGTAATTTAGCTTCAATACTAGAAAGACTTTCTCTAGTAACTACAATTTTTGCCAGTAGATGAATTTTTAAATAATCGCCAATGCTTTCGATATAATGGATTTCATCAAAATTAATTTTTACCATTTTCCGATCCGATCGAACAAAAATAAAGTCCGCTTTTTCATCTATTATTTCTGTTTTCTCTTCTTGAGGAATAGTCACGTTTTCATCTAAATATTTATGAATGGATTGCAACAATCGTTCAAAAGATATCGGTTTTAAAAGGTAATCTACTGCTTGTAAATCAAAACCATCTATGGCATATTCTCGATAGGCTGTGGTAAAAATAACTTTGATGTTTTTGGTAATGGATTTTGCAAATGATAATCCCGAAATCTCTGGCATATTGATGTCTAAAAATAGCAATTCTATGGTATTTGAATTGATGGCATTAAAGGCTTCCACGGCATTTTTACAGCAGGCAACAATTTTTATCGAATCTATTTTTTGCAAATGATTTTCTAATATTTCACGAGCAATCGGTTCGTCGTCAACGATAATACAATTAATAATTTTAGACATTTTCGGATGTATTTATTTCAGAAATATGTAAGGTCACCAAAAACCAATGATCGGTATTTTGAAGTTGCAATTTGTATTTTTCAGGATATAAAATATCGAGTCTTTTTTTGATGTTTTGCAAACCAATTCCTTCTTTAATTTCTTTCACTTCATTCGGTTTTACCGTGTTTTTAATTTGAAAATCAAGTGCGTTTTCATGAAAGGTAATCTTCAGATCCACCTGTAAAAACCCATCGACAATTGCACCGTGTTTAAAAGCATTTTCTACAAACGGAATGAGCAACATGGGAGCAACTTTAATTTCCGGGGAAATTTCCTCTGAAGAATAGCTTACTTTTAAGGTGTCTTGAAATCGTATTTTCTCCAATTCTAAATATTCTTTTACATGTGCGATTTCTTCTTGCAAGTTCACTTTCGGTTTATTGATTTGGTATAAAATATAATCTAATAAATTGGAAAGTTTTAAAATAACATCGGGTGTGTTTTTGGACTGCTTTAAAGCTAATCCGTAAATTGTATTTAAGGTATTAAACAAAAAATGTGGATGGATTTGTTTTTTTAGATAGTTTAATTCTTGTTCTTTAATTTGTAACTGGGTTTCTAAAATTTTGTTTTCTAATTCTTTATTTTTAGAAATGGTTTGAAAATTTCGATTTAACAGATTTACAAAGCTAAAAATACCGACAACCAAATATACCAAGACAAGAACAAAAACAAAATTTCTACTCATGGGAGGCATTCTTTGCAGCTCCATATTGGAAAGAAAAACAAAACTTCCAAAAATGGCGATTAAAATTAAAAAAGTAGAAAAAACTAACGTGTAACTTACATATAAAATAAAGAGAAAATATTTTTTGGTAAAAAGATATCTTGGAATTAAATAGTAAACCATGAGATAAGTGGTTATCATAGTTATTGGCAATAAAAAGCTTGAAAACCAAGTTACATAGTCCGCATTATTCGAATTATAACTAAAAAAGTACACGAAGAAAAACCACACACCTATCCATAATAAAAAATGAATTGGCACGAATTTACTTTTATGTAAAAGAGATAGATTCATGACTGCAAGATGGGTATTTTCTTTTAGTTTCGGTTTTTTTATCGCTGAAATACCTTTTTAACTGGTTATTTAACAAAAATAGGATTTAATGCTGCAATTTAGCTGCTAAATTGGTTAAGTAACCCTTATAATTACTGTTTTATCTCATATAATTAATACAACCTTAACTATTTTCTAAATTCGTTGTATGTTTAACTTTAAAATAGATGTATTATGAATGTAATTTTTGATAGACTTAACGAAGGAGGTCCTTTTTTTACCTACCCATTGTTTCTTATTTTTATTCTGGTTTTGGTGTTGATAGCGCAAGGATTTTTGAAAAAAGAAAATTTAGATAAAACACTAAGCTTGATAAGTTCAATAACCCTATTTGCTTTGGTTTGGGGTTTTTTAGGTTCTATTATTGGAATGATTGGCGCATTTGATGCGATAGAAGCCGGAATGGAGGTTTCAACAGGTGTTATGGCCGGTGGAATAAAAATCAGCTTATTATCACCAGTTTTCGGAACATTTGTGTTTTTAGTTGGAAGACTGGGAATAATCATTTTGACTTGGTTGAAAAAATAGAACATCCTTAGTATAGATTCTTTGGAGATATTCATTTTCTTTTGAAAATGAATATCTTTGCGTAAAAAGTTATTTTGAATAGAAAAATAAAATTAATCTGGGATTTTCGTGGTACGGAAGCGCAAAAAATTGCTGAGCATCATTGCGTTCATTTAGAAGAGTTTGCCATAAAAGAGAATCTTGAATTTCACGAAATTAGTACTTCTACAATTTCTGAAATGTACAGTACGGCATTCATTACAGTAAACGAAAAAGACATGCTTGTATATCGTGATGCGCTGAAACCACATCGCGGAGAAGTTGCATCGTAAAAATTAATAATTATTGTTTGCAGGTATATTTATAAATTTCCGCTGCATTTTCCACTCCTAAATCTGCCGCTTTTGCCAAATCAAGACAGGCATTGTCAAAATCACTCAAACGTAATTTTACCAATGCTCGATTGTAATAGGCAAATTTCATTTCCGGATTTATTACAATACTTTCTGTAAAATCTTGAATAGCATGGTTATAATCTCCTAAATCTTTGTGAGCTAAACCTCGATTGTAAAAAGCATATTCATTTTTTGGATTGATTTCTATGACTTTCGAAAAATCGTCAATAGCTTTTTTGTAGTCATTAAGTAGTTGATAGCATGCACCTCTTTTGAGATAAGCTTCTTCGAATTTAGCGTTTTTGTCAATGGTTAATGTAAACTGCTCCATCGCTTCTGAATATTTGTGCTGCTCTAATTTTTGCATTCCAAGAATATAATAATCTTGGTACGACTGCCCGATTCCGGTAAACGAAATAGCAGAAAAGAGAAAAAGTAAAACTATTTTTTTCATGGTCAATTCATTAAAAAAGGAGTAAGACAAAGATAAAAAAATTATTCTTTTTGACTAATTCAACAATAATCGTAAATTTCGGATAAACAATTTATCAGATAAAACCCTCATTGAAATTGAGTAGAAAAGTGTTAAATCTATCCACAAAAGAAAATGAAAATATTAATATTATGTACTGGTAATTCTTGTAGAAGTCAAATGGCAGAAGGGTTTTTAAAATCTTTCGACCCAGACTTAAACGTCTATTCCGCTGGCACAAAACCTGCAAAAAGTGTTCACCCGAAAGCAATTCAGGTGATGGAAGAAATAGGAATCGATATAATCAAACATCAACCACAAGATGTTGACGACTATCTTTATGAGGCGTTTAATTATGTTATTACCGTCTGCGGCTCTGCAAAAGAAAGTTGTCCGACTTTTGGCGGTAACGTAAAACACCATCTTCATATAGGTTTTGAAGATCCGGCAGATGCAACGGGTTCAGAAGTTGAAATTCTTGGCCAATTTAGAAAAATAAGAGATGAAATTGAGAGCGGATTTCACGATTTTTATCTCAAAAATGTAAAGAATGCTTAAACGATATTTTTAGGTTTTTATTAAATTTTTTTCTAATTTTCAAACTTAATCCAAATCGAAATTATGAAAGCAAAATTAAGCACAATTTTAATCGCAGTTTTTTTTATTGCGACCAGTTGCAGTGGCTCGAAAACTGTTGCTGAAAAACCAAAAGTAGATCCGGTTATCGGAACTTGGAATATTGTCATTACAAACACACCACAAGGTGATATTGAAAACGCGATGATTATTTCAAAAAACGCAGAAAATGTCTATGCAGGTGAAATTTCCACTATGGGAACCAGTATGAATTTAGACAATGTTGTGATTGCAGAATCTGTATTAACATCAACATTTGTTTACGAAGGAATGGATTTTGAATTGAAAGGTACTTTTACCGACGCCGTTTTTAACGGAGAAGTTGTTGGTATGGGTTCTTCATTTCCTGCGACCGGAGTTAAAGCTGTAGAGTAAATTACTCAACACCATTTACGGAAAGAAGTTTTAGTTTTTGCATTGTTTATCTCGATTATTTTCAGGTAAACTTTCAAAAATTAAAGCTTCTTTTTATTTGAAGTTTATTTTTTTTTTCTAACTTTCTGCATTCAAACTAAATACAATGAGCAAGAAAAATCCAAAGAGTAAATTAGATAAAATTAAACCTAAAGATATTGAGCCAAAGAATCGCGATAAACGAAGAATAAATGACAAGTTTTATAACAAAGAGTTAGAAAGGCTTCAAGTGGAATTGGTAAAATTACAAGAGTGGATTAAATTCAAAAAGCTGAAAGTCGTGGTTATTTTTGAAGGACGAGATGCAGCAGGAAAAGGTGGCGTTATTAAAAGAATCGCTCAAAGTTTGAATCCAAGAAATTGTAAAATTGTTGCTTTAGGAACACCTTCTGATAGAGATAAAACGCGTTGGTATTTTCAGCGGTATGTGCAACATTTACCTGCTGGTGGTGAAATGGTTTTATTCGATAGAAGTTGGTATAATCGCGCAGGAGTAGAAAATGTGATGAGTTTTTGTACTAAAGAAGAATATCACGAATTTATGCGAACTTGTCCTGAATTTGAACGTATGTTGATTCGTTCGGGAATTATTTTGGTTAAATATTGGTTTTCGGTTTCGGATGAAGAACAAGAAAGACGATTTCTCAGCAGAATCAATGATCCAAAAAAACAGTGGAAAATAAGTCCGATGGATTTAGAATCTCGTGAAAAATGGATGGATTATTCGAAGGCAAAAGACGAAATGTTTAAATATACCGATACCAAACAAGCCCCATGGTTTGTTGTTCCGGCAGATAATAAAAAAATTGCTAGGTTGAATTGTATTAGTCATTTACTTTCGATGATTCCATACGAAGAATTAGAGCATGAAACGACAGTTTTACCTCCAAGAAAATTGGACGAAGGTTATATTCGTCCGCCATTCTCGGACCAAACATTTGTGCCGGATAAGTATTAATTTTTTTTGAGATATGGTGTTCGCTTATTATTGAACTAATATAAAAGGTCTATCTTTACAAAATTCCCAAGCAATTGAACAGTTTTCATAAAAGGGTTTCTTTCAAAAAATAATTAAATGGATTTTACAAACCCTTTGGTATATGGCGTTCCTTGCTTTTTAGGACTCATTTTACTTGAACTTACCTACAGCAAAAACACGGCGAAAAAAGAACTTTATAAATGGAAAGACTTAGGCTCTAGTTTATTTATGGGCGTGGGTTCTGCTATTATTGCTCCTTTGATTAAAACCATTTCTGCGATTGTAATTTTTAATTTCATCTTCGAAATTTTCAATCCCGAAATTAACGGAATTCGTACCAATATTATGGGTTGGGAATCTTTTGGGTATGCTTGGTACGTGTGGATTATTTGTCAGATTTGTGATGATTTATCCTATTATTTTTTTCACCGACAAAATCATATGGTTCGCTTTTTTTGGGCAGCGCATATCGTGCATCACTCTTCTGATAACTACAATTTAGGAACCGCAGTTCGAAACGGCTGGTTCACTATTTTGTACAAACCGTTTTTTTATATGTGGATGCCGGCTATCGGTTTTCCACCGGAAATGGTTGTGGTTTGTTTAGGTATTGAGGCTCTTTGGCAATTTCAATTGCACACGGTTTATATACCCAAACTTGGAATTTTAGAGAAGGTTTTTAATACACATACCATGCATCAAGTACACCATGCTAAAAACATAGAGTACATGGATAAAAATCATGGTGGATTTTTGAATATTTTCGATAAATTATTTGGAACATGGAAAGAATTAGACGAGAATATTGATGTGGAATACGGCGTTACAAAACCGCCAGATTCGTATAATCCTTGGGTTATTTTAACGCATGAGTACAAAGATATTTGGGAGGATACAAAAAAAACTAAAAATTGGAAAGATAAATTCATGTATGTTTTCGGCCCACCAGGATGGAGTCATGACGGAAGTACCGTTACGGTAAAACAAATGCAGCGCGATTTTCAAATAGAAAAAGAAGCATCATTTCCTGAAAAAAAATCAAGTCAAAAATCAGCTTAATTTATCGTTTTTCAGCGATACTTTTTCCGGCAATAAAACCACCAGTCCAAGCATTTTGAAAGTTAAAACCACCAGTTATGGCATCAATATTTAAAACTTCTCCTGCAAAAAATAGGTTTTTATGCAGTTTGCTTTCAAAACGTTTGAAATTAATTTCTTTTAGGTCAATTCCTCCAGCGGTAACAAATTCTTCTTTAAAAGTAGATTTTCCATTCGCATGAAAAATACCCGAAGTTAACTGCATACTTAAGTTCTCAAGTAGCTTGTTAGAGATATCTGCCCAACGCTGTTCTGCTTTTATACCTGCTGCTTTTACGAGTTTTTCCCATAATCGGTTTGGAATATCGCCAAAAATTGATTTTAGAGCAGCTTGCCGTTTCGGATTTTCATTTTTTTGTTTCTTCAAAGCCTCGAAAGTTTTTTCGAAGGTTGCCGACAACCAATTTATTTTGACATCGTACACATAATTTTTCTCTGCTAAAAACAAGGCACCGAATGCCGATAATTTTAAAACTGCCGGACCGCTGATTCCCCAATGTGTGATCAATAAAGGGCCGTTATTTTCAAATTTTGAATCGATTAAACTTACTGTTGCATTCGGAACTGAAATTCCCGGAATATTTAGTAACCTGTCATCTTCAATTTTAAAGGTAAATAACGATGGAACTGGCGGAATGATGGTGTGACCAAGATTTGTGATTAAACCCCATAATTTTGGATTGCTGCCTGAAGCAATCAAGAGCTTATCTGCAATGATTTCTTGCGTTTCTGTAGTAATTTGAAAGTTGGAATCATTCTTTAAAATAGAAACAACTTTTTCATTTAATTGAACGGTAACTCCTGCATTTTTCGCACTTTCTTCCAAACAATTTACAATAGATTCTGATTTATTCGATTCGGGAAAAATACGATTATCATCTTCAATTTTTAGAGGAACACCTCTTTTTTCAAACCATTCCATCGTGTCTCCGGTCATGAATTGATGAAAAGGGCCGAGTAATTCTTTTTTGCCCCTTGGATAAAATTCAATCAATTCTTGTGGAGTGAAACAGGCATGTGTAACGTTACATCTTCTACCACCAGAAATTTTAACTTTTTGCAAGACATCATTTCCTTTTTCAAGAATGATAACTTGTAATTCTGGGTTCGTTTCTGCGATAGTTATTGCGGCAAAAAATCCTGCTGCGCCACCACCTATAATTACTACTTTTTGTTCCATAAAATCATTTTTTGATACGGAATTACAGTTTCAAAACCTTTGTTTTTAAAATAGTGCGGTGTGTTTTCGTTTCCGGTAGCTAAAATAAAATCACCACCCCAAGCACCCAAACTTTTTGTTTGTCCGAAATAATCAGAAAATAATGTTTCCTGAATTGTTTTTCTTTGGATTATAGAACTGATTATTCTTTCGTGTTCTAGCAGTATTTTTTCAAAATCAATGAGTGATTTACTATCTAAAACTGTATTCGTTAGTTGTGTAATTTCTTCCGCGAAAGCGGACTTATTTTTAGTAATATTTTTATAGTGTGCAATGCCATCTTTACTATCTTGTTTTTTGTTTAAATGCACAAAATAGAGTTGTTCTTTAAAAACAGGATTAAAATTCACTTCGGTAACAACTGGTTTGTAGTTTTTGATTTGATAGGTAATTGGCGTATTATTTTGAGCACAAGCAATATCATATCCGCTACCGCCAAAACTATTTTTTAATAGCGTAAATGCGTCAATTTTTGCCCATTGTGCAATATTATTTATCAAGGTAGAGGAGGTACCCAAGCCCCAATTTCGTGGAAATGTTAGATTGGTTGTCACATGATATCCGTTGCCTTCTGATAAAAATTCTGGATTCATTTTACGAGCTTCCAATAAGATGTTTTGTAAGGTTTTGGTAATGTTTTCCTGCTTGGTTTTAGTTTTGCTATTTAAATCCGAGACATCGAAAGCAATAGAAAACCAAAGGGACTTATTTTCGTCAAAACTTTTCCAAATTAACTCAGGTGTTTCTATTTTCTGTACCTGTAAATCTTGTCCGAATTTTGTGGGTAACGCCAAGGCTTTTGCTCCATCTAAAACAAGATATTCGGAGGTAAGTAATAATTTTCCGTTACTGTAAAATTTTTGATCAAGCATGCGTTATGCTTTTTTTCGGTTATAAATAGGTAAAAAAAGAAAAGAAAAACCACCAAATGCTATAACCATAACGGTTTGAGCGGTCCACATAATCCAACCAAAAGCTAAGGCCGGATTTTCACTAACGCCATATAAAGTCACTGCACTTGCTACAAAAACTGGATATGTACCTAGACCTCCGTTGGTTAAAGCCATGCTTAATCCACCAACCACAAAACCTACGATGATGGCGCTAAACGGTAAATCGGCTGTTTCTGGCAAGGCAAATTTCACTATGTAAAACATTAATACATACATCGCCCAAATAAAGAAAGTATGAAAAATGAAAGCCCACTTTTTTTTCATTCTGAAAATACTGATGATTCCTTGAAGGAGTCCGTAGACAAAATCTTGTAACTTTTTTACGAATGGATTGCTTGATTTTTTTAGTAATCTGAAGAATAGAAAACCCAAAAGAACAAGTGCTATAAGTGCATAGATTAAAAGGTTAGAATTCGATTTTTCTTCGGTAAATAAATAGGTAGAAAGCAATTCGGTTTGAAGAAAAAAAGCGGTTGCAATAATCGAAAGCAACATGATTACATCTGCAATTCTTTCGGAAACAATGGTGCCAAATGCTTTTTCAAAAGGAATGTCTTCATATTTTGAAATTCCTGTAGCTCTTGCAAATTCACCTGCTCTAGGTACCACTAGATTTACCAAATAACCAACTAAAACGGTCATGACGCTATTGAGATATTTTGGTTTATATCCGAGAGGTTCTAAAAGATACTGCCAGCGATAAGCACGCGATAAATGACTTAAAATGCCGAGAATCACCGATAAAAATACCCACCAATAATTAGCAGTTTGAAAAGAGTTTTTTATAGCTGAAATATCGTTGGTACTGAGTTTTGAAAGTGAATACCAAATCAAGAAAACTCCTAATGCGATTGGGAGTATAGTAAAAATGGCTTTTTTCAACTTTTTATTCAAATACTAGGTCAGTGAATTATCGTTTTCGTTTGGAAAAATAATAGAAGGCTTGAAGCTTTTTGCTTCTTCAAATTCCATGGAGGCATAAGAAATAATGATGATGATATCGCCTTTTGCGACTCTTCTTGCTGCAGGACCATTTAAAATAATATCACCTCTTTTTCTTTCTCCACGAATGACATAGGTAACAAAACGTTCGCCATTGTTAATATTTACAATGTGAACTTTTTCACCTTCGATTAGATTTGCGGCATCCATTAAATCTTCATCAATGGTGATGCTACCAATATAATTTAAATCTGAACCGGTTATTTTAACACGGTGAATTTTTGATTTTACAACTTCAATATTCATTTTATATCCTAAAAAATTTGCGATGCAAAGATACTCAAATTAATTTAATGCAATATTATCAATCAATCGAATTGAATCTGCAAAAACAGCAATAAATGCACGATATTTTGTACCGGATATTTTATTATCTGTAGCTTTAAGTGTTTGTATATCAGCAATTTCAAAATATTCTAATTGTAAAACAATATTATTTTTAAATTGATTATTTACCATGGATTTTATAAATTCGACGGAATTATCGGCAAATAAATCTTGACTTTTTAGCAAGGTTTGATAAATTAAAGGCGCTTCATTTCGTTGCTTTGTAGTGAGACGCGTATTTCTTGAACTCATTGCCAAACCATCTTTTTCACGATAGATTTCACAAGGTATAATATGTACCGGCAGCTGATTTTTTTCTACCATCTTTTTTACAATTTGCAATTGCTGAAAATCTTTTTCACCAAAATAAGCAGTATTAGGTTTAATAATTTCAAACAATTTTTTCACGATAGTTCCAACTCCGTCGAAATGACCTTTCCGAAAAGCTCCTTCCATAACAGCGTCTAAACCTTCAAAATCAAAATTATCTGATTTTACGATATTTGAGTATATTTCTTGAACGGTTGGGATAAATACAAAATCGCAATTTTCTGATTCCAGTTCTTCCAAATCTTTTTCAATTGTATTTGGATATTTTAAAAGGTCCTCTTCTTTGTCAAATTGTGTCGGATTTACAAAAATACTCGTAATAACAAAGTCATTTTCTGCTTTTGCCTTTTTTACAATGGATAGATGGCCGTCATGCAAAGCTCCCATGGTTGGTACGAATCCAAGGTTTTTATTTTGATCTATTTTTGATAGATGATTTCGTAAAGAATTTACCGTTTTAAAAACTTCCATTTCGCTGTTAAATATTGTTAATAAGCGACCAAACTTAATATTTTAAATCGAATTATGCATATTATTTCGTAATTTTGCAGCATTCCAAAAAAGAATGATAAATGAAAGATAAGAGAATACTTT